>OBJT01000100.1_pt1 | contig 20747 bp, 21 predicted proteins | sample 1519861 | NCBI WGS metagenome assembly OBJT01 (sample SAMN02401118, study PRJEB22541) | soil metagenome, isolate JX
GATTTCAATCGAAAAATAAGATTGTTAGTTTTTGCCTCTCTCCAGCCCTATACTTTGCAGACTCACCAAATCTGCTAGACTGCTGAACCTATTGAATGGTTAATCTTAGATTGTTCTATGCGCGCATTAATTCAACGCGTCCTCGAAGCCAAAGTTGTGGTTGAGGGCCAAACCAGCGGTGAAATTCAACATGGCTTATTGGTATTCTTAGGTCTAGGCAAAGCAGATAACTTAGCAACAGGCCAAAAGCTAATTGATAAAATTTTGAAGTATCGCGTTTTTGATGATGAGAACGGCAAAATGGGCTGGAATGTCAGCCAAGCGAAAGGTGGAATTTTATTGGTATCACAATTTACCTTGATGGCACAAACCCAGAAAGGGCTGCGTCCCGACTTTGGACCGGCCATGCCTCCTAACGAAGCAAAAGCCTTATATGAGCAATTGGTTGAATATGCTCAGCAGCAATTTGAACATGTACAAACGGGTATTTTTGCCGCAGATATGAAAGTTTATTTAATCAATGATGGACCAGTGACGTTTAATCTGGAAATTGAATAATTTGAGAATATAAAAAAACTCCCGACTGAATGAACCGGCAGTTTTTTTTATGGCATTTTTATTTGCCTGTTTTTTCTTTAATAAATGCACGTGCTTGGCGAATTTTTTCTTTCACTGGTTTTGGTACTTTTGGTGGAATCAATTTAGCGGCTTGGTTGAACCAAACCAACAGGCTAAAGTCACCTTCCATTTTAATGCTGCCATCTTGCATACCCGTCATAAATGCCGTTGGATCACCTTTTAATAAGGTTTTCACGCCCTGCTCACTTGATGCAAACTGTAAAATAAAATCAGCTTGTTCTGGGCTACCAGCAACTGTTTCAATCTTGCCACGATTAACTAGAATCTGGCGAGCCATGCCTAAATCGGTGCCAATTTGAATACGGAATTCACGGTCATGAACTAACTCAATAAACTTCGGGCTAGTACGTGCCAATTGCTTCATACGTAACGCCAAACCTGCCACCAATAAATCAAGCGGATCTGTGCTTACATCAACGATAGGTAACTTAACCACTGGTAAAGAAGAAAGCTTCATGACATTTATGCCTACAGTATTATGATGAAAATTAAGACAACCGTATCCTAGCACAATTGTAGATCAGACAGCCAAAGCTTTGTCACAGAATGCAACAAAGGCATGCTCAGCATGCCTTTGTTGCGATTCGAATTATTATAAATTATCGGCTAGAACATTGTTGCTGATCATCCTTGTATACAGGTGTATGTTCAATATACTGACGATTTGCCAGCTGTTTTTGTGCTTGTTTGTCTTCACGTAAAAGAATGAATGTAACCGTTACCATCGCAAGGCTTAAAGCAGTCAGATAACTATAGGCGACTGATATATCGAAGATCGTTTGTACTCCAAAACGTACGACTTCTAACAGTCCCCAGCAGAGCATACCCGCCAACATAAAACCTAACCAACGACGATAAGGAGAAAAGAAAACAGCAATAACTGCGACAGCGATTAAGCCAAATCCAACCCACATGGTGAAATTCGCTGCTTCCATAGGAACCTCCGTCTTTAAAGGGATGGTCTGTGTCTTGCGCAGACCTCATCATAATTGTTCTGTAATCTCTAACAGTACTACGTATTGCATTTGCGTCTTTATGCATTATGGAGGGTTTTTTTTAGAAAAAAAGAGCTTGAAATTAGCCTTACGACACAAGCTGTCGCAATATGCTTTTGTCATTACATTTTTTAAAATTACAAAAGTCCTGAATCTCCATATAGCATCAATTGCGGCGTGTCATTACAAAAAACTATCGCTATTTTTTAGCTCAAAAAAACTTTTTTTCGAATTTTTTTATCGTTGTTTTTCTATACATTTAGACATAATTATGACCAAATCATGGCGCATCAAAAATGAACAATGCCGCTTTAAAAAGCGGCATTGTTGAAGCATAGAATCGCGATTTAAGCGCGATTTAAGTCTTTATCGTGCATACCTAGTAGATACAGTACACCATCTAAACCTACACTTGAGATTGCTTGATTGGCATTTTGACGCACTAAAGGTTTAGCTCGGAAAGCAACACCTAATCCAGCAATCGACAACATTGGCAAATCATTGGCCCCATCACCGACGGCCATTGCTTGCTCAAGTGAAATTCCCATTCTTTCTGCCAGTTGACGTAACAATTCAGCTTTACGCGCACCATCAACGATCGCGCCTTTTACCTCACCTGTCACCACACCATCTTCGACATCCAAAATATTGGCATGTACTTCATCAATCCCGAGTTTGGCTTGTAAATATTCAGCAAAATATTGAAAACCACCCGATAAAATAGCCGTTTTATAGCCTAGTGCTTTTAGCGTTGAAATCAAACGTTCAGCGCCTTCTGTCACGGTTAAACGCTCTGCGATTTTCGGTAAAACTGAAGCATCTAGGCCTTTTAGCAACGCCACACGTGCACGGAAACTTTGTTGAAAATCAAGCTCACCTTGCATCGCACGCTCTGTGATTTCAGCAACTTGCTCGCCTACACCTGCTTCTAATGCAAGCTCATCAATCACTTCTTGTTCAATCAAGGTTGAGTCCATATCGAAACAGACTAAACGGCGATTACGACGGTAAGCATTATCTTCTTGTACGGCGACATCAATATTCAGCTCACCAGACAAACTTAAACAAGCAGCACGCATCGCTTGTGCATCGAGCATCTGCCCGCTTAGACCAAATTGTACACAAGCTCGACGTGGGAATGGGCTTTCTTCATCTAACCCTAAACGCCCCGACAAACGTGTAACCGTTTCAATATTAAAGCCTTGACTCGACACAATTCGGGTAACGGCTTGCAAGTGTTCTGCGGTCAACTCTGGTGCAAGCGCAGTCACGATATAGCGTGTACGCCCCCCCTCACTCACCCATTGATCATATTCTGCGTTGGAGATTGGTTTAAATCGCACAGTGAGACCAATATCATGTGCTAAAATCAAAATCTCTTTCATTGCCAATGCTGTTGCAGTCTCATTATCCGAAGCCACAACGATCCCAAGGGTCAGTTGATTATGGATAACAGCCTGACCAACATCGAGTATTTGCAAAGAATGTACGGAGAGTACCTGCATTAATCGAGTAAACTGATTCGGTTGATCTGGTCCTAGAAAGGATATAAGAATGATTTCTCGCATGAATTGACTCGTGTTTGAGCGACAACTATTGTGTGTAAGAATCATAACATAACCGAACCTAAATCTATTTACCTTGGAAGTTTAACTTGAATGCGCCTCGCCAAGGGCTATTTGCTAGCCTACTGATCGTAAGTTTTGCATTGCATACCTTTTTATTGGTGATTGCAACGACACATCAACTCAATGAAAATCGTGCCAGCCAAGGACAGTTGATGACCAGTCAACTGGTGGCCGACAGTCTTGCTGAACTAGAACCAGCCAATACGGTTTCATTGGCATTGGTCGCCAATCGCTATGCAACCAATCCAAGTGTTGCATCTATTCGAATTTTAGATGCGAATAAACAAGTGCTGGCAACCAGTGGTATGGCAAAAACTCGCCAAGGTGAGGTGTTTGTCCGTGATGCGCTGCAAAATGAAAAGAAAGTTGGAACCGTTGAAATTACACTGATTCAGCCAAGTATTGGTGAAATCTTACGAACTCAGTGGTTAGCCATTTTTGCTTCATTATTCCTTCACTTCCTCATCTGGCTGGCATATCGAGTCATTGCGCGTCCAACCCGTAGTGAATATTTGACGCGAATCAATCAAGAAAATCATTTAAAACATGAGATTCAACGCTTAACTCAAGCCCTTGCTTTAGAAAAGCAAAATGCCATCACTTTGTTTGCACAAGCACAACAGCAAGCAAAAACCCAAAACAAAACTCCAGCTGAGAAGAAACCAAGAGAATCTACTCAATTGGATGATCATAGCTTGGCTTTAAACATTCAGTTTTATGATCCGAAACAGTTACTAAATAGTGTCAACCAATCTGTTTCTGTGCCTTATTTTAAACTATGCCAATTGTTTCTCGATAAAAGTATTGATCTTTCAACTAAGCATTATCAGATCGATTCAACACAAATCCATGTGGTACAAGAGTTTAGTGCGGAGGGTGCAACCTTATCGACAACTTCGGAGCAACCTGAAGCGCTTGAATGTCTGATGATGATCGGTGCTGTGTTCCAATTATTATCAGATGTTTTGTATAAGCGTTATCGAGAAGACAAACGTTTTGCACTGCAAACACGAGGGGCTGTTGCCAGTGCCGTCGATGCGATGCAATTAGATGCAGTTGAAGCTGCAAAACGTTTAACACAACATATTCATGCCAAAGAAGCTGCTTTGCATTTGAACCATGAACAACTCAAAACCATTCAAAATCATTATGAACTGGTCGCAATGCCAAACCCAAGTAATATCATGACCCGCCATGCCTTTATGATTAATGGCATGAATGAAGAATGTGCAACCGTGGCGCAGACACTACGCACTGAAATTTTGATGGGCAAGAAAGCAAAAGCAGCAACCGAATCCTGATTCAAGTACTGTAGCTGATTAAGATATTTGATCCAATTGCTGAATCTTTAATAAAAATAAGGCTTTGTTTTACGACAATGCCTTATTTTTTCCTGTGCAAATTCATCAAAAAATCATCATCAAAAGCCTATGACTGTGTATCCAGCCCAAGCCAATATTTGCTTTTCCACATCGCATTTTTGAATTGATCAAGAAGCACAGGCGAAATTTTTTAAAATGCGTTAAACTATGCCAGATTTATCGAATACTAGTGCCTGAAAAGGCAGCATCAAGGGTGAAAGCGAATGCCGCTGAGTCGTGTTGAAGAGCTTGTCGCAGATATTCGTGCAGGCAAAATGGTCATCCTTATGGATGATGAAGATCGTGAAAATGAAGGTGATTTAGTTATCGCTGCTACGCATGTACGTCCTGAAGATATTAACTTTATGATTACTCATGCCCGTGGTTTGGTCTGCCTAACCCTCAGTCGTGAACGCTGCAAACAACTCAATCTTCCGTTGATGGTTGATCAAAATGGTGCTCAACACGCCACCAACTTTACACTCTCGATTGAAGCAGCCGAGGGTATTAGCACAGGTATTTCGGCAGCTGAACGTGCGCATACCATTCATGCAGCAGTTGCAGCACATGCTAAACCAAGTGATATCGTACAACCTGGGCATATTTTCCCATTAATGGCACAACCAGGTGGTGTATTACACCGTGCAGGGCATACCGAAGCAGGCTGTGATCTTGCTCGCCTTGCAGGTTTAGAACCAGCCTCTGTCATCTGTGAAATTATCAATGATGACGGTACCATGGCACGTCGTGCTGATTTGGAAATTTTCGCTGAAAAACATGGTTTAAAGATTGGAACCATTGCGGATCTTATTCATTATCGTATGACCAACGAACAAACCGTAGAACGTTTATCTCAAGAAACCATTGAGACAGAATACGGCACTTTCGATTTATATAAATATCGCGAAATTGGTGATCCTGATATTCATTTAGCATTGGTTAAGGGCGAGCCGAAAGAAGGCGTGACCACAGTTCGTGTGCATGGTTTCAGTCCTGTCCGTGATCTGCTCAAACTCAAAAAAGCAGATGGTTCAGCAGCGTGGAATCTTGATCTTGCCATAAAAACCATTGCCGCAAGTGAACGTGGCGTGTTGGTTTGGATTGGTCAAGATCATTTGGAAGATTTGGGTCATGCACTTCATCAGCTCAATCAACCAAAACCATTGAAATCAAATGCCGCACTATCGCAGCAATATCAAACCATTGGTGTAGGCGCACAAATTTTACGCGATCTAGGTGTGGAAAAAATGAAACTGCTCAGCTCACCGCTGCGTTTCAACGCCTTATCAGGATTTAATCTAGAGGTAGTGGAATATATCACTGCCGATCAAATCACAGCAAAATAATCGAGGTTGCTATGGCAATTCGCCGAATTGAAGGTTTATTACATCTCGCAAGCGAAGGTCGTTATGCGATCTTAGTGGGTCGTTTCAACAGCTTTGTGGTTGAACATTTACTTGAAGGTGCGATCGACACCTTAAAACGTCATGGTGTTGCAGAAGATGCAATTACCGTGATTCATGCACCTGGTGCATGGGAACTGCCTATTGTTGCAAAAAAATTAGCAGCATCAAATAAATTTGATGCCATCATTGCATTAGGTGCAGTGATCCGTGGTAGCACACCACATTTTGATTTTGTTGCAGGCGAATGTGCCAAAGGTTTAGGTGTGGTTGCACTTGAAAGCACAATGCCAGTGATCAATGGTGTCTTAACAACTGACAGCATTGAACAAGCAATCGAACGTTCTGGTACGAAAGCAGGAAACAAAGGTAGCGAAGCTGCATTAACTGCAATCGAAATGGTTAACTTATTAAAGGCAATTTAAAGCATGTCGCAAACACTTCAGGCCGCTTATGCAGCGAAACGCAAAGCACGTCGTTTTGCTGTACAAGGGATTTATGAATGGCAAATGAGTCAAAATCCTGTTCATGAAATTGAAGCACGCACGCGTGTAGAAAATGCCATGCACAAAGTTGACCTTAACTATTACCATGAATTGCTCACTCAAGTGGTTGCTCAACATGAAGCTTTAGATGAGTTACTCATTCCTGTACTTGACCGTGAGTTATCTGCACTGGATGGTGTAGAACTTGCAACGTTACGACTCGGTGCATATGAATTAAGAGATCACCTCGAAGTTCCGTACCGAGTAGTACTTGATGAAGCAATTGAGCTAGCAAAACACTTTGGTGGTGCAGACAGTCATAAATATATCAATGGTGTATTAGACCGTCTTTCATCAAAGCTTCGTGAAGCTGAAAAACAACAAGCAAAATAATAGGCTTGTGTACTATGGCTGAGTTTTCCATTATTGACCAATACTTTAAACGCCCATCAAACGTTGATGTGAGTTTAGGAATTGGTGATGACTCAGCCATTGTTACCCCTCCTCTTGCACAACAACTGGTGATCTGTACAGACACATTAGTTGCTGGCCGACATTTCCCCTTAAATACTTCTGCCCATGCCATTGGCTGGAAAAGTGTCGCGGTTAATTTATCCGACCTCGCAGCTATGGGTGCAAAGCCATACAGTATTTTATTGGCACTGAGTCTACCAACGATTGATCACGAGTGGTTAGCTGAATTTAGTCGCGGACTATTTGAATGCTGCGATCAGTTCGGTGTCAGTTTAATTGGTGGTGATACCACCCAAAGCACACAACTCACGATCAGTGTCACTGCACTTGGTTGGATTGAACAAGGTCAAGCCGTTACACGGGCTGGTGCACAAGTGGGTGATTTTATTTGTGTCAGTGGACAAGTTGGAGATGCCGCATTTGGATTACAGCATTTAGGGCATCCCTTACAGCAACGTTTGGATTATCCAACACCACGTTGTCAATTAGGACAACAGTTGAAGGGTTTGGCATCGAGTATGATTGATGTTTCAGATGGTCTCGCCCAAGATCTAGGACATATTTTAAAAGCATCAAATAAAGGTGCCACATTACAACTCGACCAGCTTCCGATAGATGAATCACTAAAATCACTTGAAATGCAAAAGGCTTGGCATTATGCGCTGGCTGGCGGTGATGATTACGAATTATGCTTTACAATATCACCGCAAAACTATGAAAAACTATTGCGACAATCTTTAGATGTTCCGCTTACAATAATCGGCGAAATTACCCAACAAACTGGATTGTTATTTGAGTATATGGGTGAAACTTACCCATTACATGTTCATGGATACCAACACTTTGCATAAGCCACCCATTCACTTTAATCAAATGACTTGGTTTGATCGATTCATCGTTTTCTGCGGTGTCGGTTTTGGTTCTGGTTTAGCACCCAAAGCACCAGGGACTTTTGGTTCTGCATTTGCCTTGCTTTTTATTCCAATTTGGCTACAGCTTGGATTCATGGGCAGCATCATTGCAATTGTTTTCATGTCATTGGTCGGTATTTATATTTGTGGACATACCGCAAAAGTGATTCATGTTCACGATGATGGTCGAATCGTTTGGGATGAATTTGCAGGACAATCCATTACTCTGCTGCCTTTAATTTATTTACAACAAGTGAACTGGTTATGGGTCATTACTGGTTTCATATTATTCCGTATCTTTGATGTCTGGAAACCCTTTCCAATTAGTTGGGCCGATCAGAAAGTATCTGGTGGTTTAGGGATTATGCTCGATGATATTATCGCAGGGCTATGGGCAGCACTTTGTATTTGGATCATTCATTTTTATTTTTTAACTTAAACCATTGATACTAGAGTTAGGCATGTCAACAACAGTTATTATTCTTGCTGCAGGGAAAGGAACGCGAATGCGTTCACAACGACCAAAAGTATTACAACCTCTCGCTGGTCGTCCCTTACTCGGCCATGTGATTCAAACTGCTAAAAAACTGAATGCTCAAAATATTATTACCATTTATGGGCATGGCGGAGAGCTGGTTAAACAAAGTTTTGCTGAAGAACACATTGACTGGGTTGAACAAGCTGAACAACTCGGTACTGGTCATGCGGTTCAAATGACACTGCCTGTATTACCACAAGACGGTACTTCGCTGATTTTATCGGGTGATGTACCTTGTATTCATGCAAATACCCTACAAAAATTATTAGATACATCTACTCAGACAGGGATTGGTTTGGTGACACTTACCGTAGAAGATGCAACAGGCTATGGTCGCATTGTTCGTCAAGACGGTAAAATTCAGGCCATTGTTGAGCATAAAGATGCCAGCGAAGCACAACGCCAAATTAAAGAATTTAATACTGGTATTTATTGTGTCAGCAACGCAAAACTACATGAGTGGTTGCCTAAACTGTCGAATGAAAATGCACAAGGCGAATATTACCTGACCGATATTGTTGCAATGGCGATTGCGGATGGTATGGAAGTTGCCTCTGTAGAACCAGAGCTGGCATTTGAGGTGGATGGTGTCAATAACCGCCTCCAACTGGCGACTCTGGAGCGTCAATTCCAGCAACAGCAGGCCAAAGAATTGATGGAACAGGGCGTGCATTTGATTGACCCGAATCGTTTTGATTTACGTGGTAGTCTCAAGTGCGGTCAAGACGTGCAAATTGATATCAATGTCATCATTGAAGGTGACTGTGAACTGGGTGATAACGTACAGATCGGCGCAGGTTGTATCTTAAAGAATACCCGTATTGCTGCTGGTACCAAGATTCAAGCCTATAGTATTTTCGAAAATGCAGTCGTCGGTGAAAATACCCAGATTGGTCCTTTTGCACGCTTACGTCCAGGTGCAAACCTAGCCAATGACGTACATATTGGTAACTTTGTTGAAGTCAAAAACACGAATATTGGTCAGGGTTCTAAAGCCAACCATTTTACGTATTTAGGTGATGCAGATATTGGCGCAGATTGTAATATCGGTGCAGGTACCATTACTTGTAATTATGACGGTGCAAATAAGCACAGAACAATTATTGAAGATCATGTTTTTATTGGGACAAACAACTCATTGGTTGCACCGATCAAAATTGGTCAGGGTGCAACAACTGGTGCGGGCTCGACGTTGACTCGCAATGTGACTGAGCATAGTTTGGCTGTCGAACGCTCAAAACAGTTCGAAAAAGCAAATTATCAACGTCCCCAAAAGCTGAAAAAATAAGAGGGTAATTATATGTGTGGTATTGTTGGTGGCGTAGCAGAGCGTTGTGTAACCGATATCCTGATTGAAGGACTCAAACGACTAGAATATCGCGGCTATGATTCCGCTGGTCTAGCCTTATTAAATAATCAAAAAATTCTACGCGAACGTCGTGTTGGTAAAGTTGCAAATCTAGATGAAGCCGTATCAGAACAACAATTGACGGGTAATATCGGTATTGCACACACGCGTTGGGCAACTCATGGTAAGCCAACTGAAAATAATGCACATCCACATGTTTCAGGCAATGTTGCAGTTGTTCACAACGGTATTATTGAGAATTATCAAGAACTCAAAGATGAACTGCAAGCACTTGGCTATATCTTTACCTCTCAAACCGACACAGAAGTTGTCGCTCACCTTGTAAATGATGCCTTAAAGCAAACAGATAGCTTGTTAGAAGCTGTTCAAAAGGTAACACCACGTCTTAAAGGTGCTTATGCTTTAGGTATTATTCATACTGAACATGCTGATGAACTCATCACCGTTCGCGAAGGTTCTCCGCTCGTGATTGGTGTTGGTATTGGTGAGAACTTTATTAGTTCAGATCAACTTGCTTTGTTACCGGTGACCAATCGCTTCGTTTATTTAGAAGAAGGCGATATTGCGCGTTTAACACGTACTAGCATTGAAGTTTTTGTAAATGGTGAACGTGTTGATCGCCCAGTAAAAGAACTTGATGCAACTGTAAGCAATGCATCGAAAGGCGAATATAAACACTTCATGCTCAAAGAAATCTATGAGCAACCTGAAGCCATTCAGCAAACCATTTCTCAAGCATTAAATGGAAATCACTTGCGTGAAGATTTCCTTCAACATGCCAATGCTGACTTTGCCAATATTCAAAATATTCAAATCATCGCATGTGGTACCAGCTACCACGCAGGTATGATTGCGAAATATTGGTTTGAACAATTAATCGGTGTCTCTTGCCAAATCGAGATTGCAAGTGAGTTCCGCTATCGCAGCCCTGTGATTGTGGCGAATACACTATATATCTGTATTTCTCAATCAGGTGAGACTGCGGATACCTTAGCTGCGTTGCGCGAAGTTCAGAAACGCGCCAAAGCACAAGAGATTTGCATTAGCACGATGACCATCTGTAACGTTGCAACCTCATCAATGGTGCGTGAAACAGATCATCATTTGCTCACCTTGGCTGGCCCTGAAATCGGGGTTGCATCCACCAAAGCGTTTACCACGCAGTTAGCTGCATTAATGCTTTTAATTCTAAAGATCGGTCAAGTCAAACAGCAAATTACTGAAACACAATTAACCGAGATTATCAGTGGATTGTGGCATTGCCCTAAAGTCATTTTAGATACCTTACAATGCGATACTGAAATTCTACGCTTATCTACGCTATTCGTTGAAAAAAACCACTGTCTATTCTTGGGTCGTGGCACACATTTCCCAATCGCATTAGAAGGTGCTTTAAAACTTAAAGAAATTTCTTATATTCATGCTGAAGGTTATGCAGCAGGTGAGCTAAAGCATGGTCCATTGGCGTTGGTGGATAACGAAATGCCAGTAGTCATTTTAGCGCCTCAAGATGACATGTTGGACAAATTAAAATCAAATATGGAAGAAGTTCAAGCACGTGGCGGTGAACTATTTGTATTTGCAGATCAGCATAGTGGCGTGCATGCGAAAGATCGCCAACATGTCGTTCATATTCCAGCAGTTTGCGAATGGTTAGCACCAATTGTTTACAGTATTCCTGTGCAATTATTGTCTTATCATGTTGCGGTTTTGCGTGGTACCGATGTCGATCAACCACGCAATCTCGCCAAGAGCGTTACTGTAGAATAATCAGATAGATAAAAGGAGGTTTCAACACCTCCTTTTATCTTTTTTTATCTATGCTGCCCAGCTTTTAAGCCACATAGCGTGTGGCTTTATGATTCAATAAAATAATCGAATTTAAGATCACTACACCCAATATTGAAATTAAAATTAGATGCCATTCCACAAAAAATAAAGACGTTAATAAAATGGCAACATCTATTCCCATTTGTACCTTGCCAGCAGGCAACTGAAAACGCTCTTGCAAATACAGCACCAACAAATTAATTCCACCTAAGCTAGAACGATGTCTAAATAGAATTAAAAAACTGACGCCCATCAACACATTCGCGAAAACGGTTGCATAGATCGGATGTACAGTCGAAAGCTGTACAAAGTGAGGAATGATTTCAGTAAAACCCGCCAATAAAGCGACTGCGATAAAGGTCTTGACCACCAAAGCCAGTCCCATTTTTTTATACGCAAAATAATAAAAAGGGATATTAATCAAGAAAAATAAAATTCCGAACTGAACATCAGTAATGTAATGAATTAACAATGATAAACCCGCAGTTCCACCTGTCATGATTCCTGCTTGTTTCAACAAGATCATGGCAAAAGAAAGAATAAATGTGCCAATTAACATCGCAAGTGCATCTTCTATCTTGGAATGTTGCTCAACCACAGGCGTGACGGCACTTACCAAAGATATATTTTGCTCGGTATTCATACGGGAAAAACTCAATAGGAGAACAACACAGGGAGAGACATCTTTCAAAGAAAGATGTGACATATTTGATCATTTTTATTTAATTTTCGCAATTTATTCTTATATTTTTATCATAAATGCAATTTATGTTCATAATAATAGATTGGGTATGTACTGCCCCATTTTAATGCAATGGTGCTTTACGGTCTATCTAGCCATCCGAGTTGCACGTATTATAATGTGGGTTACTTCGTGGCAATCCCGTTCTCTTTAAGCTTTTCTAAGACAATCGAGGTGTTTAAATTACTCACCCCAAAGTCACTTGAAGATAATGTTCCGATTAACTTGACCATGTCATCCAGATTTCGGACTGCAACTTTAAGTGCGAAGTCATAACTGCCTGTTAATTTATGAATATCTTTAACTGCAGGCTCGTGTAAAAGGAAATCAACAAATCGGTCATGGGTTGCATCATTATAATTCTGCAACTTCACTTCAATAATTCCCATGATAGGCGTCGGGTCGGCACTCAAAGCAACCTGAGCATAATAACCGGTAATAATTTTTTTCTGTTCAAGTTGAATACGGCGACGAGAGCATTGAGAGGTAGATAATCCCACCAATTCAGCTAACTCTTGATTAGCCAAACGTCCATTTAACTGTAAATGATGAATAATTTTTCGGTCAAATTCATCCAGCTCTTCAATCATAAAATTCTCAATTTTCAAATCTAGATAGGCATGAGGGTAAAGTGTATAGACGATATTCAACACTTCTCAAAAGTTTAACCTTTTGAGCCTAGTTGTCACGAGTTTCGTTAAAAATTGGTCCCGACTGGATACGAATAATGCCTTTCGCTAACATCTGCTGCCATGCCTCGGATAAAGAGCCATTCAAATCAATCGCTTTACAGGCATCTTCAATCACATAGGTTTTAAAGCCCAAATCCGCAGCATCAATTGCTGTCCAGGCTACACAAAAATCTGTGGCAATTCCTACAATATACACTGTATCGATCTGATGCTCTTTGAGATAGCCATTCAATCCCGTTGGTGTTTGACGATCAGCCTCCATAAAAGCAGAGTAACTATCAATATGCTGATGAATACCTTTTCGAATGATCAACTGTGCTGTTGGGATCTGTAGTTCAGAATGAAATTCAGCATCATGTGTCCCTTGAACACAATGTTTGGGCCATAGCACTTGAGTCCCATAGCTCAATTCAATTGTCTCAAAAGGCTGCTTGTTTTTATGATTTTCTGCAAAAGAAATATGCTGATCTGGATGCCAATCTTGCGTCAGTACGACATGCTCAAACTTAGGCGCAAGTCGATTAATCAAGGGAATAATTTGATCCGCATCGGCAACTGCTAAGTTCCCGCCGGGTGTGAAACCATTTTGGACATCCACCACAATCAATGCAGCATTTTTCAATAATTTTGATGTTTGATGACTCACCCTCAACTCCTTACGTGAATTGTAACCCTGCTTATAGATCAGACTACACCGATCATCGCATTGATCAAAACGAAATTCGTGGAAAGATGACTTAAAGTTTTCGACAGTTTCACCAAAGCATATTGTTCTTATGTCTCCGATCAGTCATAATTTGCATAATTGTCATTCAACTTCTACTCTATTGTTGAACGACGAATCAAAATACTGCATCCATCCCATATTCGTTTTTAATTATCTCAATCTCGGATGGAAAAATAGGATATTTTTTTAAAATGACTCAGCTAGCACAGAATATTCAAGGCTCAATTGTCGCACTCGTCACCCCTATGTTTGAAGATGGTCGCGTAGATTGGAAGAGCCTTGAGAAGCTCGTTGAGTGGCACATCCAACAAGGTACACATAGTATTGTTGCTGTTGGCACAACGGGCGAAGCGTCTACATTAAGCATGGAAGAACATACACAAGTCATCAAAGAAGTGATTCGTGTTGCCAATAAACGCATCCCGATTATTGCAGGTACAGGTGCAAACTCAACTCACGAAGCGATTGAACTGACCAAAGCAGCCAAAGAACTTGGTGCTGATGCAGCTTTGCTCGTGACACCCTATTATAATAAACCAACTCAAGAAGGCTTATATCAACACTACAAAGCGATTGCTGAAGCTGTTGATATTCCACAAATTCTTTATAATGTTCCAGGTCGTACTGGCGTTGATATGCAAAACGAAACCGTAATTCGTCTTGCTGATGTGAAAAACATTGTTGGTATTAAAGACGCAACGGGTGATGTGCCACGTGGTAAAGCACTGATCGATGGCTTAAATGGTAAAATCGCTGTTTACTCTGGCGATGATGAAACCGCTTGGGAATTAATCTTGCTCGGCGCCAAAGGTAATATTTCCGTTACTGCCAATGTTGCACCTAAACAAATGAGCGACGTTTGTGAAGCAGCACTCGCTGGCGATAAAGAAAAAGCGCAAAGTTTGAATCAACAAATTGCAAATCTACACAATATTTTGTTTTGCGAATCAAACCCAATTCCTGTGAAATGGGCATTGCATGAGATGGGATATATTGGAACGGGTGTTCGCCTACCACTAACCACTCTGGCAGAACAATATCGTGAACCTCTCCGCGCTGACTTAAAAGTTGCGGGAATTATTTAATACGAGCAATTTATGATGCAATTACGTGTTGGTATAGTCCTAGTCATTTCAGCATTGAGCTTGGCTGGTTGTGGTCGCTTTGCCTTAAATAATCACTCTTTAGATTATAAAAAAGCGGAAGCACTTGAACCACTCAAATTCCCTGAAGGAGCAACGGTCAGACCATTTACACCTTTGTATCCAGCTCCAACAGTGGATCCATTAGCGATTCAACACGCACCGACTTTTGAGAATAAGACAGGCAACCGCTACGCCTTACCACGTCCTGAGTCGATGCAAACGGCAGCAAGTAATCCAGATGATAACGTGGTGACGCTAGGTCGACCACAACTCGTTATGGATGGAAACCGCAATCCATTACTGAAAGTGGAAGGTCCAACTGCTGAAGCATGGCAATATACCTTTGCTACATTGAATAGTCTTAACTACAAAGTGATTTCTCAAGCCAATAACGGCTATGAGGCAACAATCCAAGTTGACAATCAAACCTATGTGTTAAAGCTTTCTGCTGTTGGTTCAAACAATACCATCGCTCTATTTAAACCTGACGCCACCTTTGCAGACCAAGCGATTGCAACTGAGGTGTTAGCCCAGATTTACCAAAATTGGCCAGCCTAGTCGTTTACTAGGCATATTTTTCAAAAGGTTCCCCCATGTTAAAACAAACCTTGCTCTATACTGGTAAAGCAAAATCTGTATATGAGACAGATAACGCTGATCATCTGATTTTAGTCTTTCGTGATGATGCCTCGGCATTTAATGGCGAAAAAATCGAGCAGCTAGATCGTAAAGGCAAGGTCAACAACCGTTTTAACGCCTTTATCATGGAAAAACTGGCTGAAGCTGGAATTGAAACCCACTTCGAAAAATTACTTTCTCCAACTGAAGTTCTTGTGAAAAAGCTTCAGATGATCCCTGTTGAATGTGTGATTCGTAACTATGCTGCTGGTTCACTTTGCCGTCGTTTAGGTGTTGAGGAAGGCAAAGAGTTAACGCCACCAACTTTTGAATTATTCTTCAAAGATGATGCTCTTGGCGATCCAATGGTCAATGAATCTCAAGCAATTGCTTTAGGTTGGGCAACAGCTGATCAACTTGAGAAAATGAAAGAACTGACTTACCAAGTGAATGACGTTCTTAAAGCATTATTCGATGCAGGTAATATGATTCTGGTTGATTTCAAACTTGAATTTGGTGTGTTCCATGACCGTATCGTATTGGGTGACGAATTCTCTCCAGACGGTTGCCGCTTATGGGATAAAGATACCAAGAAAAAACTCGACAAAGACCGTTTCCGCCAAGGTTTAGGTGGTGTGGTTGAAGCTTATGAAGAAGTTGCAGCACGTTTAGGTATTAATTTAGATGACCTTTAAGCTGTTCTAAAATATAAAAAAACCAGCATCTGCTGGTTTTTTTATTGCGCTCTTAAAGTAATTAACTCATTTCACGTTTACACACGTATCAATTGTACTTTGCCTTGGTCGAGATCCAACATAAGATTGATCCAATACACACCATAAATGCGCCATACCAAAAAGATAAGTCCAGTGGTGTACTCAATAAAATTGCAGCGAAAAATGCTGAAAAAACCGGAATAAAATACGAAGCACCTGCCAACAAGGTGATATTGCCATGCAAAATGCCAACATTCCAAGCAGCATAGCCAAAGCCCATCGCTGCCGCAGCCAACACTAAAGAGGTTGAGGAAGACCAATCAAAATAGAACGCTCCTCCGCCCATCAAGAAATACTTAATCCAAAGTACAACTGCCACCAGAACAAAAAACAAAGTGATGCCATTCACACCCTGTGCAATTCTGGCTGTCAATGTGCAATAAGCCGCCCATAACAGTGTTCCAACAAAGGCCAGACCATAGCTCAGTGGGTTGCTTTGAATATTGCCCCACATATTCGGTAAATCAAAACCTTGCTCGCCACCCAGCACCCAGCCAATCCCCAATAAAGAAATAGCAAAACCAGGAATAATTAAGACATTGGCTTTCTGCTGATTAAACAAAATTGCAGCAACCATGGTAAAGGTCGGCCAGAGATAGTTCACCATTCCCACTTCAATCGCTTGCCTGTTATTTTGGCTATATCCAATTGAAAGTGATAAACATATTTCATAGGCAACAAATAAAAAACTTCCCCAAATTAAATATGTTCTAGGGAAGGTTCTGAGGCTGCTCCAACCAACCGAGAAAAATAGAAAGATTGAAGCGAGCGTATAGATCAGTGCTGCACCACCCACTGCGCCAAAATGACTACTAACATCCTTGATCAAAGCAACGATCAAGCTCCAAAGCAAGATCGCAACTAATCCAATGAGTGTGGCTTTTTTTGAGTTCATTATTGTTGCTGTTGTTGCTCTTGATGCCAACGTCGTTGCTGCAAGCGTTCAGCCTCAACCTCTCGCTTATTTAAAGCCCGCTCATAGAGCTTGGTTCCTTGTAGTTCTGGCGGCAAATACGCTTGTAACACGAAATGTTCAGGGTAATTATGTGGATACAAATAATCTACGCCATAACCCTGCTGCTTCATGAGTTTGGTTGGCGCATTACGTAAATGTAACGGCACAGGTAAATTTGCTGTTTTTTCTGCCAGTTCTAAAGCACGATTAATTGCTAAATAAGTGCTATTACTTTTCGGGCTGGTTGCCAAATAAACCGCACACTGTCCCAAGATAATACGCGCCTCAGGCATACCTACGGCTTGCACCGACCGGAAACACTCACCTGCTAACAATAATGCATTTGGATTCGAGTTGCCGATATCTTCCGATGCCGCAATCAACATCCGACGCGCGATAAACACAGGATCTTCGCCGCCTTTGAGCATACGTGCCATCCAGTACAGGGTCGCGTCTGGATCACTACCGCGGATCGATTTGATAAATGCTGAAACCAAATCATAATGCTGCTCACCCGATTTATCATAACGGGCAATATTCTGTTGCGCTACTTTGACCACAATCGCATTGGTGACAACATTTTCAACATCTGCCTCAAAGGTGCTGGCAATTAAATCAATCAGATTGAGTGCCTTACGTGCATCTCCAGCAGCGAATTGAATCAGTGCATCATATTCCTCAATCTGGATAAAACGCTCTTTTAGAAACTTATCCGTTTGAATGGCTTTATTGAGTAAGGTTTGAATGGCTTCCGCATCCAAACTATTCAATGTATAGACCTGACACCGTGACAGTAATGCACTATTAACTTCAAAGGATGGGTTTTCTGTGGTTGCCCCAATCAGGGTGATTTTGCCTTTCTCCACTGCATTGAGTAAAGCGTCTTGCTGCGATTTATTAAAACGGTGGATCTCATCAATGAAGACCACGGGTGTAAGTAGATCACCGCTTTCAGCAATCACCTCACGCAGCTCTTTCACCCCTGTATTGAGCGCAGATAAGCTAATGAATGGACGATCCACAGCTTGTGCCAATAACAATGCGATCGTGGTTTTCCCTACTCCTGGTGGGCCCCAAAAGATAATCGAAGGCAAATGCCCTTGATCAATCATCTGACGCAAAGGTGCATTGTCACCCAGCAAATGGTCTTGTCCAATAATTTCAGACAAATCACGAGGGCGTAAACGTTCAGGTAAAGGAATATGCGTATCTGACATCATCACTGGCTTTATGCTGTTTTGTCCTAGTCTATTGTGTCTGACACAAATCTACAATTTGAATCTGCAAAACAAATGATCAGGCTATTGAGCTGCATTCTGTTTGAGAATTTGCTGCATCGCTTGATAGGTTGCGGTAATACGTGCTTCATTCGGGAAATTGGTATTGGCGAGCATCACCATACCGATTTTTTGCTGTGGAATAAAAGCAGCATACGCTCCAAAGCCATTGGTCGCCCCTGTTTTATTAAAATAGGTTGCTGGTGAAGCAATCTTCGGTTGTTTGATTGGAGTAATCGCATGACTTTCCAGTGCCATTTTGCTCGAATTGCCTTCTAACAAGGTTTCTAATTTCACAGGATAAGCATATTGCTCCCAACCCAAACCTTGTGTCATAGCACCCAGTTCAAAATAGCCCACATGGGTATGTTCAATGGCTTTACGGATAGGCTGTTGCAACTGTTGCACATTGATCTGCGCATCTAGAAACTTCAACATATCTGCACTGCTACTTTTCACACCATACGCTTCTGCATCAAACATACCTGGTGATACACGCATGGCTTGATCAGCTTTGTACCCCCATGCATATTGCGACATATATGGCTTAGGTACATTGATAAAACTTTGCGTCATGCCCAATTGAGGAAAAAGCGTTTGCTCGATCAATTCTACATAAGGTTTTTTCATGGCTAAAGCAGTCACATAACCCATCAAACCAATACTCGGATTGGAATATTGACGTGCAGCACCGATTTTTGTTTTTGATTGCCATTCTTGAAAATATCGAATCATATCCTGCTGTTTCACGACATGATCAGGAAATTGCAGCGGGAAGCCTCCAGCGTTGTATGTGCCTAAATTCAATAATGTCGCTTGATTTACGGCTGTATTTTTAAGTTCAGGAAAATACTGCGCTGGATGATCAGAGAATGACAACTGCCCTTGTGCCTGCGCATAGCCGGCCAAAGTCGCATTGAAGACCTTACTCACCGAGCCAAGTTCAAATAAGGTCTTATTGCTCACAGCTTGCTGGCTTTGTTTAGAGGCTAGCCCATAATTGACAAAATAGTGTTTACCATTCAAGGTCACTGCTACTGCCATTCCCGGTACTTTATATTGCGCTAATAAAGGCTTAAATTGCTGATCAATCACAGCTTTCACCTGTTGCTCAGTCAGGTTTTTAGCCCAAAGTATTGAACTAAAAGATAATAGTCCTGCCGCCATCAGCAATTTTTTTAAAGTTCTCGAAAAGTCGTTTGGCTTAGTCATTCATCATTTCACTTTAAGTTAAGATTTAATTTGCATTGAGCTTAAGTAGTTTTGCCTGTGGTCCATCTTCAATGACCCAAATCGATCCATCTTGGGCCTGATGTAGACCACGGATTCGTTGTTTCATATCTAAACGTTGCACTTCTTTAACAGGCTGTGCATTGAGATCTACCACAACAATAGATTTAGATGATAAACCTCCAATCAGAGCCTTTTGTCGCCATAGCGGAAATTGATCACCTGTATAAACAATCATGCTTGAAGGTGAGATTACTGGAGTCCAATCAATTTCAGGCGCTTTAAATTCGGGTCGAGTGCTATGATCTGGGATCGGCAGACCTGAATAGTGATTGCCATTTGAAACAGTTGGATAACCATAATTTGCACCTTTGACAATCAGATTTAGCTCATCACCACCCTCTGGGCCCATTTCAACGACCCAAAGTTGTCCTTGGGTATCAAATGCGATGCCAAGCGGATTACGATGTCCTAATGACCAAATTTCAGCGCTTACTCCACCTTGTTGACTAAATGGATTTCCTTCAGCAGGCGTACCGTCTTCATTTAGTCGCAATACTTTACCCAGATTGCTTTTCATATCTTGGGCTGGATCAAATTTCTGTCTCTCTCCTGAGCTTACCCATAGTTTTCCATCTGCACCAAATACCATGCGATGTCCATAGTGTCCCTGTCCTGATACCTTTGGAACTTGTTGCCAAATCACCTTTACATCCGTGAGTTTAGGTTGTGTGGCACTGGACAAATCGAGTTTGGCGCGTGAAATAACAGCTCCATAGCCACCTTGTCCTTTTACAGCATAACTCAGATAAATCCAGTGATTGTTCTGAAAATCAGGGTGCAGAATCACATCTCCTAAGCCACCTTGTCCCCCATAACTAACCGCAGGGATCCCCTCAACACTCAAGCTTTGTTTGGTCTTAGGATCGAATATCTTTAACTGACCTCTGCG
>OBJT01000101.1_pt1 | contig 20544 bp, 15 predicted proteins | sample 1519861 | NCBI WGS metagenome assembly OBJT01 (sample SAMN02401118, study PRJEB22541) | soil metagenome, isolate JX
CTTGATTAAAGCTTGGTTATACGAGGACCAATTGGTTGTACGGTAGATTTTAGGGGCAGGTTTCTTCATTTGGAAATTATATTGCTGAAGAAGCCTTCAAGAATAGCTTTGTGCAACAAAGCCGTCTTGATCTGGATGTGGAGCAAATAGTTTATGTCGATCTGTACATACTGAATGCATAAAATTGAATCATTTACTTATGATAATAATTATCATTATTGTTATTTTTATTAGTTTTGTGTATGCTCCAAGCAATTTTTTAATCATAGATTAAGGTGGGGATGATCCTGAATAGTCGTCACCACTATTGGTATCGTTATGACTATTGAAGCATCAATTCCCTTCGTCGCCACTAAGACCATTTCCAAAAAGACTATTCAACGATCAGCGTTAATTAAATATCGTTTGATGGTCTTATCTCGCTTTGTCTTGGCAATTTTTGGTGGTTATTACTTTTCAGCGATCACAGCAATGCTGATTGTATTTTTATTTCCAACAGAACCTTTAAAAGCAAATGCGGTCTTAAGCGTCACCATGCTGGCTTTTATCATTCATTGTGCTTTGTTCATTTGGGTCTTCATGGTCAACTCAACGCTTAAAGTCTGGCTCTCAGTGGTACTGCCGAGCGTCTTGATGACACTGATCTATTTATCGTTACAAGGATGACATCATGCGTGTTGATGGTAAAAATGAGGGACCACGCCAATCGATGTCTTGGCTGCATACTTGGGCGAGTTTACTGTTAGGTTGGTTGTTATATGCAGTATTTTTAACAGGAACGTTGAGTTTCTTCCAAAATGAAATTACTGTTTGGATGAAACCAGAACTACACCAATCTGTGAATACAGTTTCTCAGCAACAACAACTTAGCCATGCCTTGGCATATTTGAATCAGAAAGGTCAAAATGCCGAGAGTTGGAATATTCGTTTTGCCAATGAAAGACAACCCGCCATTATGCTGAATATCCGTCAAGCCGGTGAAGAACGACGACGTGGTGGAGAGATTTACTTAGATACTCAAACAGGCCAAGAGATTAAGGCGAGAGAAACTAGAGGTGGAGCTTTTCTCTATCGTTTCCATTTTGAGCTATATGGCATGCCGCGTATTTGGGGACGCTGGATTGTCGGTATCGCAACACTACTGATGTTTGTCGCTATCATTAGCGGGATTATCACGCATAAAAAGATTTTCAAAGATTTCTTTACTTTCCGACCTGCCAAAGGGCAACGTTCTTGGCTGGATGCGCATAACGCGACGGCGGTTTTCGCTTTACCTTTTCACATCATGATTACTTTTAGTGGTTTATTATTACTGATGCATTTGTTTATGCCTTGGGCGATGAATACACATTATGGCGATGTGCGCAGTTTCTATCAGATTCTCAATCAACCTGTTGCTCAAACACCTGAACAAGCCCGTTTACTGGAAGAACAAAAACAAAAAGGGTTGCTGACAGGACGAGGAAATCGTGGCGGTGGTCGTGTTGAATCAGTGCAAGAAAATAAGCCTGTCGAGGCGGCAGAAATGGTTAATTTAACTGCGTTGACGAAGACGGTTCAACACGGCTGGTTAAACAATCCCATCTCTTCGATCAGGGTCAATAAACCCAATACGGTAGAAGCCGAAATACAATACAACGCTACACGTACCACAACGTTAATGGATCGAGAAAGTATCCCGTCATTAAAATTCAATGCGGTAACTGGTCGAGAAATAGATGAGGCGAAGCCTGTCAATTCAACTCCAAAAGCGATTTATACCTTAGTGACATGGCTTCATATGGCACATGGCGTAGATTCAGTTTTACGTTGGTTGTTATTTTTATCAGGCGTGTTAGGTACAATGATGATCGCATCTGGACTTATTCTATGGGTGGTTAAACGCGCACCAGATGTTCAAAAGTTGGGCTACAAACCTGTCGGACATCGTGTAGTTGAAGTATTAAATATTGCAGCAATTACAGGATTACCAATTGCTTGTGCTTCATATTTTTTTGCCAATCGATTGATTCCAGCTCAAATTGTGGAACGTTCACCCATTGAAATTAAGGTATTTTTTATCACTTGGTTGTTGTGTTTAGTCCATGCCGCAATTCGTCAGCATCGTCCTGCATGGTTGGAGCAACTCGCTTTGGCTGCGGTCATGTTTTTATTGATTCCAATACTCAATGTCTTAACTGGAGGCATGCCACTCTGGAAAAGTATCTATCTTAATCAATGGATGATTGCAAGTTTTGATCTGGTATCGATCACTTTAGGACTGATCTTTATTTACGCTTACTACAAGCTAAAACGGTATCAAGGCTTACCGATCAAGAAAAAAGCACAGCCTAAAAATAAGACTGCACAGGAGTCTATAGAATGACTGCTTTGTTATTGTGGTGTGTTTGTTTTGTCGGATTGTCGAGTCTGGCTTGTACGATGGCGAAGCACCAACGTGAGATTTTCTCAAGCCCAGTCAATCAACGAAATTGTCGTTTATTTCAAATTGTAGGTTGGGGGTTGCTGATTGTATCTGCGGGACTCGCTGCATATTTTAAAGGCATCTCAATTGGTTTGTCAGAATGGTTAGGATGTGTCGGTTTTGCAGCTTTGGCGGTCGGATTGTTATTGACCTATTCGCCTAAAAAGATATTGAAAGCGAATGCTATGGTCGCAGTGCTATTTCTGATTTTATTGGTTATACACTTGCTATAGTATGTAATTCTGCATTTTCATAAACAAAGCGTTAAAAGCTAAGCTCTTAACGCTTTGAATTTTCTTTTATAAAGTCGTCATATCAACTTTATTGCTATTTCCTTATTTTTTGAGTGCTAAAGATAACTCATCCCAACGTTGCATCGCTGTTTGCATGGCTTGTGCTTTGATATGACCAAAGCCACGCACTTCTACAGGTAACTGAGCAATTTCCTCAGCAATAGTTAAGTCATACTGTTCAGGTGATGCAATTAATGCTTCAACAAATGTGATATAACGATCACGCCAAGCTTGTTCACGTCTGCGTTCTTCATGACGTGCAAATGGATCGAGGAAGGTTTCCCGAAGCAACTGCAAACGAGCCAGCAACATCATTGGAAAACGAATCCAATATCCGAAAGCACGCTTACTAATATTTTGATCAGCACCTAAAGTCGGTGGAGCAAGATGGTAAGTTAAGCGTAAGCCTTTACCAAAATGGGTTTCAATCGACTCTTTGAATTTTTTACCGGTTAAAAGACGAGCGACTTCATATTCATCTTTATAAGCCATCACACGATACAGTTGTGTCGCAATGGTCGCGGTCAATTCTTCTGGTAATACTTTCGATGCTTGTTCAACTAAACGACGATACTTCATCGCATAGGCTTCATTCCAATAGTCAACCAAACGTGCTGAACGATCCTCGATTAATTCAGCCAATGTTTCAGGCTTTTTAGTTTTTTGCATGGCTGCAAGCAATCGTGGCGCTAAACTTGGATCACTCGCAAGATGGCACCCAATTCGGAAAGCTTCGAGATTCTTTTCTACGGCAGTGCCATTGAGTTGAATCGCTTTTTCAATGCTTTGACGTAATAGCGGTATACGACCTGATTGCCATGCCATACCCAGTAATAGTTGATTGGTAAAGATTGCATCGCCCAGTACTAAAGTTGCGATACGTGTCGCAGATAGTGATACTAGTGTGCCTTTGCGGGTACGACCACGTAGACGATAAACTAAGTCACTGATAGGCGCATACCAGTCACGAGAGTCTATAAAGTCTGATGTCGGTGAAGCATCTTCATTCACAATCACCACCGCATTTTCTTTTAAGCGAGAAAGTGCAGCCCCACTACCAGCCACCACGGCATCTGCACCGATTAAAAGATCACATTGACCCGCTGGAATCTTGGTTGAAGAAATATGCTCATCTGAATTTGCGACTTGGATATAGGAATAAACCGTACCGCCTTTTTGAGCCAGTCCAGCCATATCCATCACACGTGTTGCTTTACCTTCAAGATGTGCTGCCATACCGAGTAGGGCACCAATCGTCACTACACCTGTACCACCAACACCACCGACCATAATACGATTTGGCACATCATCAAGTACTGGAATGATTGGTGTTTCAGGCCAACCTGCAGCAATACCTTCAAATTTTTCAGGACGTTTCATATCACGGGTATGTACCGTGACAAAACTTGGACAGAATCCTTCCACGCAAGAAAAATCTTTATTACACGTGCTTTGATTGATTTGGCGTTTTGGTCCTAATGCAGTTTCTACAGTTTCAATGGATAAACAATTCGATTTTTTAGAGCAATCACCACAGCTTTCACATATATCGGTATTGATATAGATACGTTCTGCTGGATCAGGATAGGCATCACGTTTGCGACGACGACGTTTTTCGCTGGCACAAGTTTGTACGTAAATTAAAGCAGTAACACCTGACGTTTCGCGTAATTGACGTTGAATCGCATCCAATTCATTTCGATGATGAATTTCTACATTTGCTGCAATTCCTTCTTCCGCATGAATCAATTCCGGTTCATCTGTCACAATGACTTGTTTTTTTATCCCTTCCGCTGCTAACTGTCGGGTTAATTGAGCGACACTCAAGTGACCATCGACATGTTGTCCACCTGTCATGGCAACCGCATCGTTATAAAGGATTTTGTAAGTAATATTTACTTTAGCGGCGATCGCTTGGCGAATGGCAAGATAACCTGAATGGAAGTAGGTCCCATCACCAAGATTTGCAAAGATATGTTTTTCATTGGTGAAAGGGGATGCACCAACCCAACTCACACCTTCACCGCCCATCTGAGAGAAGGTTTCTGTGCCGCGATCAAGTGAAACCGCAATATAGTGACAACCAATACCACCAAGCGCACGACTTCCTTCAGGAAGGACGGTTGAGGTGTTGTGTGGGCAACCACTACAGAAATAAGGTTTGCGCTCTGCGAGATCAGTTACACCGTGAGACGCTTGTTCTGCTTTAAGTAATAAGTCTGCTTTATTTTGAATTTGTGTTCTTAACGCTTCTGGTAAATCAAGGCCTAAGAATCGAGTTGCAAGCATTTTAGCAATCGGTTCAGGCTGGAATTCATAATGTCCAATGAGTGGCGCTTCTTCAACTGAGGTACTCCATTCACCTTTGCCATCACAGGCTTTACCAATGACTCGAGGACGTTGACCATCTGGGAGGGAATAGAGTTCATCTTTGATCTGTGCTTCAAGGATCGGTCGTTTTTCTTCAACAACGATTAGCTCTTGTAAGCCTTGTGCAAATTCGCGGATACCTTGAGGTTCTAAGGGCCAAATCAATTCAACTTGATAAACACGTAATCCGAGTTGTTCAGCTGTTTCACCTTCAATTCCTAATATACGTAATGCCTCAATGGTATCTAAATAGGCTTTGCCACTAGCAGCGATACCAATCCGAGCATTTTCACATGGCAAAGTCACACGGTTCAATTTATTGGCACGTGCATAGGCCAAAACAGCAGGTAGGCGATATTTATACAGTCGTTCTTCTTGTTGGATACCATGATCTGGCCAACGGATATTGACACCACCCTCAGGAAATTCGACATCTTCTGGAATAATGGGGGTTACACGGTCTAGGCTGACCTTGACTGACGCCGATGTTTCAACAATTTCACTGACCAATTTCATTGAGGTCCAAACACCTGCAAAACGAGACATGGCAACGGCATGTACGCCAAGATCTAAAATATGTTGCACCGATGTTGGATAGAAAATTGGAATCCCGCAACCAATCATGACATGTTCTGATTGATGTGGAACTGTCGAAGATTTACAGGAATGATCATCACCAAATAAGGCAACAACACCGCCATGCTCGGCTGTACCTGCGAGATTGGCATGGCGAAGTACATCACCAGAACGATCGACACCAGGACCTTTGCCATACCACCAAGAGGTCACACCATCATATTTACCTTGTCCAGCAAGGTTAGCCTGTTGTGTACCCCAAATTGCGGTTGCAGCTAGATCTTCATTTACTCCGGGTTGAAAGACCACATGATGGTCTTTAAGCAATCCATCGATTTGCCAAAGGAAACTATCGTAATTACCTACAGGTGAACCGCGATAACCTGAAATAAAACCTGCAGTTTGATAACCTTGTAAAGTATCCCGACGTGTTTGGGCGAGTGGTAAACGAACCAATGCCTGTATTCCCGTCATATATGCAGTACCGTCATCACTTATATATTTATCGTCAAGTGATACATCCTTTGTAGCGATCATTCTTGGAGTAAATTTTGTCGCTATATTCATTTATGTCTCCTTAGTATTGTGGTCGTTCGTGCGACTTTCTTTTCTCAACATCCGAGTTGAAGTTTGGAGCAATTGACATACAAAAAATTAAAATGGGCTTAGCGTCTAAAACAGAGAGCTGGCTCAATGTATGTACATATTTACCATTGTGGATGATCTAAACTGGTGCAACAATGCGTAATTTAGGAAAAGATATTTACGTTATGCGCAAAAATCACGAGGGTGGACTGTTACATGCCATGCATGCTTTCCTGAAAGTGATTGACAGTGGAAGTTTTACGGCAGCAGCAGAACAAATGGATTTGACCACAGCACAGGTGTCACGTCTGATTAGCGAATTAGAAACGCGTTTGGGTGTAAAGTTGTTGCAACGTTCAACTCGACAGCATGCATTGACCGATATTGGTGCAACCTATGCGGAACGCTGTCGTCAAGTACTTTCAATCATAGAAGAGGCCGAAGCAGAGGCAACAGGGACTGCTGCAAAACCCAAAGGTCGATTACGTATCCAGAGTATGGCTAGTTTTGGACATTATTATGTTGCACCTGTAATGGCGGAATTCTGCCAAACTTATCCAGATCTCACGGTTGAATATCGCACATCGCAAAATGCCCCAGATCTTTTAGCCAAAGGGATTGATGTTAGTTTGTATTTAACAGAGTCTTTGACTGATTCAAGATTTGTTTCTCGTCGAATCGGTAGCATTTTTTCTGTTTTATGCGCTTCACCTACTTACTTACAAAAACATGGTATTCCTCAGTCACCAGATGAGTTACATGATCATGCGTGTTTGCGTTTGGTGAATCCATCCATCACACCACAATGGCATCTCGTCGGTGAAAATAGCTGTTCCTATCAAATTGATATTTCAGGACAGTTAATCGCAGATACACCTGAACTCTTGTTGGATATGGTGCAACAAGATATGGGAATTGCACTATTGCCTATGTTTGCTGTAATTGATGCGGTTCGGGCTAGACATTTATGTCACATTTTGCCAGCTTGGCGCTCTCCAGATATTGGTGTTTATACCTTATTGCCTTCACGGCACTTTATCGATGCGAAAACACGTGCATGGTTAAATTGGGTAGAGCAATATATCGCACCAAAAATAGAACAGGATACTTCTTATTTTTATCAATTAACCCATCGTGAATAGGACTTTTAAAAAACAAAATAACTGTAATAAATCATCCACAATAATAATTTTAAATGCTCCTTCAAACTAAATTTGCGGAGCATTTGGGATCAGTGAATTTATTTAAGCACATGACTGCTGAAGATAAGTATTTGCATAATTTGATAAGTTTTTTCGGTTCAATGTCTGATTGATATTTTGGCTAGCCAACATCAATTTTTCGAGATGAATGCCTGTTTCATATCCAATATGAGACAGTAAATAATACAAGTCCTCAGTCGCGACATTACCTGATGAACCTTTGGCATAAGGACAACCACCCAGTCCAGCAAGCGAAGAATCAAAGACTCGAATACCTTGCTGTAAAGATTGATAGATATTGGCGATTGCCATGCCATAGGTATTATGAAAATGTCCAGCCAAAATCTTACTATCCAATTCTGCTAAGCATGCTTGCCAAACTTTTTGCACTCGATCTGGTGTTGCTGTCCCAATGGTTTCACCCAATGAAATCTCATAACATCCCATGTCATGCAGCCGTTTGACGACATTCACGACTTGTTTGGGATCAATTGCACCTTCGTAAGGACAGTCCACCATACAAGAGACATAACCACGTACGCGAACATTATTTGCTTGCGCGGCTTGGAAAATTTCAGAGAATCGTTCTAAGCTTTCATCGATCGAGCAGTTGATATTCTTTCGAGTAAAACTCTCAGAAGCTGCGGTAAAGACCGCAACCTCTTTACATCCTACTGCTAGGGCAGCTTCGAAGCCTTTAAGATTAGGCGTGAGCAAGCTCAAATTTAACTCATCGCGTTGTGGCAACAATTTAAATAACTCATCGCTCTGCGCCATTTGTGGTACCCATTTGGCTGATACACATGAACCCACTTCAATAGACTTCAAACCTGCGTCAATTAAATCATTGATAAAACTCAATCGCTGCTCAATGCTTAAAGCTTGTTTCTCGTTTTGCAAACCATCACGAGGCCCAACTTCTACAATCTTTACATAGTCACTCATGCAACTTCCTCCTCAGCAGCTTGGAAGTCCACAAGCTCATCACCCGCTTTGACTTGATCTCCCACTTGGAAATAGGCATCTAAAATCACACCATCTTTTGGAGCGCGAATGGTATATTCCATTTTCATCGCTTCAAGCGTCAAAAGCACATCATCTTTCTTCACGGTGTGATTTGCGCCTACAAGTAATTGTGTCACCACACCAGGCATCGGTGCTTTGAGATGTCCTTGCTCAGATTGACCATCAGTTTGATTATAATCCTGACGTAAGTAGCTAAACTTATAACTTTGTCCAGCGTTGAACAGGGTAATGCCTTGCAAACCTCGGTTAAAGGCGAATTTTTGCTGAATTCCACCAATTTGAATATTTGCACTGTGCTGATCAGTCAATTGACCTGTGATGTGATACTGCTGACCATTAAATTCTGCGTTAAACCCTTGTTCAGCAGCAGAAAACTTAATCTGAATATTTTGGTTTAAATAATTCAATTTAATGCTGTGTTGATATGTGACATTACTACGCCATAAGGGTTGTGCCAACCACAGTTGCTTTTGAGTTGATTGGTTATTTTGCATTTGGCTTAGAAATTCAATAAATGCAGTCGCAACAACAAACTCAGGTTTTATATTCGCTGGACTAAACAAAAATTGTTCTTCACGTTGGATTAAATTCGTGTCCAACTTTGCTTGTTTGAACGAATCACAACGTACAATCTTTTCCAAAAAAGCAATGTTATTACCTAAACCATCGACATGGAATTGACTAAGCGCGTGTTGCATTTGAATCAAAGCAGCTTCACGGTTTTTACCCCATACGATCAATTTGGCAATCATTGGGTCATAGAAAGTGGTAATTTCATCACCTTCAACGATGCCACTATCTACACGAACATATTGGTTTTGCGCTGGGTAGCGTAGATAATCAATTTTACCAATTGCAGGTAAAAAGCCTTTTTCTGGTTCTTCGGCATAAATACGTGCTTCGAGCGCATGCCCGTGAATCTTTAATTCATGTTGCAGTTTTGGTAATGGCTCACCATACGCAACTCGTAATTGCCATTCTACTAAGTCTTCTCCAGTAATCATTTCAGTCACAGGATGTTCGACTTGTAAGCGTGTGTTCATTTCCATGAAATACGCCGTACCATCTTGTTCAACAATAAACTCAACCGTACCTGCACCGACATAATTTACCGCACGCGCAGCATCAATTGCCGCTTGGCGCATCGCATCGAGCTTTTCGCTTGGCATTTGCGGAGCAGGGGCTTCCTCTAATACTTTTTGATGACGACGTTGAACAGAACAATCCCGCTCAAATAAATGTACATAGTTACCATGTGTGTCGCCAAATACCTGTACTTCGATATGACGTGGTTGAATCACATATCGTTCAATCAGTACATCATCATTACCAAAACTCGATTTGGCTTCGCGTTTACACGACGCAAGAGAATGTAGGAAATCTTCGCTACGCTCCACCAGACTCATGCCTTTACCACCACCGCCAGCACTGGCTTTGATCAATACAGGATAGCCAATACGATCTGCTTGTTGTTTTAAAAATTCAGCATCTTGATTTGTTCCGTGATAGCCCGGTGTTAGAGGTACACCTGCTTTTTCCATCAAAGCTTTAGAGGTTGCTTTCAAGCCCATCGCTAAAATGGCATCGACTGGAGGGCCAATGAAGCAAATATTATGCTGCTGGCAAGCTAGAGCAAATTGATCGTTTTCCGAAAGAAAACCATAACCGGGATGAATCGCTTGGCTTCCTGTATCAATCGCCGCTTGAATAATACGATCAACTTGTAAATAACTTTGTGTTGCAGGAGATTGACCAATGTAAATCGCTTCATCAGCAAGTTTAACGTGTTGTGCATGTGCATCTGCATCTGAGTAAACCGCAACCGTCGCAATACCTAATTTTTTGGCGGTGCGAATCACACGGCAAGCAATCTCACCACGGTTCGCAATTAAAATCTTTTCAAACATTTTTGATCATCCTTAATTGTTGTTATTAGAATTTGAAGTCCATGCAGGGGCTTGCTTACTTAAGAAAGCGGTTAAGCCTTCTTTTGCCTCACTGCCTTGACGAACTTGTGCTATGTGTTGAGCAGTTTGTCGAAGTAATTCATCATTCATACTTTGATTGCTGACCATTTGAATCAGTTGCTTTGATGCTGTTTGGGCATGTGGTCCACCTAGCAGTAAAGCATCGATAATCTCTTGAACTTTTTTATCTAAATCTTCTGCATCCGCAATTTCATGTGCCAAACCGATTTGTTTTGCTTCGTGCGCTGAAATACGTTCAGCAGTTAAAAAATAGCGTGAAGCTTGTCTAGCGCCAATCGCACGAATCACATATGGACTAATCGTAGAAGGGGCAAGACCTAGCCGAACTTCAGAAGTTGCAAACTTTGCATCGGTACTGGCGATGCAAATATCACATGCAGATGCCAAACCCATACCACCACCAAAAGCAATGCCATGAACACGTGCAATCGTTGGCTGTTTTAAGGTTGCGAGTGCTTCAAGCATCTGTGCGAGTTTTAAAGCATCAGCTTCATTTTCTTCTGTAGAAGCTTGACCCGCTTGTTTCATCCAATTTAAATCTGCACCTGCTGAAAAGCTTTTACCCCGACCTGCTAAAACCACCACTCGAATATCGTCACGGATAGCAAGTTGCTTAAAGCAAGTATGTAATTCTTCAATCACCGTTGTATTGAAAGCATTGTGTAGCTCAGGGCGATTCAGCCACACATATGCCACTTGATCATGCTGTTCCACTTGTAAAAATTGATAGCTCATAAACACCTCTTACATGCGGAACACGCCAAATTTAGTCGGTTGAATCGGTGCATTTAAAGCTGCAGCAAGACTTAATCCTAGTACTTGACGCGTTTGCGCTGGATCAATCACACCGTCATCCCACAAACGGGCAGAAGCATAGTAAGGATGACCTTGACGTTCATACTGATCACGAATCGGTTGCTTAAATTCATCTTCTTCTTGTGCTGACCATTCTGCGCCTTTTTGCTCGATCTGATCACGCTTCAAAGTCGAAAGTACGCTTGCTGCTTGCTCACCACCCATGACTGAAATACGTGAGTTTGGCCAAGTCCATAAGAAACGAGGAGAATAAGCACGTCCACACATACCGTAGTTACCTGCACCAAAAGAACCGCCAATGATGAGTGTAAGTTTTGGTACATTTGCAGTTGCAACCGCCATCACCAGTTTGGCACCGTGCTTGGCAATACCTTCATTTTCGTATTGGCGACCCACCATAAAGCCTGTGATATTTTGAATAAATAACAACGGAATATTGCGTTGGGTACATAACTCAATAAAGTGTGCGCCTTTTTGAGCTGACTCAGAAAATAGAATGCCATTATTGGCAATAATTCCGACTGGCATCCCATAAAGTGATGCAAACCCTGTGATCAAGGTTGAACCAAAACGAGCTTTAAACTCATCAAAACGAGAACCATCGACGATACGTGCAATCACTTCTCGTACATCAAATGGCTTGCGCGCATCGGTTGGGACTACACCATACAACTCTTTCGCATCAAACAATGGTTCATCAATCTGTTTATTGAGTTCATTTGGTTTTTTATTCAAATTGGCAACGATATTACGTGCAATCGCAATCGCATGTTCATCATTTTCAGCGAGGTGATCGGCAACACCTGAAAGACGCGTATGTACATCACCACCACCAAGATCTTCGCTACTTACAACTTCACCTGTTGCAGCTTTAACCAAAGGAGGACCACCTAAGAAAATAGTCCCTTGATTACGCACGATGATGGTTTCATCTGACATCGCAGGAACATAAGCACCACCAGCGGTACAGCTACCCATCACGACCGCAATTTGGGCTATACCTTGGCTCGACATACGTGCTTGATTGTAGAAGATACGTCCGAAGTGATCACGATCAGGGAATACCTGATCCTGCATAGGTAAATACGCACCACCTGAATCTACAAGATAAATACAAGGTAAGTGATTTTGTTCTGCAATTTCTTGAGCACGTAAATGCTTTTTAACCGTAAGTGGATAATAGGTACCACCTTTAACCGTTGCATCATTGGCAACGATCATGCATGTCACACCATTAACCTGTCCAATACCCGCAATCACACCCGCAGCAGGAATATCATCCTCATAAACCTTATACGCAGCAAGTTGTCCGATTTCTAAAAAAGCTGTGCCAACGTCAATCAATTGATCTATACGTTCACGTGGAAGCAATTTTCCACGTGCTAAATGCTTTTGACGTGCGTTTTCTCCGCCGCCTAATGCAATATTTTGGGCGACTTGTGTTAAATCATTGACCAACGTCTGCATAGCTTGTTGGTTTATTTTGAAGTCTTCACTTCGCACATTAATTTTGCTTTGTAATTGATTCATATGATGCATCCTGATTTATCGTTATTATTTGGTTTCATTAAACAATTCACGTCCGATCAACATACGACGAATTTCAGATGTGCCTGCACCAATTTCATAAAGTTTTGCATCACGCCATAAACGCCCCGTAGGGAATTCATTGATATAGCCATTGCCACCTAAAGTTTGAATCGCTTCACCCGCCATCCATGTCGCTTTTTCTGCTGCATATAAAATGGCACTGGCTGCATCTTTACGTAAGCTACGGTCATGATCTGCTTTATCACACGCTGTACCAACGGCATATACAAGCGCTTTACAAGCCAGCCAAGTTGAATACATATCAGCAAGTTTGCCTTGCATTAATTGGAATTCACCTAAAGCTTGTCCAAATTGTTCACGTTGATGTAAATACGGAATCACGACATCCATGCAGGCATCCATAATGCCAAGTGGACCTGCGCTAAGGACTGCACGCTCATAGTCCAAGCCACTCATCAGGACTTTAGCGCCGTTACCGACACCCCCCAACACGTTTTCAACAGGTACTTCTACATTGTCAAAAAACAATGGATAAGTATTTGAGCCGCGCATACCAAGTTTGTCTAGGTGATGACCATGACTAAAACCTTTCATGTCTTTTTCAATTAAAAAAGCAGTCATACCTTTTGCACCTGCTTGTGGATCAGTTTTTGCGTATACCACTAAGACATCCGCATCACCACCATTGGTAATCCACATTTTTGAACCATTTAAAACAAAATGATCACCTTTTTGCTCGGCACGCAGTTTCATACTGACTACATCAGAACCCGCATTCGGTTCAGACATCGCTAGGGCACCGACGTATTCACCAGAGATTAATTTAGGCAGATATTTCTGCTTTTGTTGCTCATTCCCGTTGCGGTTAATTTGGTTGATACATAAGTTAGAATGTGCGCCGTAAGAAAGAGCGATTGCTGCAGAAGCACGCGAAATTTCTTGCATAACAATAATATGAGCAAGATAGCCGAGATTAGTGCCACCGTATTCTTCTGAGACTGTTAAGCCTAGTAAGCCCATATCGCCAAACTTTTTCCAAAGATGAGCAGGGAATTTATTGTCTTGATCAACTTGCTGAGCAATTGGTGCAATTTCCTTTGCACAAAATGCGGCAACTGAGTCTTGAAGTGCAACGAGCGTTTCATCCAGACCAAAATTCAAGCTACGTAGGTTCATTGTATACATCCCATTGGTTATATTTGTTGTTCCATAAGCATTGTTGTAGGTGCTTGTGAATTACCATACAATGATTTTTTAAAAAAGTGAATAGAGATTCATAAAATGATTTACAATTCACTTTATTTGTTAGAGAATAAAATTTATGAGCTACAAACGATCATCTTTAATGCAAGAACGGATGGAACAAAATCGTAAGTCGATTTTGAGTTCAGCCAGAAAATTAATTTCAGAAGGAGGGTTTAAAGACGCACAGATACAAACAATTGCTGAGCAAGCAGGTGTTTCAAGTGGGTTGGTTTATCGCTACTTTGACAATAAGAGTCAGGTGCTGATCGAAGTCTTATCAGAAGCAATCAATACCGAGCTTTTGGTGATTGATGCGATTACAGACAGTGATTTGCCAGCAGAACATAAGTTGCACAAAGCAGTAGCAACATTTGTAAAACGGGCTTTAAACAGTCCTCAGCTTGCATATTCACTCATGTTTGAGCCAGTTGATTCATTGGTAGAACATGAGCGTTTTCGTGTGAAGCAATTGATTAAACAGAGTGTGATTAAAATACTCGCAGATGGAAAGGCAAGTGGTGAGTTCGATCTGGAAGATCTAAATACCACAGCACTCTGTGTAGTTGGTGCAATGACTTACGTTGTAGTTGAGCCTTTAGACCCTGCTCAAAATACGAAGTTCGACCAACAACACAAAGACTATTTTTCAAAACAGATAGCTGATTTTTGTGTGGATGCAGTACGGAAAAAATAGCACGTGTACGGCGATTAACATCATGGAATAGGCGGTTTGAAGAGTAGTTGCAGTAACAACAATTAGACCAGTTAAGATGAGAATTAGAAAGAATCAAGGAGAATGATTCAATGCAACACGTACGGTTAAGCTACGCCTCTGGACCAAGTTCGCAGCCTTTAATTGGGATGACGATTGGAGAAAAATTCGACCAAGCATGCCAGCAATACGCTGAGCGAGAAGCGATTGTAAGTTCACATCAGAATAGACGATTAAGCTACAAAGAGTTGCAAGATGAAGTAAATGCTTTTGCTTGTAGCTTGCTTCAGCTTGGTGTGAAAAAAGGCGATCGACTCGGTATTTGGTCACCGAACTGTGTCGAATGGACAATCACTCAGTTTGCAGCATTTAAAGCAGGGATCATTTTAGTCAATCTAAATCCCGCCTATAAAAGCCATGAACTCGAATATGTGTTAAATAAAGTTTCTTGCAAAGGATTGATTATCGCATCGCAGTTTAAAACCACAGATTATCAAGAGCTTCTGACACGCATAGCTCCTGAAATTGATTTCTGTACCAATAAACAAATCCATTCAGAACGTCTGCCTTTCTTAAAGTTTGTGATAAAAATTGATGAAAAACAACATACAGGTTTTCATCGTTTCAGTGATCTGGTCGTACCACCAACGCAGCAACAACTCGATCAATTACAGTTAGCAACGCAACAGTTGCAGTTTGATGAAACCATTAATATCCAATTTACATCAGGTACAACAGGCAATCCTAAAGGCACGATGCTCACCCATCATAACATTTTGAATAATGGTTATTTTGTAGGAGAGGGTATTCGTTTAACGCCACAAGATAAAGTATGTATATCAGTACCTTTATTCCACTGTTTCGGTATGGTCATGGGAAATCTAGCCTGTATCACACATGGTTCTACCATGGTGTATCCATCAGCAGTGTTTAATCCACTTGAAACACTAAAGACAATTCACAACGAGCGTTGTACGGCAGCATACGGCGTACCAACCATGTTCATCGCCACCTTAGAGCATGAACAATTTAATGAATTTGATCTCTCCAGTTTACGTACAGGGATTATGGCGGGGAGCCCATGCCCACGTGAAATTATGCAGCGTGTGATTGATCGTATGCATATGTCAGAAATCACGATTTGCTATGGCATGACTGAGACTTCACCTGTAAGTGTACAAAGTTCAGTGAGTGACACCATTGATAAACGCGTCAGTACAGTTGGACATGTTCATCCACATGTCGAAATCAAAATCGTCGATCCTGAAGGGCAACTCGTACCACAAGGAACCTTAGGCGAGCTATGCGTCAGAGGTTACTCCGTGATGGCTGGATATTGGGGCGAGGAAGAAAAAACTCGTGAAGTGATTGATAACGCTGGCTGGATGCATACTGGTGATATTGCGGAGATGGATGCAGAGGGCTTTGTCAAAATCAAAGGTCGTATCAAAGATGTGGTGATTCGCGGTGGTGAAAATCTGTTTCCAAAAGAAATAGAAGACTTCTTATACACTCATCCAGCCATTTGTGATGTGCAAGTAATTGGTCTACCTGATACACGTTATGGTGAGGAGCTATGCGCCTGCATTATTTTGCATGAACATCAACAGACCAATGAGGACAGCATTCGTAGTTTCTGTAAAGAGCACATTTCACATAATAAAGTGCCACGTTATGTCAAATTCTTTAATGAATTTCCGATGACAGCCTCTGGCAAAGCGCAGAAGTTTAAGTTACAGGAAATCATGCGCGCTGAACTGAACTTAACTGGAAACGTATTCGACTAAATGATGTTTTACATCAAATAGAAAAAGCAGCATTTTAAAGTTGCACAGGTAAAGGATCGGGGCGCATGGCAAAAGATTTCAGCAGTCCAAGAGTCGTTGAAGAATATGATCAACATATCCGTAAATTAATACCAGGATATGAAATCATTCATCAACAAGTAGATGCGATATTACAGTCTAGATTGAAAGTGGATGCTCATATCTTGATTGTGGGATGTGGGACGGGTTATGAGCTGGAATATCTTTTAAACAGGCATCCGCACTGGAAATTTACAGCGCTTGATCCTTCCTTAGCCATGCTTGAGAAAGCACAGGCGAGAGTCAATCAATTGAATAAGTGCGCACAAGTTGAATTTGTGCATGGTGACACTTCACATTTACCTGATCAAATTTGTTTTGATGCAGCACTGACAATTTTAGTGGCGCATTTTATTGCTGATGAAAACAAGCCTACTTTTTTTACAGAGATCCATGATCATTTAAAAGAAAATGGAATCTTACTGACCTATGATTTGATGACCTGTACAGACCCTCAGCAATTTCAAGCTTTACGTTATGTCTGCTTGGCACAAGGTTTGACTGAAGTGCAATGTCAGACAATGTTAGAACGAATGGAATGCGATTTTTTCACTGTTTCATTTGATGATTATCGGCAATTACTTCACAGCACAGGTTTTATGAATGTGTCTTCATATAGCCAAATTTTAATGTATCAAGGATTAATCGCGCAGAAAAAGAAACGTCATGCGTTTTCTGCACAAGTATCCTAAGCATGGACTAAATCTATGATGGAATAAATATTAAAGGACTCATTTAAACTTATTTTTTACCAAATGGTTAACAGTGGCTTTTATAGCCGCTGCTAGATCTTTTTGTCCTAAAAAAAGAGTGAGTTTATCAATATCAGTATTTTAAAGGAGGTGAAAACCAAATAAATCAATGTGTTAATGCTTTAAAACAAAAAATGCGATGCAGTCATGGTTTCTGCAAAGGATATAACGCAAACAAATAGCGATCTTAAAACGGTATTTAAGATCAAAAAAGAAGGAAACTTATTTTAATGAAAAAGTTCATACTAACGGTGCAAAAAAGCGTGCTAACGCTGTCCATTGTGGCAGTCATGTCATCTGCTCATGCAGCTTCGGAGAGTGCCGAAATTGCACAGCTTCGCCAAGAAGTACAAGAGTTAAGGGCAATGTTGCAACATTATGTACAGCAACCTGCATCGGCACAGCCAGCAAACAATCTAAACACAGCAGCCACTCCAGTAACCACGCAAACACTGACACCTAAACTAAAATCTGGTGCAGAAGTCAGTTTATATGGTTATATCCGTGCCGATGCGTCTTATCAAGCGAAAGGCGCATCCACGATGTACAACAATATCAGTGGTGTACCACTCAAGGATACAGCGGAAGCAGCACAACAAAAAGATCGTTTACATTCAACTGCCAATGTCTCACGCATAGGACTCAATTTCACCACACCAACAGCAGCAGGCGATGTAGGTGGGAAACTAGAAATGGATTTCTTTGGTGGCGCTTCACGCGATCAATTCCGTATCCGTCATGCCTATTTAACCTTTGACAAATGGCTACTGGGTCAAACATGGTCTACTTTCATTGCACCTGAATATTATCCAGAAACGATTGATGCTGCGACCTATGTGGGTGGAGCATTACAACGCTCACCCTTGGTTCGTTATAGTGACAATATTACGGCCAATACCAGCTTTGCATTATCCGTTGAAGATCCTAAATACACAGCAAGCTCTGATCCTGAAAATAAAATGCGTTTACCTGCCTTTGTTGGACGTGTAAATCATAAATTCGAAAATGGTTCGATGCTGTCTGGGCGTAGTTTTGTGGCAGAGAAAAAAACCAGCAATGATGATGCTTGGGCATGGGGTGTGGGTATCGGTGGAAAATATCAGTTAACGCCAACAACCTTTCTAAAAGCAGATTATAACCATATCAAAGGCGATGGACGCTTCCTAATGTGGAGCAATAGCAGTTATGCCATTGATGATCAAAACAATATACATAGCAATGAGTTTGATTCCATCTCTACAGGGATCACACATCAATTCACCTCGCAGTTCCGTTCAACCTTAGGCTACGGCTATATGAAAGCCAAAAGTGACAATAGCTTCGCTCGCCTAAATAGAAACAGCTCAAATCAAAATAAAGAATTATGGCAAGGCTGGATTAATGGCATGTACAACCCGTACAAACCTATCACGCTGGGTATGGAATATGTCTACGGTGAACGTGAAACCTTTGATGGCCGTACAGGTGCAGATAACCGTATCAACATGATGGCGAGTTATGATTTTTAATATAAATAAGACCTTGAATTATATGTTTTTTCTTTAAGGTGCAGTATGTCGTTTTAATAATGATTAGGAATTTATCTCATTGAGGAGATGCAGAATGACAACATCTACAGTTAATGTAAATGCAGTAATTGACGAAGCAAAGTTTACGCCTTTTCACTGGAGTATTTTACTTTGGTGTTTATTGATTATTATTTTTGATGGTTACGATCTGGTCATTTATGGTGTGGTTTTACCCTTACTGATGCAGGAGTGGTCACTTACTTCTGTGCAAGCAGGCATGCTTGCCAGTACCGCATTGTGCGGCATGATGTTCGGCGCCATGCTATTCGGTGCATTGGCAGATAAAATCGGACGCAAAAATGTAATTTTAATTTGTGTGACTTTTTTTAGTGGGTTTACTTTTTTAGGTGCGTTTGCATCTAATCCTTTTGAGTTCGGTATTTTACGGTTCTTAGCTGGCTTAGGGATCGGCGGGGTAATGCCAAACCTCGTCGCACTCACCTCAGAATATGCCCCTAAACGTATTCGCAGTACCTTAGTCGGCACGATGTTTAGTGGTTATGCGATCGGCGGAATTTTGTCAGCATTAATAGGAAGCTATTTGGTTGAAAGTCAAGGATGGCAAATCATGTTTTTGATTGCAGGTATTCCTTTGCTTTTATTACCTGTAATGTGGAAATTTTTGCCTGAATCTTTAACCTTTTTGGTTAAAACTGGCAAAACTGATCAAGCACATAGCATCATTCAAAAAATTTCACCTGAACAAAGCATCGGTATTAATACGCGTTTAGTGTTAAATGAAGATAATGTTCCAACAGGTAGTTCTGTAAAAGGCTTATTTCAACAAGGACGTGCATTCAATACGCTTATGTTTTGGGTATTGTTCTTTATGTGCTTATTAATGGTTTACGCACTAAGTAGTTGGTTACCAAAACTTATGCTTGCAGCAGGTTATTCACTCGGCAAGAGTATCTTATTCTTGTTTGCTTTGAATGTTGGTGCAATGATTGGTTCAATTGGTGGTGGCATTCTCTCAGACAAATTCCATTTGAAACCTGTGATCATGGGAATGCTGATGGCAGGTGTAGTGGCACTGATTGGCTTAGGATTTAACTCTCCAGCTTATGTTTTATATGGTTTAGTAACTGTTGCTGGCGCAGCGACTATAGGTACTTCAATCCTTCTTTATAGCTATGTTGCGCAATACTATCCATTAAGTGTTCGCTCGACTGGAATTGGTTGTGCTTCTGGTGTAGGTCGAATTGGTGCGATTGTCGGTCCAATTTTAACAGGCTTGTTACTAACCTTGAACTTACCGCATACCATGAATTTTGTGATGATTTCTGTCCCTGCAATGTTAGCAATTTGCGCGATATTGAGTTTGAAACGTCATAAATTTGATGATGAGCAACAACAAGTAGAAGAAGTAAAAACTAGCTTGACCGAATCAAGTAATGCTTAACTTAATATGACTTGATCCTTCTTTAAAACATGAAAAGCACATCAGATAGGCTGATGTGCTTTTTTAATAAAATACTTTATTAAACAACTGATTTAAGTTTAAATATAACCAATGTGATAATAATTTTTG
>OBJT01000103.1_pt1 | contig 20499 bp, 20 predicted proteins | sample 1519861 | NCBI WGS metagenome assembly OBJT01 (sample SAMN02401118, study PRJEB22541) | soil metagenome, isolate JX
CTTTTCAATCATTATTATGATTAATACTTTAGCACTGCATTAATGCATAGATTCTGCGATGTTCAGGCTTTAGCTTAGCCATTATTCAACCAAACTGAGTTCACTACGCTCGGCACTTAACATCCCCTATTACCCGTGAAGCGGCGAGTCAACTGACCTGCTTTATTTCAATCTGTTCCTTACCGGTCTGGAGAGATTATGAAGATAATCATCAGTGGAAGCGGATATCCAGAAAAAAGAAATATCATGACCCAATCTCACCATAACTTTGTAGATTGTCGGAAAAAGAATATTTATTTCTATCTCAACGCCGTAAGGTCGAGACTCCTGCATAAAAATAAGAAATTTATCTTTCATCCCTTGCCTGGCACGCTGCCAAATGACGCAGATGTGATCCACCTTTTCAATGAAGTTGCCCATACCAACAGAAACTGGATCGCGACCTTTGAAACAGAAATCCCACGTGTCTTGCCCGTGCCAGGCGTGGCGAAGACCGCTAATCCTGAACTGCACGCGCAGCTTCAGCTCATCGCCAGAAGCGAGTGCCTCTATTTGATTGCTATCTCTCAGGCCACGTTAAACATTCAACTGAAATTGCTGGAGGCGTTTCCAGCCATCAAAAAGGCGGTAGCACATAAGCTGATTACGCTGCATCCGCCGCAACCCCTGCTCTGCACAAAACCACGTTTAATGACACCGGGGAAAATTCATTTCACTTTTATCGGCAGTGAGTTCTATCGCAAAGGCGGTGCAGAAGTGGTGTTGGCTATCTCTCAACTGACGGAAGAGGATGTTTTTACCCGTAGCCAGATTCAGGTGACGCTGATTGGTGATCTGACGCTAAGACATAATATTGCCCATCGGCAATTTCAGGATGATGAAGCGTTTTATGCCCGCATTGAGCATCTGATCAAAACCTCGCCACATATCCAGCACTTCACTGCGCTACCCAATCCCCAAGTGTTGGCATTGTTGCAGGATTCGCACGTGGGGTTATTGCCGAGCTGGCAGGATACTTACGGTTTCTCTGTATTGGAAATGCAGGCCAGCGGTTGTCCAGTGATCACCACCAACGTCCGCGCATTACCGGAGATTAATCCTGAAGGGAGTGGTTGGCTTATCCATCAACCGCTTAACGATGAATTTGAGTATGTGGTGGATTCAGAGGAGAAGAAAAAGCACATTCGCCAGCAAATCGTCCAGCAACTTAAAACACATATCGTGGATATTTTGCGCAATCCGGGGATGATCACACAGTACTCGGCACAATCACTGAAGAGAATTGCGGAGCAACATGACCCGGAGAAATTTAGTGAGCAACTGGCCCGCTATTATTCATCCAGTAAGCAGACGCAATATACCGCGGCCTTCAAATGAGGGGGCTATGCGTGTGCGGCTAGCTGATGCGCGTGGCGTTCAATCGCAGTGGCGATTTCGGCGGAAACGCGTAAGGTGCGAATTTCACTGAACAGACCATCGGCCTCGTCATAGGCTTTGCGCAAGTAGCCCAGCCACTGCTTGATTCGGGCAACATGGTACATGCCGGTATCGCCCTGTTTTTCCAACTGGGTATACTTCAGCAGCAGTTCAACCACTTCTGACCATGGCATGGGGGCTTCGTTGTACTTCACCACACGACCGAGGTTGGGGATATTGAGCGCACCGCGCCCTAACATCACCGCATCGCAGCCGGTAATGCGCATGCACTCCTGTGCATCCTGCCAGCTCCAGATTTCACCGTTGGCGATCACCGGAATTGACAAGCGCTGGCGAATCTCGCCAATCGCCTGCCAGTTGATGCTTTCAGCACGGTAGCCCTCTTCTTTGGTGCGCCCATGCACCACCAGTTCGCTCGCACCTGCCTGCTGCACCGCATCGGCAATTTCAAAGCGGCGCTCGCCGGAATCCCAGCCAAGGCGCACTTTTACCGTCACCGGCAGATGAGCGGGAACCGCTTCGCGCATCGCTTTCGCGCCGCGATAGATCAGTTCAGGATCTTTCAGCAGCGTTGCACCGCCGCCGCTGCCGTTAACCAGCTTTGACGGGCAACCGCAGTTGAGATCGACGCCCCAGGAGCCAAGCTCCACGGCGCGCGCGGCGTTTTCTGCCAGCCACTCGGGATATTGCCCGAGCAGCTGCATACGCACACGCGTTCCAGAGGGCGTACGGCTGCTGTTATGCAGCTCAGGACATAAACGCCAAAAGGATTTTACTGGCAGCAGCTGATCGACCACGCGCAAAAACTCCGTCACGCACAGATCATAATCATTTACCCCGGAGAGTAATTCGCGTACTAACGAATCCAGTACGCCCTCCATCGGCGCCAGCAACACCCTCATGCGTTATACGTTCCCGCTCTTTTTCGCTGCCGGGCGACGACGACCGCTGTTAGCGGCTGGCGCAGACTGACCGGCACTCGCGCCCTGGCGACGTGCTGGGCGTGCTTCGCCTTGTGGACGTGCGCCACTTCCGCCTTGCGGACGCTGGCCGTTACCACTGTGCGGACGAGAAACGTTACCGCCCTGTCCACGACCTTGGCTTTGACCACGACCCTGGCCCTGACCGCGACCTTGCTGCTGACGACCATTTTGGATCGGCTCCGCTTTGATGCTGGGATCGACTTCAAAACCTGGCAGCTCAATGCGTGGAATTTCGCGCTTCAGCAGACGCTCAATGTCACGCAGCAGTTTGTGTTCATCAACACACACCAAGGACAGCGCAGCACCGGTTGCTGCGGCACGACCGGTACGACCAATACGGTGTACGTAATCTTCCGCGACATTTGGCAGCTCGTAGTTCACCACGTGAGGTAACTCTTCGATATCCAGACCGCGCGCAGCGATATCCGTCGCCACCAGCACGCGAATGCCGCCGGATTTAAAGTCAGCTAACGCACGGGTACGCGCGCCCTGGCTTTTGTTACCGTGGATCGCAGCGGCAGTGATGCCATCTTTGTTCAGCTGTTCAGCCAGATGGTTTGCGCCATGTTTGGTACGGGTGAACACCAGCACTTGCTGCCAGTTATCACGACCAATCATCAGCGACAGCAGTTCCCGCTTGCGCTTCTTATCAACGAAATGCACCTGCTGAGAAACCTGCTCAGACGCGGTGTTACGACGCGCCACTTCAACCTGTTCTGGGTTGGTCAGCAGTTTTTCTGCCAGCGTTTTGATCTCATCCGAGAAAGTGGCGGAGAACAGCAGGTTCTGACGTTTGGCTGGCAGACGCGCCAGTACGCGGCGAATATCGTGGATGAAGCCCATATCGAGCATGCGATCCGCTTCGTCCAGAACCAGAATTTCGACCTGCGACAGATCAACCGCATTCTGATGCGCCAAATCGAGCAGACGGCCCGGGGTTGCCACCAGCACGTCGACACCACCACGCAGTTTCATCATCTGCGGGTTGATGCTCACGCCGCCGAAGACCACCAGCGAACGAATGTTGAGGTACTGACTGTACTCACGCACATTTTCACCCACCTGCGCCGCCAGTTCACGGGTTGGCGTGAGGATCAGTGCGCGCACTGGCCGACGGCCGCGTGCAGTGGAAGGATTTGCAGTGAGACGCTGCAGCAGTGGCAGCGTGAAACCGGCGGTCTTACCGGTACCGGTTTGGGCGCTCGCCAGCAGGTCACGACCAGCCAGCACCACAGGAATCGCCTGACGCTGAATCGGCGTCGGTTCTTGGTAGCCTTGTTCCGCTACCGCACGCAAAATATCGGCACTTAAGCCGAGAGAGTCAAATGACATGCAGGTGTATTACTCCGAACCGCCCTGTTCGCCGTGGGCGATGTAGTTTTTCAGGGGGTACTATGACGCAAGCCTGAGGCTCACGTGTGAAAAGGGCACAAACTACCATGCGTAAGGGCGAGAGTTTATCAGGTTTCGGCTGTTACTGCGAATCCCAATAGTCACTGTTCTGTAACAAAGAGCCGCGTGTTGAATCGCACCTGCTGTCGCGGCGCAATTTATTGCGTGCAATAAAAAAGGAGCCTAATTGGGCTCCTTTCTCTTCGCAACATCGCATTCGCTTAGCTGCGTTTTTTCTCTACGCGGTGCGCCGGCTCTTTTGCCAGCAACGACACCAGTGCCGGTCCCACCAGCATCACCACACCTAAGCAACCAATCAACAGGTTGTTGTGGATAAAACGTGAAATCAGGAACAGCGTTAACATCGCTGCACCGAAGTAATACGTTGTCGTGACTTCTTCCAGAGAGTCACCCATTCTGCGTAAACGGGCACTACGCTGCAGAGCCAGCATGGCGATAAACACCAGCGCATAAGCTGCTACCAGGGTACTGCTCACTTCAACCAGTGCCTTATGCTTCCAACCCCAAACCAGCGCCGCGATCACCAGCAGGTGCATCGCAATATGCAGACAAGTTTGACCGGTAACAATCTGAACACGATTAGACCATTTCATTCTCTTCTCCTGGCAGACCCAACAGGTCGCCCAAGTGTATCTGGCTGCGGCCAGACGGATTTCCTCAATGTAAAGCAAATTTCGGATAACGCCCTAATTTTCTGCCCTGTTCACCATCCATTTGTGACAAAGACTACACTTTGTGCTGTTGATGATGAAAAGGAGCGCGTCGCAGTATGCCACAAAATAGCCACGGATTTTCATTTAAAGTCCTGACGATCAATACCCACAAGGGGTTCACCAGCTTTAACCGCCGCTTTATCCTGCCGGAATTGCGCGACGCCGTCCGCGCAACATCAGCGGATATTGTCTTCCTGCAAGAGGTGATGGGCACCCACGCTATCCATTCGCTTCACATCGAAAACTGGCCGGAAAATTCCCACTACGAGTATCTGGCCGACACCATGTGGCATGATTTTGCCTATGGGCGTAACGCAGTTTATCCCGAGGGCCATCACGGGAACGCGATATTGTCACGTTTTCCTATTGTTGAATACGAAAACCTCGATATTTCTGTGGCAGGAAGTGAAAAGCGCGGCATGTTGCACTGCCAAATTCGTCTGCCAGATCGGCCAGAACCGCTGCATGTGATCTGTGTGCATTTAGGGTTAAAAGCGCAGCATCGTCAGGCGCAAATGAAGATGATGTGCGACCGTATTAACACTCTGCCGCACGATGCACCGCTGGTGGTGGCCGGAGATTTCAACGACTGGCAGGTTCACGCCAACCGCTTCCTGAAACGTAACGCGGGTCTGGAGGAAGTGTTCAGCATGAAAACCGGACGTCCGGCGCGGACCTTCCCGGCACGCTTTCCCCTGCTGAGGCTTGATCGCATCTACATTCGTAACGCCACCGTGAGCCAGCCCTGGGCACTGCCGGTGAAACCCTGGTCGCACCTTTCCGATCACGCCCCTTTGGCCGTGGAGATTTTCCTATGAATTTCAGCTGGCGTGATGGCAATCAGTTGCGGTTGCTGGAGAACGGCGAACAGTTCTTCCCCTGCGTTTCAGCAGCGATTCAACGTGCCGAGCGTTCGCTGCTGCTGGAAACGTTTATTCTGTTTGAGGATGACGTTGGCAACGCGCTGCATAGCGATCTGCTGGCGGCCGCACAGCGCGGCGTGAAGGTCGAAGTGATGGTGGATGGCTACGGTTCACACGACCTCTCTGACGCCTATGTGAACACGCTGACCGAAGCCGGCGTGCGTTTTCTCTATTACGATCCGCGCCCGCTGGTGATGGGCATGCGCACCAATGTTTTCCGCCGCCTGCACCGTAAAATTGTGGTGGTGGATGATGCCCTCGCCTTTGTTGGCGGCATCAACTTCTCCGCTGAGCACAACACAGATTACGGCCCGGAGGCAAAGCAGGATTATGCGGTTGAAGTTAAGGGACCGGTGGTGCTGGATATTGCTCGCTATGTGCAGCAGGCCATCGGCAGTAAACAGACCACACGGCGCTGGTGGGGAGGACGTTCGCAGCGACTGGCGGTCAACGCGATGCCCGGCGATGCGCAGGTGCTGTTTGTCTATCGCGATAACGATGACCATCGCGACGACATTGAGCAGCACTATCTCGATATGCTGCGCAAGGCAAAGCAGGATGTGATCATCGCCAATGCCTATTTCTTCCCCGGCTATCGCCTGTTACGTGAAATGCGCAGTGCCGCACAGCGAGGTGTGCGCGTGCGGCTGATCGTGCAAGGTGAACCGGATATGCCGATTGTTAAAGTGGGCGCCGAGTTGCTTTACAACTATCTGGTGGATGCCGGGGTTGAAGTGTATGAGTATTGCCGCCGACCGCTGCACGGCAAGATTGCGGTACAGGATCAACACTGGGCCACCGTGGGTTCCAGCAATCTTGATCCGCTGAGCTTGTCGCTCAATCTGGAAGCCAATCTCATCGTGCACGATCGCACTTTCAACCAGACGCTGCGTGACAACCTTGAAGCCCTGATTCAGCACGATTGTGTGCGCGTGAAGGATGACAAACTGCCGCCGCGTACCTGGTGGCATCTCACCAAAAGCGTAATTGTGTTCCATTTCCTGCGTCACTTCCCGGCCATTGCCGGTTGGTTGCCCGCACATACGCCTTTACTGGCGCAGGTTGATCCCCCCGTGCAACCGGAAATGGAAACCCAGGATCGGGTCGAAACCGGCAACGAAGGAGCGAAACCCTGATGAGCAAAAAACATTCGCGCTGGCAATGGGCAAAGAAAATCCTTACCTGGCTGTTCTTTATTGCGGTAATCGTGCTGCTGGTGATCTATGCGCGTAAAGTGAACTGGCAGGACGTTTATCAGGTGATCGTCGGCTATAACCGCTACGTGGTACTGGGCGCTGCGGCGCTGGTAGTGGTCAGCTATCTCACCTATGGCGTTTATGATTTGATTGGCCGCGCCTACTGCGGACACAAACTGGCGAAGCGTCAGGTGATGCTGGTGTCGTTTATCTGCTACGCCTTTAACCTGACGCTGAGTACCTGGGTCGGTGGCGTGGCGATGCGTTATCGCCTCTATTCCCGCCTCGGCCTGCCCGGTGGCACCATTACGCGCATTTTTTCCATGAGTATCGCCACCAACTGGCTCGGCTATCTCCTGCTGGCGGGCGTGGTATTTGTCGCTGGCATGGTGCCGATTCCGCCGCGCTGGTTTATCGGCGAAAACACCCTGCGCATTATTGGTGCGGTGCTGTTGGTGCTGGTGGCGATCTATTTATGGGCCTGTGCCTTTGCGAAAAAACGCCGCTGGACGGTCAAAGGTCAACACTTACAGCTGCCTTCACTGCGCATGGCGCTGATTCAGTTTGCCGTCTCGAGCGCAAACTGGCTGGTGATGGGCACCATTATCTGGCTGCTGCTGGCGCGTCAGGTGGATTATCCGCAAGTACTGGGAGTGCTGCTGATCAGCAGTATTGCTGGGGTGATCATTCATATTCCGGCGGGCATCGGGGTGCTGGAAGCGGTATTTCTGGCGCTGCTGGCTGGCGAGCATGTTTCGCACGGCACCATCATTGCCGCCCTGCTGGCCTATCGCGTGCTGTACTTTATTTTGCCGCTGCTGCTGGCGCTGGTGTTGTATCTGATGCTGGAGAGCCGCGCAAAACATCTGCGGCAGAAGAATGAACGCAAGATGGCGAAATCAGACGCGGGATAACCCGTTAAGCACTCGCGCTCGGTGGGCCCCATCAATGGCGCAACCGAAAATTCTGTGCAGATTGATACGGTCGCGCCCCCTACAAGAATCCTGTTCGGATGTTGTAGGGGGCGCATTCATACTAGCCAGAAGCGGTACTTCATGATTAACGGCGGTTGCCGAAAATACGCAGCAGCATCAGGAACAGGTTGATGAAATCGAGATACAGCGTCAGCGCACCCATAATCGAGTAGCGACGTAGGTTCTCTTTGTCATTGGTGTTGATACTCTCACCAATCGATTTCAACTTCTGCGTGTCATAAGCGGTCAGACCCACAAACACCACCACACCGATATAGGTAATCGCCCACATCAGCGCGGGGCTTTTCAGCCAGAAGTTCACCAGTGATGCCAGCATAATACCGATCAGCGCCATAAACAGCAGGCTGCCGAAGCGGCTTAAATCACGCTTAGTGGTGTAACCGTAGAAGCTCATGGCACCAAACATGCCTGCGGTGATAAAGAAAGTGCTGGCGATGGATGTGCCGGTGTAAATGGTGAATATACTGGCCATCGTCAATCCAGTGAGGGCGGAGTACAGCATGAACAAGCTTGTCGCAACACCGCCACTCAGGCGATGCACCATGCCTGACAACACAAAAACCAAACCCAACTGAGCGATAATCAAACCGAAGAAAACAAACCGATTCGAGAAGATAAAAAACATTATTCTGTCATCGTTTGCTGCAAACCACGAAACAAACGCTGTCAGCAGTAACCCACACGTCATCCAGCCATAGACCTGGGCCATATAGGTTTGCAGCCCGGTTGATGCCTGCTGCACGATTGAATCATTACGTGGATATCGGTCCATGATGCACCTCATTAAGTTAGACAAACGTTCTAAGTGTGGAGTCTACACTTCGCTGCGTCAACGGCGCGTCAAGCACTGCTGATATCGGCCATTCACGCGCTGGGCGAACCAGGCGGTGGTCAGGTTGCGGGTGATTTTCGGGCTTTCCAGTTTGATGCCCGGCAGCATCTCGCGCGGCAGGCGCTTACCGGCCATTTTGTCGGCCAGAATAAACGTCTGCTTCCATAATGTGCTGTTGCTGAAGCTTTCGCTATCTCCCTTTTCCAAATCGCGACGAATTTCCCGGTTGCTCATGTCCAGTTGCTTGCTGAGCGTACGCACCGCCAACTCCGTCGAACCGGCTTGCTCACTGCCGTACATAATCAAATCACCATCCAGTGCTAGTTTGATGCCGCTGGCTCGCGCCACAGCGGCCTGGAATGCCGCGTTGCGACTGGCATACCACCCGGCGTTGAAGTCGGCAAAGCGGTAGAGCATCTGGTTGTAATCCGCCGGATAGCCCAACAGGTGCAGAGTGCCGAAATAGATCCCGCCGCGGCGGGTAAACACTTCACGACGAATCGAACCATCAATTGAATACGGGTAACCTTTGGCGTGCGCTTCGGCAAATTCGATGCTGACCTGCATCGGGCCGCCGGTGTGAATCGGATTGAGATTGCCAAACAGCTTCTGCCCCATCGGCACCATATCGATGAAGTCATCAAAGATAGCGCTGAGCTCTTTCTCACTGCGCACTTTATCCAGACGTGCGGCGTAACTCTCACCGGTTGGGGATTTTATCAGTAACGCGGTACGCACTAAAAAGGCAGGAACATGCACTTTCGCGGCCCGGCGATCGATTTCGCCCCAGGCGATTTTTGGTAAACCGGGTACCGGCGCATCGGCATTAAAATTCGATTCCTGATCGGCCACGGCGATCACCGCACAGACGTTACTGGCGCTGGGATCGATCTGCTGGACGCGAAACGCGGTGTAGATGTCATCTGCCCAGGCGCTTTTTTGGCTGACATCGCTCGGCAGTAACTTTTGAATTTGGGATTTGACGTCGGCGGGTTGACGCGCAGGTGCCTGCGGTTCTTTTTTGGTACTACATCCGGCCAGTACCAGCGCGGTGAGCAGCGCCGCGCCTTTGAGCATTTTAGTGGTGTTCATCTTGTTCCCTGACAGGCCAGCAAAACCCGTACCTTAACGTTTTCAGCTAGCTGCGGCTATCAGAGCCTACGGATTTTCGCGTTACTTCCAGCGTTCGGCGGCTTGATGATCGCTGTCACGTGCATCGACCCAACGATCGCCCTGTTCGGTGGCTTCACGCTTCCAGAACGGTGCACGGGTTTTCAGGTAATCCATGATGAACTCGGTGGCGGCAAATGCGCTGCTGCGATGGGCGCTGCTGACCCCCACAAACACAATTTCATCTCCGGGGAACAACTCGCCCACGCGATGGATCACCGTCACCTGCTGCAACGCCCAGCGCTGACGCGCCTCTTCGACAATTTCTGCCAGCGCTTTTTCCGTCATGCCCGGATAGTGTTCCAGGGTTAAAGCGGCCACGCTGTCACCGAGATTGTGATTGCGTACTTTGCCGGTAAAGGTGACGACCGCGCCATCACTGTCATGCGCCGCGAGTTGGCGATACTCTTCGCCGACATCAAATGGTTCAACGCCGACGCGAATGCGAGTGGTCATGTTCATCCTCCGGTCACCGGCGGGAAGAAGGCCACTTCATCCCCAGCACGTAACGGGTGGCTCATCGGCACCAGCGTCTGATTCACCGCCGCCAGCAACTTGCCGGATTCCAGCGCCAGCGCCCAGCGATCGCTCTTCCCGGCCAGTGCCGCACGTAAGGTGGCGACATCCTGGTATTCTGGCGCCAGCTCTAATGCGCTAGTGCCGGTGAGCTCGCGCACTTGCGCAAAAAACAGCACTTTAATCATGCGTCACCGCCTGGAAATCGCCGGATTTGCCGCCGCTTTTACTCAGCAGCCGCAATTGGTCGATGATGATGTCTTTCTGCACCGCTTTACACATGTCGTAAATGGTTAAGGCGGCCACCGATGCGGCGGTCAGTGCTTCCATCTCGACGCCGGTTTTACCGGTCAAACGACAGCGGGACGTCACGCGCACGCGACTGTGTTCCGGTTCGGCAACCAGCGTCACCTCCACTTTGCTCAACATCAGCGGATGACAGAGCGGAATCAACTCCCAGGTGCGTTTCGCCGCCTGAATTCCGGCAATGCGCGCCGTGGCGAAGACGTCGCCTTTATGATGGCTGCCGTCGATGATCATCTGCAGCGTTTCCCGGCTCATCAGCACCAGCGCTTCCGCTTGGGCTTCGCGAACCGTTTCGGTTTTACCGGAGACATCCACCATATGGGCTTCGCCTGCGGCATTGATATGCGTTAAGGATGACATACTTACAACTTCTTCAAATGAGAGACAAAATTACAGGGGCGGGTGCGCGCATCCAGTTGTTCTTCGATGATGCGTTCCCAGGCGCTACGACAGGCGTTGGTGGAGCCTGGCACGGCGAAAATCAGCGTCTGATTAGCCAGTCCGGCTACAGCACGTGATTGCAACGTTGAGCTGCCTATCTCTTCGTAGGAGAACATGCGGAACAGTTCGCCAAAGCCGTCGATTTCACGGTCAAACAGGGGCAACAGCGCTTCTGGCGTGCTGTTTTTACTGTTAAAGCCGGTGCCACCGTTAACGATCACCACCTGCACATCTTCACTGGCAATCCAACGTGATACGGTCGCGCGAATGCGGTAGCGGTTGTCCGGCACAATGGCACGATCCACCACTTGATGCCCCGCTTCGCTCAGCGCCTCACGCAGATAATCACCCGATGTATCATTGCTGGCATCACGGCTATCTGAGACGGTCATCACCGCCACATTCAAGGCGACAAATTCGCCGGTAGGTTTACCCATGGCTGTAACTCCTGTGTTTAGCCGCCAATGAAGGAGAGGTTTTGTGTAATGCCGGTGTTGCCCTGATGCAGGAAGTGCGTCTGTTTTTTCTGCCCCAAGCTATGGGCGATACGTTCCTGCAATTCACTTTGCTGGGCATCTGACGCCAGCAGATCGCGCAGGGGTACACCGTTATCACCGAACAGGCACAAGTGCAGATTGCCGATGGCAGAAACACGCAGACGGTTGCAGCTGGCACAGAAATCTTTTTCGTAAGGCATGATCAGGCCCACTTCACCCTGATAGTCAGGATGGCGAAACACCTGTGCCGGGCCGTCGCTGCGTCCACGTGGTTGGCGCTGCCAGCCTTGCATCAGCAGCTGATCGCGAATGACTTCACCTGAGATATGGTGACGGCGGAACAGATCACCGCCCTCCCCGGTTTCCATCAGTTCGATAAAGCGAAGTTGAATAGGACGCGTGCGAATCCAGTCGAGGAAGGTGCTCAGACTGTGGCTGTTGAGATCGCGCATCAGCACGCTATTGATTTTGACCTTTTCGAAACCGGCTTCAAAAGCGGCATCAATTCCGGCCATCACCTCAGCGAATTTATCCTGACCGGTGATGGCATGAAACTGGCGTGCATCGAGGCTGTCGACGCTGACGTTGATGTTGGTCAGTCCCGCATCACGCCATGCACGCACGTCGCGCGCCAGACGATAGCCATTGGTGGTCACTGCAATCTGACGGATGGCGGCATTTTCACGTACCGCAGCGATGATATCGGTGAAGTCACGACGCATAGAGGGTTCGCCGCCCGTGAGACGCACTTTCTCAGTGCCCGCGGCCGCAAAGGCACGCGTCACGCGGCGGATCTCGTCCAGCGAGAGAAAACTTTTGTTGTGCGTGCCGTTCGGTTTGTAGCCGTCAGGCAGGCAGTAGGTACACCGGAAGTTACACACGTCCGTGACCGACAGGCGCAGATAGTAAAAGCTGCGCGCATAGGCATCTGTAAATTGTGGCACCTGAACACCTTTCCAAATACGGGAGATGCAGTCATTTCTTTCTGCACCCTGGCAGCTTACGCTACGGCCAGGCATCCTTATCTTGACGACTTAGGTATGCAAGGCTTGGGAGTCTGTTGCCGATTTCGACAACACGGTTAATACGAATGGTAGCGCGATTTGCCCCTCGCATCCATCAGTGAATTTCGCTATATATACTGATACATAACGTTTTTTCACCGCATTTTCGCTGCAGGATACGTTAAAATGCGCGGCAGATATTGATACACATCACTTCAACTGCGCCTCAATGCGCAGTTGTCCGTCAAAAGGAAAAGCATGAATCGTACCTTGGCAGATTTAGATCGCGTGGTGGCGCTGGGCGGCGGGCATGGCCTTGGCCGTGTGATGTCAGCACTGGCACCACTGGGTTCGCGCCTGACTGGTATTGTAACCACCACCGATAATGGCGGATCCACCGGGCGCATTCGCCGTTCGGAAGGCGGCATTGCCTGGGGCGATATGCGCAATTGCATTAATCAACTTATCACCGAACCCAGCGTAGGATCGGCGATGTTTGAGTACCGCTTTAGCGGCAACGGTGAGCTGGCCGGACATAACCTCGGAAATCTAATACTCAAAGCGCTTGATCACTTGAGTGTTCGCCCCCTGGAAGCGATCAACATCATTCGCAATCTGCTAAAGGTCGATGCATTTCTCATCCCCATGTCTGAACAGCCAGTCGATCTGGTCGCACAAGATTCCGAAGGCAATACCGTTTATGGTGAAACCGCGATTGATGAAATGCAGCAACCGCCGCAGGAATTGATGCTGCATCCCAACGTCATCCCGACGCGAGAAGCACTGGATGCCGTTGCCGAAGCCGATTTGATTCTGATCGGCCCAGGCAGTTTCTATACCAGCTTGATGCCAATCCTGCTGATGGAAGAGATGGCCCGTGCACTGCGCCGCACCCCGGCTACCATGGTATTTATCGGTAATCTTGGGCGTGAATTAAGCCCAGCAGCCGCCAGTTTAACCGTCGCCGATAAGCTCGCCATCATGGAGAAAGCGATCGGCAAACGGGTGATTGATGCAGTCATCGTCAGCCCAGCGGCGGATATTCGGGGAGTGGAGGAGCGACTGATTGTGCGTGAACCGCTGGAGGCCGCGGATATCAAGTATCGACATGACCGCCAGTTACTGCGCATTGCACTGGAACATGCGATTCAGTCGTTTTAAGCTCGCGAAGGCAGTGCGCACGAATGCGCACCCTACGAAAACCGCACCATGGAGGGTCGCCCTGCATGGCGACCAAAACCATCGCTCCTCTATCAGGATGCGGCGATAAACAGCTCGCGCAGTTGGTGTAGCTGATCGCGCACGCTGGCCGCTTCTTCAAACTCCAGATTCTGCGCATGCTGCTGCATCTGCACTTCCAACTCGTGGATCTTCTTCTGCATCGCCTGCGGCGTGAGCGCCAGATAGTTGGCCTCTTCTTCTGCCGCCACACGTGAGGCTGTTTTGCCCTTACCGCGGGTTTTCACCACATTTTTGCCTAACTCAAGAATATCGGTGATTTTCTTGTTCAGACCTTGCGGGACGATGCCATTCTCTTCGTTGTAGCGCTGTTGCTTCTCGCGGCGGCGCTCAGTTTCTCCCATCGCACGTTCCATGGAAGGCGTGATCTTATCGGCGTAGAGAATCGCTTTGCCGTTGATGTTACGCGCCGCACGACCAATGGTCTGGATCAAGGAACGTTCAGAGCGCAGGAAGCCCTCTTTATCTGCATCCAGAATCGCCACCAGCGACACTTCTGGCATATCCAGTCCTTCACGCAACAAGTTGATCCCCACCAGCACATCAAACTCACCCAAGCGCAAATCACGAATGATCTCCATACGCTCTACGGTGTCGATATCGGAGTGCAGATAGCGCACCTTCTCACCGTGTTCCACCAGATACTCTGTGAGATCTTCCGCCATGCGTTTGGTCAGCGTCGTGACCAGCACACGTTCGTTAATCGCCACACGTTTGCGGATCTCCGACAGCAGATCATCAACCTGGGTAGCGACCGGGCGCACTTCCAGAATGGGATCCAGCAGCCCCGTCGGACGCACCACCTGATCGATCACATCGTTGCCAGACTTCTCCAGCTCATATTTGCCAGGCGTTGCTGAGACATAAATGGTTTGCGGTGCCAGCGCTTCAAACTCTTCAAAGCGCATCGGGCGATTATCCAACGCTGAAGGCAGACGGAAGCCATACTCTACCAACGTCTCTTTACGCGCACGGTCACCGCGATACATGCCGCCAATCTGTGGAATGGTAACGTGAGATTCATCGACCACCAGCAATCCATCTGCCGGGAGGTAATCAAACAGTGTCGGTGGTGGCTCGCCCGGCCCGCGCCCTGAAAGGTAGCGTGAGTAGTTTTCGATACCTGAGCAGTAACCCAGTTCGTTCATCATTTCCAGATCGAACTGGGTGCGCTGGCTAATGCGCTGCTCTTCCAACAGCTTATTATTTTCCAGCAGCACCTTCTTACGCACCACCAGCTCATCTTTAATCTCTTTCATCGCCTGCAGAATACGTTCACGTGGCGTCACGTAGTGCGTTTTCGGGTAGATGGTGAAACGCGGGACCACTGACTCAACCTGACCGGTGAGCGGATCAAACAGCGATAAGCGCTCCACTTCTTCATCGAACAGCTCAACACGCAAACCAATGTCGTCGGATTCCGCCGGGAAGATGTCGATGACCTCACCGCGCACGCGGAAGGTGCCACGCTGGAACACTTGATCGTTGCGGGTGTATTGCAACTCCGCCAGACGACGCAGAATACTGCGCTGATCGATGATCATGCCGCGCGTTAAGTGCAGCATCATTTTCAAGTAGAGATCGGGATCGCCCAAGCCGTAGATAGCCGAAACAGAGGCCACCACGATCACATCGCGACGCTCTAACATCGCCTTGGTGGCTGACAGGCGCATCTGCTCGATGTGTTCGTTAACCGCCGCATCCTTCTCGATAAAGGTATCGGAGCTTGGCACATAGGCTTCAGGCTGGTAGTAGTCATAGTAGGAGACGAAAAACTCCACCGCGTTATCCGGGAAGAACTCTTTCATCTCTCCGTACAACTGAGCGGCCAGCGTCTTGTTCGGCGCCATTACCATAGTGGGCCGATTTAGATCGGCGATGACATTGGCAATGGTAAAGGTTTTGCCCGAACCGGTAACTCCTAACAAGGTCTGATGCGCGAGTCCATCTTCCAGCCCCTCTTCAAGACGGCGAATCGCCTCAGGTTGGTCACCTGAAGGTTTGAAAGCGGAGTTGAGTTTAAAGGCTTTACTCATGGTTTTGCGGTTCCTGCGGAAGAAGTCAGCGGGCAGGCTGCTAATTCTACTCTGCTGTGGCGAATTTGCCAGAAAAAAATACTGGATATATTTACAGATGTATTGCACGATATCGGGGAAAATGAGGCGACTGCTTCAGCGCCATTGAAGCGGCAAACAGCAAAATGTTGTTGCGCAAGGTTATCCCCAGAGCCGTGAGGCTTTTAACATTTGTCAAGAGAGCGTCATTAAATTGCAGTCTGATGACAAGCCAGACAAATCTCAGGCTTGATTTTAGATAACCTACTGATTTATATCACAATGACTTCAAAGTCCAGTTTCTCAGCATAATGTATGCAAGCCGCGTATTTCCTCGCTTCCGACCAGTTTTCAGTCGCTAATGCACAAGGTTATCCACAGGAATAGTGGATAACTGAATCCAGCCCCACTGCCATCTACTGTGTATAATTTTCCCCAAGTCGATCCAGGCGTGCGAAATATTTTTTTTTGCGATTATTTTGCCCCCATCTCAGTGGGCTTTAACTATCCTTTTTCCTACTTAAGCGAAAGTTTTTGTCGAAAAACCGTACGTTAAGACCATTCATTTCTTCAGTCATTGCCTTACGAATGATCAGATGCACCAGAAACGTTAAGCAATCAGCACCGCCAAAGTGCAACCCTGTTGTTACCAAATGGAATTATTAAGAATCGCTCATCTTTAATGGCTGTTTTAGCGCGATTCTGATGCAGATACCTCGATTGTTCTAACCTGGCCTGGGAATTGCAGGAATATCCTTATGGGGTGACGAGTCCATAGGGCCTGCATGCAGGCCGACAGCCGTAATCATCATCACTCATTGTGCATGACTGTATGCCAGACGACACAGAGCGGGAGCATTCAGGCTAATAATCTGGAAGGAGTAAGTCAGATGCTGAGTTTACGTTCGGTGAATCAATTTTATGGTCCTAACCATATCCTTTGGGATGTGGACTTGGATCTCCCTCCGGGTACCTGCACGGGCGTGCTCGGTAGCCCCGGTATGGGTAAAACAACCCTGGTGAACTGCATTATGGGGCGTTTACCCATTAATAGCGGTTCAATGATCTGGCAAGAGGACGGATCGCCGCCTGAAGATCTGTTAGTACAACCCGCCGAGCAGCGCGCCCGCATGGGCATCGGCTATGTCCCACAGGGACGCCATATTTTCTCGCAGATGAGCGTGGAAGATAATTTGCTGATTGCGCTGATGGCGGCACAAGACGATCGCAGCCGTGCCATCCCTGAGATGGTATTCGACCTGTTTCCCGCGCTCTATTCCCTGCGCCATCAACGCAGTGGTGAGTTACCGATGGATCAGCAGCAGCAATTGGCATTAGCACGTGCACTGGTCTTGCAGCCCAAACTGTTAATTCTGGATGAACCTACGGAAGGGATGTCGCCTTGGTTGGAGGAGGAAATGGGCAACCTGATCCGCCGCCTAAATCGTGATTACGGCCTGACGATACTGTTGCTGGAACAGCATGTGTCCTTTATCCGACGCGTGGCGGATTATTTCCTGCTGCTGCATCGCGGGCGTAATGTGGCGCAGGGCCGCGTGGCGCAGTTGGACGATATCACTGTCAGCAAGTGGTTAACGGCCACCTAGTTTTGAATGCAGTTCAGGAAGGGCAACCCTACGATGACCGTGCACGGTTTTCGTAGGGTGCGCATTGCAGCGTATCGGGAAATGATCTGGCTATTGCGGCAGGGTCAAATAGCGCCCGCATTCTGCCTGCTGTGCTTCACTACTGAGATAGGGAATTTCACCGAGGAACGGCGCGTCAATGCGCTGACGTAGCGAAGCCATATATTCCGCATGGCGTTTACCCGGTGGCTGAATATCGTTGGCAATCCATCCCGCCAGACGCAACCCGCGCACTTTCACCGCTTCTGCAGTTAACATCGCATGATTGATACATCCCAGCTTCACACCCACCACCAGAATCACCGGCAGTTGCTCAGCTTCAACCCAATCAGCATAGGTTTGGGTCTCCGAGAGTGGCGTAAACCAGCCGCCCGCGCCTTCTACCAACACCCATTCGGCCTGCTGCTCCAACGCACGTAATCCTGCGGATAAGGTGGCGAACTCAATCGGTCTGCCCTCTTCTGCGCTAATAATATGCGGTGACGTTGGCTCCACAAACGCCAACGGATTCACCTGCTCATAGCGCAGTTCAAGGCTGCTATAACGCTGTAAGGCCAGCGCATCACTGTTGCGGATGCCTGCGGGAGTGATATCACATCCCGATGCCACCGGCTTATAGCCTGCAGTACGCAAACCCGCCGCGCTGGCCGCTTGCAGCAGCGCACCGCTTGCCACGGTTTTGCCGACTTCGGTGTCTGTTCCGGTAATAAACCAGCGTGTCATTTATTCAAAACTCCATACATCAAGTGATAACTCAGGCGATAGCCCTGCTCATCTTGCGGCCAGTACTGCTCAAGTTGGGCCAGTTGCTTACGCGTAAGCACCGACGTGCCACGCCCTTCGTGCAGATGTGTTGCACCAATACCTTTGAGTGAACGCATGGCACTCAAGGCGCTGGGAAAGTGCAGCGTGATCACCTGTTGCTGGCAGATGAGCGGCAACCCAAGGGTGGCCGCAGAGAACTGCTGTTCGCTGAGAAAACGGTTGGCATGCTGACGGCCATCAAGCTGTGCCCAGGCGTGGTGAACCTCATGCAACGAGCCATCCAGCAGGGTCGAAAACAGCACCGTGCCGCCAGCACGGGTCACGCGTAGAAACTGTTGTAGCGCAAGGCGCAAATCGCTGCTCCACTGCACCGCCAGATTGCTCCATACGCCATCAACACTGTCATCAGGCAGCGGCAACGCATCGATATCGCCTTGCTGATAGTGCTGGGCTGAGTGCTGCACGCGAGCGGCTTCCAGCATGTTGGCAGAGAGGTCGAGGGCGGTCAGCGTGCGTCCGCGATCGCGCCAGTAGCGGCTGTACCACCCCGTGCCACATCCCGCATCCAACACATGAGGGCCAAAACCTGCCGGTGCTAACGCTAACAGTGCATCACCGCTCTGCCGTTGCAGCTCGGCATGCTGTTCATAGTGCTGTGCCGCACGGCCAAACGCCTGCGCCACCGCCTGCTTATTAACCTGCAGCGTCATACAGCGCCTCCAGCAGACGATCAATATCGTCCGTGTGGTGTGCAGCGGTGAGCGTAATGCGCAGCCGCGCCGTGCCCGGCGGCACAGTGGGAGGCCGAATCGCACTGACCCAGCAGCCAGCCTGAGCCAGACGCTGCGATAGCGCCAGTGCCGCACTGTTTTCACCCACAATCAGCGGCTGAATCGCACTGGTTGATGGCATCAGCTGCCACGGAAGATCGGCGGCTCCCGCGCGGAAACGCACGATATGGCTGTGAAGCCGCGCGCGAAGTTCATCGCCCTGCTGAATCTGCTGCAACGAGGCCAGCAGCGCACAGCATTGGGCTGGTGGCATGGCAGTGGAGTAGATCAGATGGCGCGAAAACTGTTCAACGTAATCCGCCGTGGCGTCATCGCACAACAGCGCTGCACCGCTGACGCCAAACCCTTTGCCAAAGGTGACGATCAAGAGTTCTGGCTTCACGCCTTGCTGCCAGCAACTGCCGCGTCCTTGTTCGCCACACACGCCAATACCGTGTGCATCATCCACCAGCAGCCAGCCGTTGGCGCGCTGCGTCTCCTCAGCCAGGGCGGCAAGCGGTGCACTGTCGCCATCCATACTGAATACCCCTTCGGTCACCACCAAGGTGCCGCCATCAGAGGGTGTAGCCAATAATTTTGCCAGGCTATCAGGCTGATTATGCGCAAAGCGGCGTAGCGTCGCAGGGCTGTGGCTGGCGGCATCCAGCAATGAAGCATGTGCCAGTTTATCGGCGAGGATGCGGTCCTGTTTCTCCGCCAGCAGGTGGATCACCGCCTGATTTGCGGCAAAACCCGAAATAAACAGCAGCGCGCGCCGGTAGCCCAACCAGTCAGCCAGTTGTTCTTCTAACTGCGCATGATGGCGACTGTAGCCCGTCACATGGCCCGATGCGCCCGCCCCTGCTCCCGCTTCCGCGGCACCCTGCTGCCAGGCCGCAACGACCGCAGGATGTTGGCTCAGGCCGAGATAATCATTGCTGGAGAAGTGACGATAGCGCTGCCCATCCAGCGTGATTTCACGCACGCTGTTGTGTTCAACCCGGCGGCGCAGACGCCAGCCATCGGCATCGCGCCGCGCGGCCAGCGCCTGTTCGATTCGTTGTGACCAGCCCATCACACCGCCGCGTTATAGAACTGTTCAGTGTCCGCGTGCACCAGCTGTTCGCTGAGCTGATACTGCTGCTCATTGTCCCCTGCGGTGGTGGCGGTATGTTCTGGATTGAGGCCGAGTTTACGGAACAGAATCAGATCTTTGTCCTCTTCCGGGTTAGGCGTCGTCAGCAGCTTGCAGCCGTAGAAGATGGAGTTAGCACCGGCCATAAAGCACATCGCCTGGGTCTGTTCGCTCATCTGCTCACGACCCGCAGAGAGTCGCACGTGTGACGATGGCATCATGATACGCGCCACGGCGATAGTACGGATAAAATCAAACGGCTCAACGTCATCGTTATCCGCCAGCGGCGTGCCTTTGACCTTGACCAGCATGTTGATTGGCACACTCTCCGGCGGCGTAGGCAAATTCGCCAACTGCACCAACAATCCTGCACGGTCTTTCACGGTTTCACCCAAACCGACAATGCCGCCCGAGCAGACTTTGATGCCCGCCCCGCGCACTTTATCCAGCGTATCCAATCGTTC
>OBJT01000104.1_pt1 | contig 20440 bp, 15 predicted proteins | sample 1519861 | NCBI WGS metagenome assembly OBJT01 (sample SAMN02401118, study PRJEB22541) | soil metagenome, isolate JX
AGACGTTGTGCCAGGAGCCAGTCGCAGGGATGCGACAGGCAGTTCGGGTAGGCCATGGATGGCCGACCCGAACGTTCCGGCCGGCACGACGTTGCAGCCGAAGGCACCGCGCAGCGGCGCGAGGACGGCCCGGCAGCAGCAGAGGCGCTGTGGCACGCACTCAGGCGTGCATAAGAAAAGCCGCCATCCATTAAAAATGACCTCCTCAATCGAGGATGTTCGTATCTCACAAGCAGCACGCCCATAAGTGTGACCCAATGTTAGGCGTTTAGAGGCATCAGGATTCATCACGATAAATCACCGCGCCACTTGTCGAAAATCGCCAGATCCTGCAAGGTAAGCGCCATATTTTATCGCTGCTAAGGAGCTGGCATGCTATTTACCGTTCTACGTTTCCTCTGTCGCCTGTTATGGCGTGTGGAACTGCGTGGTGATCTCACTGCCCTGCATAAAGAGAAAGTGCTGATCACCCCTAACCACATGTCATTCCTGGATGGCGTGCTGGTGGCACTGTTTCTGCCCATCAGACCGGTGTTCGCCGTTTACTCATCGATCAGCGATCAATGGTTTATGCGCCTCCTTAAGCCAATCATTGATTTTGTCCCACTCGATCCCACCAAACCGATGTCAATCAAGCATCTGGTGCGCATGATCAACGAAGGGCGTCCTGTGGTGATCTTCCCAGAAGGGCGTATCACGGTGACGGGCTCGCTGATGAAAATCTACAGTGGGGCCGGTTTTGTGGCGGCGAAATCGGGCGCCAGCGTCGTGCCGATGCGTATTGAAGGTGCGGAATACACACCGTTTGGGCGTTTGGCAGGGGTATTTAAACGTCGCCTGTTCCCGCGTATTACCCTGAGCGTATTGCCCGCTACCGTCATCCCAATGCCTGAAGCCAAACGTGCGCGCGACCGTCGCGTACTGGCGGGTGAGCACTTACATCATGTGATGATGGAAGCGCGTATGGCCGTGCGTCCACGTGAAACCCTGTTCGAGGCATTTCTCAATGCGCGTCAGCGCTATGGACTCACCAAACCCTGCATTGAAGACGTCAATTTCAAAACCGACAGCTACACCGGGTTGCTGAAAAAGTCGCTGGGGGTGGGCCGAATTCTGGAGCGCTACAGCCAACAGGGCGAATACGTGGGGCTGTTACTGCCGAATGCCACCGTCACGGCGGCGGCGATTCTCGGTGCTTCACTGCGAGGCCGCATCCCGGCGATGCTGAACTACACGGCGGGGGTCAAGGGTATGCGCGCCGCACTCACCGCTTCTCAGGTCAAAACGGTGTTTACTTCGCGCCAGTTTTTAGAGAAAGGCAACCTGTGGCATTTACCGCAAGGCTTAACCGAGGTGCAGTGGATCTACCTGGAAGATCTCAAAGATACCGTCACGCTCAAAGATAAACTCTGGATTCTGGCGCACCTGTTAATGCCAAGCCGCGCACAGGTGCAACAGCAGCCGGAAGATGCCGCCATGGTGCTGTTCACTTCAGGCTCGGAAGGCAATCCAAAAGGTGTCGTCCACTCACACAAAAGCTTGCTGGCTAACGTTGAACAGATTCGCACCGTGGCAGATTTTACCCCGCGTGACCGCTTTATGTCGGCGTTGCCGCTGTTCCATGCTTTCGGCCTGACTGTCGGGCTGTTTACGCCGCTGTTAACGGGCGCGCAGGTGTTCCTCTATCCTAGCCCGTTGCATTATCGCATTGTGCCGGAGCTGGTATATGACCGTAACTGTACCGTGCTGTTTGGCACCTCGACCTTCCTGGGCAACTATGCCCGCTTTGCCAGCCCGTATGACTTTGCACGCTTGCGCTACGTGGTGGCGGGTGCGGAGAAATTGCAGGAAGGCACGCGCCAGATTTACATGGAGAAGTACGGTATTCGTATTCTGGAAGGCTACGGCGTCACCGAATGTGCGCCAGTGGTGGCAATCAACGTGCCGATGGCAGCCAAAAGCCACACTGTGGGCCGTATCCTGCCGGGTATGGATTCACGTTTGATCTCCGTGCCGGGGATTGAGCAGGGCGGACGCCTGCAACTGCGAGGGCCTAACGTGATGAATGGCTATCTACGCGTTGAGAATCCCGGTGTGCTGGAGAAGCCCGTGGCGGACAACGGCGAAGGCGAGATGGAGCCAGGTTGGTACGATACCGGTGACATCGTCAGCTTTGATGAGGGCGGTTTCTGCCAGATTCAGGGACGTGCGAAACGCTTCGCTAAAATCGCCGGTGAGATGGTATCACTGGAGATCGTTGAGCAGATCGCGCTGAAAGCCTCGGGTGAGAAACAACATGCTGCATCGTTGCGCCCCGATGGCAATCGCGGTGAAGCCTTAGTGCTGTTTACCACCGATAGCGAGCTGAGTCGCGACCGGCTGCAAAAGGCTGCACGTGAAATCGGTGCGCCAGAACTGGCAGTGCCGCGTGATATTCGCATCATGAAACAACTGCCGCTGCTGGGTAGCGGTAAACCCGATTACGTTAGCCTGAAACAACTGGCAGAAGAGGAACAAGCATGAGTCAGGCGGTCAACCCTAATGCACCGTTGCTGTCACGTAATATGATGGCGGTGATCGTGGCGCAGTTTTTCTCCGCTTTTGGCGATAATGCGCTGCTGTTTGCTACCTTGGCCGTGCTGAAAAGCCAGCTTTATCCCGACTGGAGTCAGCCGATTCTGCAGATGATGTTTGTAGCCACTTACATCCTGCTCGCGCCCTTTGTCGGGCAGATGGCCGACAGCTTTGCCAAAGGTCGGGTGATGATGTTTGCCAACAGCCTGAAATTGCTGGGTGCGCTGATTATCTGCTTCGGCTTCAATCCGTTTCTCGGTTACACGCTGGTGGGCATTGGTGCTGCATCTTATTCACCGGCTAAGTACGGCATCCTCACTGAGATCACCAGCGGTGAACGGTTGGTGAAGGCCAACGGTCTGATGGAGTCCTCGACTATTGCTGCAATCCTGCTGGGTTCAGTGGCGGGCGGCATTCTGGCGGACTGGAATCTGCTGGCGGCCCTCATTGTGTGTGCACTCACTTACGCGCTGGCGGTGGTGGCGAATATCTTTATTCCTAAGCTGCTGGCGGCGCGACCAGGTCAAAGCTGGCAGTTTGGCGCCATGTTCCGCAGTTTCAAAGATTCCGCTTTGCTGTTGTGGCGTAACGGCGAGACGCGTTTTTCCCTGCTCGGCACCAGCATGTTTTGGGGCGCGGGCGTGACGCTGCGTTTCCTGCTGGTGCTGTGGGTGCCGGTAGCGCTCGGCATCACGGACAATAAAACGCCGACCACGCTGAATGCCATGGTGGCGATCGGGATTGTGATTGGCGCTGCCGCGGCGGCGAAACTGGTGACACTGCAAACCGTGCGTCGCTGCATGCCAGCGGGTATTTTGATTGGCGTGATGGTAGTGGTGTTCTCCCTGCAAACCAGTTTGCTGAATGCCTATTTGGTGTTGATGGTGTTGGGTGCGCTCGGCGGCTTCTTTGTGGTTCCGCTCAATGCGCTACTGCAGGAGCGAGGCAAGGATTCGGTGGGTGCAGGTAATGCGATTGCCGTGCAGAACTTTGGTGAAAACATCGCGATGTTGGTGATGTTGGGGCTGTACACCATTGCCATTAAGTTGGGGGCACCCGCGGTGGCGACAGGTATTGGCTTTGGCGCTATTTTCACGGTGGCGATTGCGGTGCTGTGGTGGAAATCGCGTCGCTAAGACGGTGCGGTGATAAGCCAGGTCGCCATAAATGGCGACCCTACGTCGGTATGGTGCGCATGCGTGCGCATCGGGTCAAACACCGCGTCATATGTCTGTAAGGTGCGCATTTCTGCGCACCTGGTTAAAACCGCGTCATACGTATGTAGGGTGCGCATTTATGCGCACCTGGACATAAACCGCATTGAGTCAATTAAGGTGCTGGATACGTGTACTGACGATGAATTGCTTCCAGTTCCTCTAACACCTCGGCGCTCAGCGTCAGATTGAAACTCTCCACGTTAATCTTCAGCTGTTCCATGGTGGTTGCGCCCAGCAGAGTGCTGGCAACAAACGGCTGCTGGCGCACATAGGCTAATGCCATCTGCGATGGATCCAGATTGTGCTTCTTCGCCAAATCCACATAAGCGGCAATCGCCTGATTCGACTGCTCACCGCTGTAGCGAGTGAAACGGCTGAAAAGGGTATTACGTGCTCCCGCAGGTTTTGCCCCATTGAGATATTTGCCGCTCAGCGTTCCAAAGGCGAGGCTGGAGTAGGCCAGCAGCTCGACACCTTCATGCTGGCTGATCTCGGCTAAGCCCACTTCAAAGCTACGGTTCAGCAGACTGTAGGGGTTCTGGATAGTCACGATACGCGGCAGCTCATGCTTCTCAGCCAGTTGCAGATAGCGCATCACGCCCCATGCCGTTTCGTTCGACACACCAATGTAGCGGATCTTACCGGCGCGCACCTGTTCGGTCAGCGCTTCCAGCGTCTCTAGCAGCGTCACGTTAGCAGTGGCTTCACTGTACTGATAGCCCAGCTTGCCAAAGTAGTTAGTCTGGCGCTGAGGCCAGTGCAGCTGATAGAGATCGAGGTAATCGGTGTTCAGGCGTTTTAGGCTGGCATCCAGCGCTTCGCGGATATTTTTACGATCCAACGCCTGGTTAGGGCGAATCGACGCATCTGCGCCGCGCACCGGTCCGGCCACTTTGCTGGCCAGAATGATCTTGTCACGGCTGCCGCGCTTCTTCAGCCAGCTGCCAATGTATTGTTCGGTTAATCCCTGAGTTTCCGGGCGCGGTGGCACCGGATACATTTCAGCTGTATCAATCAGGTTGATGCCGCTGCTAATGGCGTAATCCAATTGCGCATGGGCGTCGGCTTCGCTGTTTTGCTCACCAAACGTCATGGTTCCTAACCCCAGTTGGCTAACTTCCAGCGTACTGTGGGGGATGCGGTGATAATGCATTGCCGGCTTCCTTTTTTCATTATGAAATGGAATGTTGTGTCCTCTGGGACTATAGCCTGTGAAGCAGCGAGGAAGGAAGGGGGGAAAGTTCGGGAAATCGCCTGCACGGGGGAAAAAAGGGTGCAGGCGAAGGAATTTGGCACTTAACGCTCAATGATGGTGGAGACCTCGTCACCATTGATCTGCATCACATGACCTTTCTCGTCGGTGTATTGCACCAAACCGGTCTCTTTATCAATGGATGGCTTACCATCAGTCATAATCATACGACCATCTTTCGTCGCCATAACGTAGTCACTGCTGCAACCGCTTAGCGTTAACGCAACCAGCACCAAGCCCACTGCACTTACCAACCCTTTCATTCTCAGCTCCCTCAACTTACTTCAACTGCAAAAGTGTAGTAATAAATGCTTTTGCTGGTTGACGTAATCGCATCATTCCTAAAATTAAAGGGCGAGATGCGCTCGCCCTTGACAGCTTCAGGCCGCGCTTTTCTTGCTGCGCATAAGGTTTAGGCACTCCACCGCCATCGAGAAGAACATGGCAAAATAAATGTAACCTTTTGGTACATGGATGCCAAAGCTCTCAAGAATCAGGGTAAAACCGACCAGAATCAGGAACGCCAATGCCAGCATTTTGACTGATGGATGACGTTCAACAAACTCACCAATCGATCGTGCAGCAAACATCATCATGAGCACCGCAATCACCACTGCCGCCATCATAATGAACAGATGATCGGACAAGCCCACGGCGGTGATCACTGAGTCGAGGCTGAAAATAATGTCCAGCAACATGATCTGCACAATGGCGCCAAAGAAGGAGTGGACGTTGGTTTTGTGCTCTTCTTCGCCGCCTTCAATGGTCTCATGAATTTCCATACTGGATTTCCACAGCAGGAACAGGCCACCAAACAGCAGAATCAGATCGCGTGCTGAGAAGCTGTGATCCATTAGGGTAAACAGTGGGTTGGTGAGGCGTACCACCCAGGCGATGGATGCCAACAGGCCCAGGCGCATCAGCATGGCGCCCATAAGACCGAGGCGGCGTGCTTTGTTTTGTTGGTGTTTCGGCAGCTTAGCGACAACCAGCGACAGGAAGATAATGTTGTCGATACCCAAAACCACTTCCAGAATGGTTAATGTTCCCAGTGCCAGCCAGGCATTGGGATCAGCAATCCAGTCAAACATGAATCATTCAATCCTAAACGAAAATTAAACGGCGATTATACACGTCCTGGTTCGGCTTGCAGCTGCGTTGGCTGCTCATGTTCACCCCAGTCACTTACTTATGTAAGCTTCCGGGGATTCGCGTGCTTGCCGCCTTGCTGCACCAAAAGTAGGCCCCATTAGGGGAACCGAACTAGTCGTGTAAAGAGTCGAGTCATTTACAGTAGAAAATGGCGTGCCAGCAGCGGTCCGGTGAAACTTTTCTTGAGATAGAAACCGCGCGGTAACGTCATTATAGGCGCTCCATGCTCACCGATGGCTTCGGTCAACGCTTTGCTATTGGCCGCTTTCGGGCGGATCTGCAGCCAGGCACCGTGACGAGCGGTGATGCGTTCGACCTGACCGAGCACAATCATGTCCATTAACTCTTCCCAATCTTCGCGCAGTTGCTGATCTTCTTCCTCACTGGGGTGCCATAACAGCGGTGAACCGACACGGCGTTCCGCCAGCGGCAGGGCGCGATCGCCTTCAATCGGGATCCACAAGACGCGTGCCAGCTTATGTCGCACATGGCTGGTTTCCCAGGTCACGCCGCTGTTGCCAGTAAGGGGGGCCACACAAACGAAGGTTGTCTCCAACGGTTTGCCTTGGGCATCCACAGGAATGGTTTTCAGTTCGATACCAAGATGCGCGAAATCCTGTTCTGCCTTACTGCCTGCACTGGCACCCAGGTGCAGCTCAATCAGCATACCGACCCAGCCTTTATCACGTTTTAAATTGGCTGGCACCGCTAACCCTAACTGCACGGCCAGAGCGGCGAACGTCTGGCCGGCCAGCAACTGTGCACGTTGCAGCAGTTCCGCTTCGTCTTGCGGTGGAGTGGGTAATGAAGCAGGGGAATTCATGGGAAAACTCATATTGGTTAAAGGATGAACAGCGCTGGCAGGCAAAGGTTTTCCACATCTCAGCGGCGTGAATAACCTTGATAATAGCATGATTCAGCATGGTTTTTTTAGGCGATTGTCTAGAGGTTGTGGATGCTAAGGGCAGGTTATCCCGGTTTGTTATCGACAATGAACAGGATCTTAAACCTAGTTATCCACAGAAAGGTGGGATAACCCCGCCTTTTACCACCACTGTTTCGATTTACAGCCTTGACTTTAACGATTTGAACGCTTTTTTTCCTTTATTTGGCCAGGTTTAGGGCATTCTCTGTGGATAAAAGAGTCGGTGGTGGATCTTTGAGCAATAGATTAAACGCTAGGGTTAATCACAGCAGATCCCCGTAATCATTGCGCTATTGGTTTAGCCTATCACTATGATAAATGGTGGTTTTAGTGCTATTCTCTGTCTGGTGTATAAGATTTTTCTGAAGCGGTTATTCAACTCATTCCCGTGTTCTGCACAAAGCTATCCACAGAAAAGGTGAATAAGATCACCCTAAAAACGGCTTCGCTGTTTATAACTTGGCTAAACTCTGTGAGTTATCCTGTTTTTATTCTGCTATCACCCCGGATATCCAGTGGTTTACCGCCTGTAAGGAGTGTGAAACAATCAGGCTATTCAAATTTAGCTTTGAGGTAGTCCAGTGATCGATGATGATGGCTACCGCCCGAATGTTGGTATCGTAATCTGTAACAGGCAAGGACAAGTGTTATGGGCCAGGCGCTTTGGACAGCACTCCTGGCAATTTCCTCAGGGAGGCATCAATCCGGGTGAAACTGCTGAACAGGCGATGTATCGCGAACTGTTCGAAGAAGTGGGTTTACACCGCAAAGATGTTCGAATACTTGCTTCAACCCGTAACTGGTTACGTTACAAGTTGCCAAAACGTTTGGTGCGTTGGGACACAAAGCCGGTGTGTATCGGCCAGAAACAAAAGTGGTTTCTTCTGCAGTTGATGTGCAGTGACGCGGAGATCAATGTGCAACACAGTAGCACGCCGGAGTTCGACGGTTGGCGCTGGGTCAGCTTCTGGTATCCGGTGCGTCAGGTTGTCTCTTTCAAGCGCGATGTCTATCGCCGCGTGATGAAAGAATTCGCTGGCGTGGTGATGTCTATGCAGGAGAGTGCGGGGCAGCGTAACAATAACGCCGCCCATCGACGTAAAAGAGGATAGGCCACGCCCTTTATGCTCACTCAGTTGCGCGAAATAGTAGAGAAAGTGGCGAGTGCTCCGCGTCTGAATGAAGCACTCGACATTCTGGTAAACGAAATATGCCTTGCGATGGAAACCGAGGTTTGCTCAGTTTATCTCGCGGATCACGACAGGCGTTGCTACTACCTGATGGCGACGCGCGGCCTCAAAAAGCCGCGCGGTCGCACCGTCACGCTGGCGTTTGATGAAGGGATTGTCGGGCTCGTCGGTCGTTTAGCCGAGCCGATTAACCTTGCTGATGCGCAGAGTCATCCCAGCTTTAAATATATTCCCTCGGTAAAAGAGGAGCGTTACCGCTCCTTCCTCGGCGTACCCATTATCAGCCGCCGCCAGTTATTGGGCGTGCTGGTGGTACAGCAGCGCGAACATCGCCAATTCGACGAAAGCGAAGAGTCATTCCTTGTCACGCTGGCCACGCAAATGGCTGGATTGCTGTCGCAGTCGCAACTCGGTCAGCTGTTTGGTCAATTCCGTCAGACGCGCGTCAAAGCGATAGCTGCCGCGCCGGGTGTGGCTGTGGCACCGGGTTGGGTGGATGAAACTCAGCCGCTGCTCGATCAGGTTTCGGCGGCGTCAACGCTGGATGTGCAACGTGAACGTGAGCGCCTCAGCGTTGCGATGGGTGAGGCCAGCAATGAGTTCCGTCGTTTTAGTAAGCGATTTGCCGCCAGCGTGCAGAAAGAGAGCGCGGCCATTTTCGATCTCTACTCGCACCTGTTAACTGATGCGCGCCTGAAAAAGGATCTGTTTGCCGAGATCGACCGCGGATCGGTAGCCGAATGGGCGGTGAAAACGGTGATCGAGAAGTTTGCCGAACAGTTTGCCAATCTCCAGGATCAATATCTACGCGAACGCGCAGGCGATCTTCGCGTGCTGGGGCAGCGCCTGTTGTTCCATCTTGATGACTCATTAGTCGGCACCAATGCCTGGCCGGAACGCTTTGTGCTGGTGGCGGATGAACTTACGGCAACAACCCTGGCGGAACTGCCGCAGGAGCGTTTAGCCGGTGTGGTGGTGCGCGATGGCGCGGCCAACTCACACGCGGCGATCCTCACTCGCGCCATGGGTATTCCCACCGTGATGGGCGCAGATATCATCCCGGCGCAGCTCAACAAACGCTTATTGATCGTCGATGGCTATCGCGGTGAAGTGCTGATCGATCCTGAGCCCGTGCTGGTTCAGGAGTATCAGCGCCTGATCAGCGAAGAGAACGCGCTAAGTAAGATGGCTGAAGGCGTGGTCGAACAGCCTGGCGAGCTGAAAAGCGGGGAGCGCGTGCAGGTGATGTTAAATGCCGGCCTCAGCCCTGAGCACGAGCAGAAGTTAGATAATTGGGTCGATGGCATTGGCCTGTATCGCACTGAAATCCCGTTTATGTTGCACAACGGTTTCCCCTCGGAAGAGGAGCAGGTGGCGCAATATCAAGGGATGCTACAACTGTTCTACGATAAACCTGTCACGCTGCGTACCTTGGATGTGGGCGCCGATAAACAGCTGCCTTATATGCCAATCAGTGAGGAAAACCCGTGTTTGGGCTGGCGCGGCATTCGTCTGACGCTCGACCAACCGGAAATCTTCCTTGTGCAGGTACGTGCGATGCTGCGTGCTAATGTGGCATCGGGCAACTTAAGCATTCTGCTGCCGATGATCAGCCATATTGATGAGATCGACGATGCGCGTCGGCTGATTGATCGTGCCGGTCGCGAAGTGGAAGAGATGCTCGGTTATGTGGTGCCGAAACCGCGTATTGGTGTGATGATCGAAGTGCCATCCATGCTGTTCATGATCCCGCATCTGGCCGATCGTGTGGACTTTGTTTCTGTGGGTACTAATGATTTGACCCAGTATCTGTTGGCGGTAGATCGCAACAATACGCGCGTGGCGAATCTCTACGATCCACTGCACCCTGCGATGATTCGTGCGCTACAAAGCATTGCGCACGAAGCCCGTCAGGCCAAGCTGGAACTGTGCCTGTGTGGTGAAATGGCCGGCGATCCTATGTGCGTGGCGTTGCTGGTGGGGCTGGGTTATCACCACCTCAGCATGAACGGTAAGAACATTCCGCGCGTGAAGTATCTGCTGCGTCATCTTGATCATGAGGAGACGCAGAAACTCAGCGAGCAGGGCGCGGCAGCGCACACCGCTTCTGAAGTGCGGCATCTGGTTTCCGCCTTTATGGAGCGTCGTGGTTTGGGCGGCTTGATTCGCGGCGGTCGTTAACGGCGTTTACATTTCCGCGCCAATTGTGAAAAGCGGCTGTGCTATCATGCGCAGCCTTTTATTATATGACCCCTTAGCCAGACCCGTTTTCAGGGCAGAAAAATCGATGGTGAAAGATGACTAACGGCTACATTTCGTTTCCCCAATTCGATCCGGTAATTTTCTCCATCGGACCGATTTCGCTTCACTGGTACGGCTTGATGTATCTGGTGGGCTTTGTATTTGCCATGTGGCTGGCAGTGCGCCGGGCCAACAAACCAGGCAGCGGCTGGAAAAAAGAGGAAGTGGAAAATCTGCTGTACGCAGGCTTCTTGGGGGTGTTCCTCGGTGGCCGTATCGGCTACGTGCTGTTCTACAACCTGCCGTTGTTCCTCGACAATCCACTTTATCTTTTCAAAGTCTGGGATGGCGGCATGTCGTTCCACGGCGGTTTGATTGGTGTGATCGTAGTGATGCTGGTGTTTGCGCGCCGTACCAAACGCACCTTCTTCCAGGTGTCTGATTTCATTGCGCCGCTAATCCCGTTTGGTTTGGGTGCCGGTCGTCTCGGCAACTTCATTAACGGCGAGCTGTGGGGCCGTGTCGATCCTAACTTCAAATTTGCGATGCTGTTCCCGGGTTCACGCAGCGAAGATATCGCGCTGGCGGCAAACAATCCGCAATATCAGCAGTTGCTGAGCACTTACGGTGTGTTGCCGCGTCACCCTTCGCAGCTGTATGAACTGTTCCTCGAAGGCATCGTTCTGTTCATCATCCTTAACCTGTTTATTCGCAAGCCGCGCCCAATGGGCAGCGTCTCTGGCCTGTTCCTGATTGGCTATGGCGCTTTCCGCATCATCGTGGAGTTCTTCCGTCAGCCGGATGCCCAACTGGGCCTGTTTGAAGGCGGCATCAGCATGGGGCAGATTCTCTCCATCCCGATGATTCTGGCCGGTGTGATTATGATGATCTGGGCGTTTCGTCGTCGTCCGCAGCAACAAACTCGTGAGGTAAAATGAAACAGTATCTGGATTTAATGCAGCATGTGCTGAATGAGGGTGCAGAGAAAGCCGACCGTACCGGCACTGGCACGCTGTCCATTTTCGGCCACCAGATGCGTTTCAATTTGCAGGATGGTTTTCCGTTAGTGACCACCAAAAAGGTGCACCTGCGCTCGATTATTCATGAGCTGCTGTGGTTCCTCAAAGGCGAAACCAACATTGGTTATCTGAAAGATAACAAGGTGACCATTTGGGACGAGTGGGCTGATGAGAACGGCGATTTAGGCCCGGTTTATGGCAAGCAGTGGCGTAGCTGGGGCAGTGCGTCAGGCACAGAAATTGATCAGATCAGTAAAGTGATTGAGCAGCTGAAACGCGATCCCGATTCACGCCGCATTATTGTATCGGCGTGGAACGTGGGTGAGTTGGATCAGATGGCGCTGGCCCCATGCCATGCCTTCTTCCAGTTCTATGTGGCGAACGGCAAGCTCTCTTGTCAGCTGTATCAGCGCTCATGCGATATCTTCCTTGGCCTGCCGTTCAATATCGCCAGCTATGCGCTGCTGGTGCATATGGTGGCGCAGCAGTGCGATCTGGACGTCGGTGATTTTGTCTGGACCGGTGGCGACACCCATCTGTACAGCAATCACCTTGAGCAAGCGCAGTTGCAGCTCACGCGTGAGCCACGTCCGTTGCCGAAGCTGGTGATCAAACGCAAACCGGCCTCAATCTTCGACTACAACTTCGAAGATTTTGAGATTGAAGGTTACGATCCGCATCCGGCCATCAAAGCGCCAGTCGCGATATAATCGTACCCGTTTTATCCCGAAGCCCTGCCACTGTGCAGGGCTTTTTTATGTGCCGCCACGCAAAAAACGGTATCGACCTGTACGCCGTAAAATAATTCTTCGCGACTTCTTCCATCCTGCCGCTGGCCTGCTTGTTACCTGTGAAATTGAAGCGCACAGTGCCTGCCATGAAAAAACACCCTAACGCCGGTTTCACCTTGCCAGAACTGCTTTGTGTGATGGTGATCGCCGGCATACTCAGCCTTGGTGCGTTACAGAGTTGGCAACGCTGGCAGCAACATCAACAGTTGCGTGACAGCGTGCAGCAATTGCAGGGATTTCTGCTGCGGTTGCGCGCTCACGCAAACTGGCATAACAGCGACCTCAACTTGTGGTTCATACCTGGCGGCAGCGGTTGCCTGGGCGTGGGCAGCAAGCCGCCGGAGGGATGCTTACTCCCCTCACGCTGGTGGTTCAAGCCGCCCCATAAGGGTGTGCGGCTCACGGGCCTGATCGGTGAGCCGGGTTTTTATGGGCGACGCGATGTTGCGCGACCGGGCAGCGTGAACATGGAAAGTGATGCTGGCCAGTGGCGGCTGATCATCTCTGCGCGCGCCCGCATTCGTGCCTGCCCGTTGGGGGAAAAGGGATGCGAGTAACCGAGAGCGGTTTCAGCCTGCTGGAGATGCTGATTGCCATGGCGGTGGGCGCGGTATTAATGGTCAGCGTTGGCCGCTTTTTGCCGCTACTGCTGGCGCAAAACCTGCAACTACAGCAGCGGGTGCAATTGCAGCAGGAGCTGCTGCAACTCTCCCATACGTTGAAAAAAGCCTTACAGCGTGCGGGTTATTGTCGTGGTCAGTGCAGTGGCCCCGCGCTCACTCTTGCCGCAGGGGGCAGCTGTGTCTTACTGCGTTGGGATGGGAACAGTAATGGGCGCTGGGAAGGTGTGGCGAGCAGCGACAGCGATTATTACGGCTATCGATTGCGCAATGGGCAAATAGAGATGCAACGCGGCGTAGATAACTGCAGTGGTAACGGTTGGGAACGCATGACAGACCCCGCGTTCTTATCTATTGATACCTTCCGGCTGGAGCGGCAGGGCCAGCGCCTGATGTTGCATCTTGCTGGTCGGGCGGGCAAACAGCGCGTCCAGCAGGAGACATGGATGGAGGGATGGAATCTGTGAACCAGCGCGGTAATAGCACATTGGGTATGGTCCTCATGCTGTTACTGCTGGGGAGCCTGACACTGCATGCTTCACGCACTCAGCTTGCACAAGGCATGGTACTGGTGGCTGATGAACAGCAGCATCACAAAGATTTTTGGCAGGCACAGGCTGCGCTGCAGTGGGGATTAACACAGAGCTGGCCAGCGGTGGTGGGGTGGCAGTGCCAGACATGGTCGCCTCAGCAGTGGCGCAGTTGTTTATTACGCATGGAGGAGGGGAATGCCGTGTTATCAGGACAAGGAGAAGGCCGTGATCTTCGGCTCTGGCAATGGGTTTCGCCACAAGGTCAGACGGTGCAGCCGCAACAACACGGGTGGCTCGACTACTGCCCGCTGGCTAAAACAGAAAACTGCCAGCCGCAGACTGAATCAGCAGGGCTTTAGTCTGGCGGAAACCTTAGTGGCGATGCTGTTGTTGGCGGTGACGATCAGCACCCTGTTGAACTATCACCGCGCCTTAGCACTGGGATTTAACCAGCAGTGGCAGCAACGCCAGGCGTGGCAGGTTGCCGGTCAGGCTTTACTCGGAAGGGAGGTTGAAGGCTGGCAGATTCAACGACAGCAACACAGTATGACGCTGGGATGTTCGTTGGAACAGGTCACCGTTAACGGGCCTCAGCAACGCACGGCTAGCCTGGCACGGCTCAATTGTCACTAAGGTGACCTTCGCGATAGGCATCCCCGGCGATACAGGGTAGAGTGACCTGGCTGCGCTGTTTTAGCTCTCACAAGGAGACTTATGTTCCGGGTTTACCACTCCAATCAGCTCGATCTGTTGAAAAATCTGGCAGGCATTCTGATTGAAAATCAACCGCTGGGCGATGCGTTCGCGGCCGAGCAGGTGCTGGTGCAAAGCCCCGGCATGGCACAATGGCTGCAAATGGAGCTGGCTAACAGCTTTGGCATTGCGGCGAACATTGATTTCCCGCTGCCAGCCACCTTTATCTGGAACATGTTTGTGAAGGTGCTGCCCGGCATTCCTGAAGAGAGTGCGTTTACCAAAGCCAGCATGAGCTGGAAGCTGATGCATCGCTTGCCCACCTTGCTGGAGCAGGATGCCTTCCAGCCGTTGCGCCACTATCTCAGCGATGATGATGACAAGCGTAAGCTCTATCAGCTCAGTGCGCGTGTTGCCGATCTGTTTGACCAGTATCTGGTTTATCGCTCCGACTGGCTTAACAGTTGGGAGCGTGGAGAGCAGATCGAAGGCGTGGGTGATGCTCAGCAGTGGCAGGCGCCTTTGTGGCGCGATCTGGTCGAGTTTACGCAGCAGCTGGGCCAGCCGATGTGGCACCGAGCCAATCTTTACGCGCGATTTATCCAGGCGCTGGAACAGGCGCAGACGCCGCCACCGGGACTGCCGCAGCGCGTGTTTATCTGTGGCATTTCTGCACTGCCGCCGGTCTATTTGCAGGCGCTGGAGGCACTTGGCCGCCACATCGACATTCATCTGCTGTTTACCAACCCCTGCCGACACTATTGGGGCGATATTCAGGATTATGCTTTCCTGGCGAAGCTACAGAGCCGCCAGCGCCGCCGGGTGCAATCTGATGAGTTACAGCCGCTGTTCCGCCAACCTGAAACCGCTGCTGCACTGTTTAACGATCTCGGCGAGCAGCAACTGACTAACCCGTTGCTGGCCTCATGGGGCAAGTTAGGGCGCGACAACCTGTTTTTACTCAGTCAGATGGAGTCCGCAGCCAACGATATTGATGCCTTTGTTGAGATCCCGCAGGACAACCTGCTGCACAGCTTGCAGGCCGATCTGCTCAATCTGGATGATAAGGCGGTCATCGGTCTCAATGCCGATGAGTTGGGCAACAGCAGCAAGAAGCGCTTGCTCGATCCTCAAGATCGCTCCATCACGCTGCAGGTATGCCACAGCGCGCAGCGCGAAGTCGAGGTCTTGCAGGATCACTTGCTGGCGCTGATGGAAACCGATCCCGATCTTAAGCCGCGCGACATCATTGTGATGGTGGCGGATATCGACAGCTATGCGCCCTTTATACAGGCCGCCTTTGCCAGCGCTCCCGCTGAGCGCTATCTCCCCTTTGCTATTTCGGATCGTCGAGCCAGTCAGGCACATCCGGCCATTCTGGCGGCGCTCAGCTTACTGTCGCTACCTGAAAGCCGCTTTGCCTCTGAAGCGGTGCTGGCATTGCTTGAAGTGCCCGCGCTGGCGCAGCGTTTTTCTGTGGATGAAAGTGGACTACGATTGCTGCGACGCTGGGTGATGGAGTCGGGCATTCGCTGGGGATTGGATGATGCTAGCGTCGAAGCGCTCTCGCTGCCGGTCACCGGTCAGCACACCTGGCGCTTTGGTCTGCAACGCATGCTATTGGGCTATGCACTGGATAGCCGCAACGGTGACTGGCAGGGCATTTTACCTTATGACGAATCCAGCGGATTAATCGCCGAATTGGCCGGGCATCTGGCTGAATTACTCTCGCGCCTTGAAACATGGCGTATGCGTCTGGCGGAAGAGCGGACGTTGCCTGAATGGCTCCCGCTGTGCCGTGAATTGATTGATAGCTTCTTTGCTGGCGATGCCGAAAGTGAAGCCGCGCTGTTGCTGGTGGAAACGCAGTGGAAGTTGATCATTGAGCAAGGCATGCAGGCAACATATCAGCAACCTATTCCTGTCACGCTATTACGTGATGAACTGCATTCGCGCCTTGACCAGCAGCGTATCAGCCAGCGTTTTTTGGCTGGCCCCATCAACTTCTGTACGCTGATGCCGATGCGTTCCATCCCCTTCAAAGTGGTGTGCCTGCTGGGAATGAACGATGGTGTTTACCCGCGCACGCTGGCACCCCTTGGTTTCGACCTGATGCAGCAGCGGGCGCGAAAGGGCGATCGCAGCCGTCGGGATGATGACCGCTACCTGTTCCTCGAAGCGCTGATTTCTGCGCAGCAGCAGCTCTACATCAGCTATATCGGTCGTGCCATTCAGGACAACACCGAACGTTATCCCTCCGTGTTGGTCACGGAGTTGGTCGACTATCTTGGACAGAGTTTCTGTCTGCCGGGCGATGAGTCGTGTGAACCTGATATCAGCGAGCAACGGGTGCGTGATCATCTGCAAATACTGCATAGCCGTATGCCCTTTGCTGCGGAAAATTTTCAGCCAGGTGCCTATGGTCAAAGCTTTGCTGCGGAATGGCTACCTGCCGCCACGGGCAGCGGTGTGGCTCAGCCTGCTTTCGTGCAAAAGCTGGAACCCCAGCCGCTAGACACACTCTCTCTCGAGCAACTGCTGCGTTTCTGGCGCCATCCGATTCGCGCCTGGTTCCAGCAGCGCTTGGGCGTGGCCTTTTGGATGGAGGAGAGTGAACTGCCGGACAGCGAGCCATTCGCGCCGGATAGTCTGGAGCGTTATCAGATCAATGCGCAGTTACTCAATACCTTGGTCAATGGTGACGATCCTGCACTGCTTTATGCTCGCCATCGTGCCGCAGGCAATCTGCCTTATGGCGCTTTTGGGGAACTTTTTTGGCAGAGTCAGACCGAAGAGATGCAGGAAGTGGCGGCTGAAGTCAGTGGGCAACGTCAGATCGCGGAAAGTTGGGAGGTCAATCTGGCCTTGGGCGGTGTGCAGTTGACCGGCTGGCTGACACAGGTGCAATCTGATGGCCTGTTACGCTGGCGTCCGGGCGTGCTGAATATGAACGATGGCCTGCTGCTTTGGCTGGAACATTTGGTCTACTGTGCGCTGGGCGGCACAGGTGAAAGCCGCATGTACGGACGTAAACAGAGCGACTGGCGTTTTAAGTCGGTTAGCCGAGAGCAGGCGCTATCATGGCTGGGGGACTATGTTGAAGCCTACCGGTTAGGTATGACGGAACCCTTGTGGCTCCTGAATAAATCGGGCGGTGCCTGGCTTGATGCCAGCTTTGATAGCAAATCACGTCAGCTGTTAGAAGACGAAGCAACACAGAAAAAGGCACTGACCAAACTGCTGCAAGCCTGGCAGGGTGGTTTCCAGGTGGAAGGTGAGGGGAGCGATCCTTATCTGCAACGTTTATGCCGGACGCTGGATGACGATGCGGTGCAGGCCATTACTGCCGCTGCACGCCAGTGGTATTTACCGGTGCGGCTCGCGCATCAAGATGATGAATAGCAATCGGGTAACGACAGCCTTTGCTGTTGTTCTCAAATCATAAAAAAGTTTGTTTATTTCTCCGCTGGGCACACAGCCAGCGGTAAAGGGTAACGTAAGGGGTTTAAATGCGGATTTACGCACGCTGGATTGGAGCGCTGCTGCTGAGTATGCTGGCGCTGAGTGCCTTTGCCGATACCGATCGCGGCTGGCAGCCCATCAATGAAACCATTCGTAAAAGCGATCACGATCCACGCAGCTATCAGGCTGTTACGCTCACCAACGGCATGACCGTGCTGCTGGTTTCTGATGCTGCAGCACCGAAATCACTGGCGGCGATCACCTTGCCTATTGGTTCGCTTGACGATCCTAACCAGCAACTTGGCTTGGCGCACTACACCGAACACATGGTGCTGATGGGTTCGAAACTTTATCCCCAGCCGGATAATCTGGCCGAATTTCTGAAAAAGCACGGTGGTAGTCACAACGCCAGTACCGCGTCCTATCGCACCGCCTTTTATCTGGAAGTGGAGAATGATGCGCTACAACCGGCGGTAGATCGCCTGGCTGATGCGATTGCAGAACCCTTGCTCGACCCGGTCAATGCCGATCGCGAACGCCATGCGGTGAATGCTGAACTGACCATGGCACGTTCACGCGATGGTTTGCGTATGTCTCAGGTTGGTGCAGAGACCCTGAATCCGGCGCACCCAGGATCGCGTTATTCAGGGGGTAACCTCGAGACGCTGCGTGATAAACCTGACAGTAATTTGCATGAGGCACTGACCGAGTTTTATCGTAGCCACTATTCTGCCAACCTGATGAAAGCGGTGATTTATAGCAACAAATCGCTGCCGGAAATGGCTGACATCGCAGCAAAAACCTTTGGTCGAGTCACCAATCATCAGGCTATTGTCCCGAAAATTGAAGTGCCGGTTGTCACTGATGCGCAGAAAGGCATCATCATTCATTACGTTCCCGCGCAGCCGCGTAAACAACTGAAAATTGAATTCCGCATTGCCAACAATAGCGATCAATTTCGCAGCAAAACCGATACCTTGATCAGCTATATACTTGGCAACCGCAGTAAAAATACCCTGAACGATTGGCTGCAAAAGCAGGGGCTGGCCGATGGCGTCAATGCCGGGGCAGACCCCATGACCGAACGCAATACCGGTGTGTTTGCGATTTCAATCTCATTGACGGATAAAGGGCTGGCGCAGCGTGATGAAGTGGTTGCCGCCGTGTTCAGCTATCTGGATATGCTGCGTACTAAGGGCATCGACAAGGGATATTTCGACGAAGTCTCGCACGTGCTGGCGTTAGATTTCCGTTATCCTTCCATCACCCGTGATATGGATTACATCGAATGGCTGGTGGACACCATGCTGAGGGTACCGGTGGATCACACGCTGGATGCCCCCTATCTGGCTGATAACTTCGACCCTGCGGCCATTAAGTCGCGTCTTGATGAGATGACGCCGCAAAATGCCCGCATCTGGTACATCAGCCCGAATGAGCCCCATAACAAAGAAGCCTATTTTGTTAACGCGCCTTATCAGGTCGATAAAATCACCCCTGGTCAGCTCAGTGACTGGCAGCAGCGCGGTGCGCAGATCCAACTGTCGATGCCAACGCTCAATCCGTATATCCCGTCGGACTTTGCTCTGATCCCGACTGATGGCAAAACTTATTCTCATCCGGTGCCGCTTACCGACGACGACAGCATGCGTATCTATTGGATGCCAAGTCAGTACTACGCCAGTGAACCTAAAGCGGCGATCACTCTGGCTTTACGCAACAAAGCGGCCATCAGTGATGCTCGGCAACAGGTCCTGTTTGGCCTGAATGACTATCTCTCCAGCGTGGCGCTGGATGAGCTGAATTCACAGGCGTCGGTAGGGGGGATTAGCTTCTCGACGGGCGAAGATGACGGCATTGTATTCAACGCCAGCGGCTTTACTCAACGTCTGCCTGAGTTGCTGCAAAAACTGGTTGAAGGCTATGCCAGCTTCCAGCCGGATGCACAGCAGTTAGAGCAAGCCAAATCATGGTATCTGGAGCGTCTCGAAGCCGCAGAGAAAGGCAAAGCCTTTGAACAAGCGATCCAGCCCATGCAGATGTTGTCGCAACTGCCTTACACCCAACGCGAAACGCGCCGTAAGCTGGTCAAAGATCTGACGCTAAAAGATGTCACTGACTATCGCGATGCGTTGATTCGCCAGGCCACGCCGGAAATGATGGTGGTGGGTAACCTGTCTGCCGATCGTGTGAAACAGTTGGGTGCCGATCTCCAGCAGCAGTTGCACAGTGATGGCCATAGTTACTGGCACAGTGACTACGTCATGATTGATAAAGCCATGAAGGCCAACTTGCAAACGGCTGGCAGCAGCACCGATTCCGCGCTGGCTGCGCTCTACGTCCCACTCGGTTATGACGAGTACCAAAGCATGGCCAATAGCACCATGCTAAGCCAGATTGTTCAGCCTTGGTTCTACAACCAGTTGCGTACCCAGGAACAGCTCGGTTATGCCGTATTCTCGTACCAAATGCCGATTGGTCGTCAGTGGGGCATCGGCTTCTTGCTGCAAAGTAACAGTAAGCAGCCGGCCTACCTGATGCAGCGCTTCGAGGCATTCTACCCGCAGGCCGAAAAACGGCTGCGTGACATGAAGCCGGAAGATTTTGCCCAGTACCAGCAAGCGTTGATCAACGATTTGAAACAGCGCCCACAAACGCTGGATGAAGAAGCAAACCGCTATAACCGTGACTTCAATCGTCAGAACTTTGCCTTTGATACCCGTGAGAAAGCGGTTGAGCAGATCCAAAAACTGACGCCGATAGGCTTAGCT
>OBJT01000105.1_pt1 | contig 20423 bp, 21 predicted proteins | sample 1519861 | NCBI WGS metagenome assembly OBJT01 (sample SAMN02401118, study PRJEB22541) | soil metagenome, isolate JX
TAAAATAAATTATTAAATCATAACAACAAAAGGAAATATTATGAGTATCGAAATGCGAGTTAAACAAATTATCGTTGAACAACTCGGCGTAGATGAGGAAGAAGTCGTACCTAGCGCAATTTTTGTCGATGATTTGGGCGCTGATTCTTTGGATATCGTTGAATTGGTTATGGCTTTTGAAGAAGAGTTTGGCTTTGAAATCCCAGATGAAGATGCAGAGAAAATTACGACAGTCCAAGCTGCAATTGACTATATAAGGACTAATGTTGAAGGCGACATGTAATCGTATCATCCATTTTAGCGATCAAAGGCTACCGTAAGGTGGCTTTTCATTTTTTGAATCTAAGAATAAAAAAAGTAAAAAATGTTGCAGCAGATCACTGTACATTTATTTACAAGACCGCTTTAAATTGAAACCTGTAGCATTTATTTTTTAGGTATAACTAGAAATTAGGTCGATTGAGGCCAATCTTCATAAATAATTACAGAGGAAATAACAATGGGTCTTTTTGATTTTGTAAAAGGTATTGGTAAGAAAAATACAGCACCAGCGGAACCACAAGCTGCGCCAGCAACACCAGCTGAGCCATCAGCTCAAGAGATTGCAAATAAATTATTAGGTTTAATTAAGAGTTTAGGATTAGGGGTGGAAGGTCTGTCCGTGACATATAACGGTACAACTGATACTGCTGTGATTAAAGGGCAGGTAAAAAGTCAGGCGGATAAAGAAAAAATCATTCTTGCTGTGGGTAATATCGATCATGTGGCACAGGTTGATGATCAAATGACAGTTGAAACCGCTGAGCCAGAAAGTAAATTCTATACAGTGAAATCAGGAGACAATCTGTCAAAGATTTCTAAAGAGTATTACGGTGATCCAAACCAATACAATAAAATTTTTGAAGCAAATCGACCTTTATTGAAAAATGCAGATGATATTTTCCCAGGTCAAGTCTTACGTATCCCACAATAATCTACGAATTGTAAAAAAGGCGCATTGAGCGCCTTTTTTAATGGAGATACAGAGATGATGGATCTCAATATACGTGGCTTAAAACCGTTTTGGAATCTTTTGCCCATTGGGTACGGGTGTTTCCGCATGTTTTAACACGCCAAATAACCATGTTTCAGCATGCTGTACCGCAATTTTGAGTGAATCACCGAGGGCTAAGCGCCCTGCAATAAAACTTGCCAAAGAGCAACCCGAGCCATGATATTCACCATCTAGGCGAGGGCATTGACTTTCAGCAATCATTTTCCCATCAACATAGAGTACATTACGGATATGATCAGAGGTATCTTCATGCCCACCTTTAACAAGGACTGCTTTTGCACCCATTTCAAATAATGTTTGTGTGGCTTGCTCGATGTCATCAACTCCAGTTAAAGCTCTGAGCTCAACGGTATTGGGGGTAATGACTGTTGCTAGGGGAATTAACTCAGCAAATGCTTTTACCAAAGTCGCTTGATCGCCCAGTGAACCACCGCTATTGGCAACCAGAACAGGATCCAGCACATATAAATACTCTGGGTGAGCGAGTAAGAATTCAGCCAATGCTGCAATATTATCGGTTGTGCCTAACATACCTGATTTTACGCACTTAATCGGTAAATCACCGACCACAGCATTTGCTTGAGCCAATAATAGTTCTTTTGAGGTTGCTTCAAAACCAAATACTTGCTGTGAGTTTTGAATGGTTAAAGCAGTACAAGCAATTGCAGCATGTGCACCACTTTGTCCAATCGCTTCAATATCTGCCTGTAAACCAGCACCGCCTGATGGGTCTAAACCTGAAAAACAAAGTACGGTCGGACGCACTGCAATTTCCTTTTATGCTTTCATTTAGGCTAGTATAGGGGAGTTTTGAGAAACTCTCGACGATGTTGTGTAAGGCCTTAAAGAGATTGAGCGAATGACGATCAAAAATATTCTGATAGATTTAGATGGGACATTAACCGATCCGAAAGCTGGGATTCACCGTTCAATTCGTTTTGCGTTGGAAAAGTTAGGACAGCCTTTAGCGGATGAGGTTGATTTAGATTGGACCATTGGCCCACCACTGAAAGCATCATTGGCAAAGTTATTGAATACTCAGGATGATGGCTTGGCTGAGCAAGCATTAGCTGCTTACCGCGAGCGCTTTTCAGTGACAGGCTTATTTGAAAATGAAGTCTATCCAACAGTGGAAGGAACTTTACGGCACCTACAAACACAAGGATATCAATTATTTCTTGCAACAGCGAAGCCCACAGTTTATGCAAAGCAAATTTTGGTTCATTTCCAGTTAGATCAGTATTTTACTGAAATGTATGGTAGTGAGTTAACAGGGGAACGTACCAATAAAGCAGATTTAATTGCTTATATTCTTGAGCAAGAGCAGTTGAATGCTCAGCACTGCATTATGGTGGGAGATCGTCAATATGATGTCATTGGTGCACGCGCAAACGGGATCGAAACTATTGCTGTGAATTATGGTTATGGAACAACGCAAGAGTTAGCTCAGGTACAACCTGTTGCATATATTTCTGAATTTGGCCAATTGATTGAGGTGGTTGATCAATTAAATATTGAGCGAAAGGTTTCATAACTATATTGATCAAAAAGCCTCGAATGTGAACTGCACCCTTCAAATTAGACTAAAAGTGTCCAACTTTCGGGGTGCAGTTCAATGATCGAGGCTTTTATTAATTAAACATTATGTTTTAAGCGGTATTGGACTAACTCTTCAATACTGATCACCGTCAGACCATGGGTTTGCGCATAAGCAAGAACTTGAATACCAGAGGCCATTGAGCCGTCTGGATTGGTCAATTCACACAATACACCTGAAGGTTTTAAGCCTGCTAAACGGGCGAGGTCAATCGTTCCCTCAGTATGACCTCGACGAGTGAGTACACCACCATCACGTGCCCGTAATGGAAATACATGTCCTGGGCGACTGAGGTCACTTGCTACAGCACCGTCTTGGGTGGCGGCGAAAACAGTCGTCACGCGATCTTTGGCCGAGACACCTGTGGTTACACCTTGAGCGGCTTCAATTGTTACCGTAAATGCAGTTTTGAATTGACTTGAGTTATCCACGACCATAGGCGGAAGAGCTAAATGATCAGCCAATGCTTCTGTTAGGCATAAACAGACAATACCTGAACCATCACGAATCATTTGCGCCATAACTTCGACTGTTAAAGTTTCAGCAGCAATAATTAAATCGGCTTCATTTTCACGGTCAAAATCATCCATCACCAACACTGGTTTGCCTTGGCGAATGTCTTCTAAAGCTTGTTGAATACGTTGTTCAGCTGGGGAAAGGGCTGAAAAGAAAAGTTCGGGTTGAATTAAACTCGACATAATGAAACGCTCTCGTAAATAAGCTACGGTTGAACATTTCAGGACTGATGTAAAAATAAGCGCGTACCAAAACAAACCAAAAGATTGTTTCGGTGGTTTCGTCTTCTTTCATCCGGACTATACCGTCGGCTTTGGTATCTCACCAAATCTGCAAGTATATAAACATATATACCAGCTCGTGGGCTGGTTAGGTCATTCATGTTTAATGCCCAACTTACCACCGGTGGGGAATTTCACCCCGCCCTGAAGCGATGTAATTTGATTATAGCTAAAGTTGCTCTGAAAAAGAGAACTTTTTATAGAATGAATCGTTCTATAAAAATGAAAAAATGTGAGGACAGAGTCGATCTTTTTTTATTTTTTGCAAAGTTACCGATATTTTTTAATTCAGCTTACACTAAACAGATAAAACAACAATAACACGGAAGAATGGATGATGAGCAAAGAACCAACAAAAGAACAAACAGTAGCCTTAGAGCAGCTTGCACAGCAACTTAGGCGTCCTGTGATGAGCTTTCAAGATTTTTCACAATTATCTGGGCAGCATCTTGCTTGGCTCAATCAGCAATTACAGCAAACCATTGAAGATGAAAATCGAAAAATCAATCAGCACTTGTTTCAAATCCCTTTTTTTCTTCGAGCCTTGTTTCGATCAAGAAATGACAATCGGTGATGTATATGACTCGATTAGCTGTACGTGCAGAAATTATAAAGCTTGCTCATATCTTGAAAGTATCAGAGCAGCAATTGGATTTTTTACAGTCACTTGCACCAGAGAGTTTAAGACAATTTCGTTTTGCAATTATTGAGTTGCTGCAAGATCAACAAAAAACACGTTTTCGTTATTTGGCATCGTGGGTGAGTTGGTTACCCAATCGATTTAGTATTTTCTTAGTAAAAAGATTTTTAGATCCTCTGATTGTGGCGCAAATCGCCGTACATTTATCGACGGAAAATTTATATCAGATTGCGAAGCATCTACCTGCAGATACGCTTGCTGCTATTTCAGTGTATTTAGATCCGAGATTGGCGAGAGAGTTGTTGGTCTATTTTACGACGCATCAAATTAAGGACATTGCCAATATTCTGTTGCAACAGCGTGATTTTGTCACCATGGGGCGCTTTGTTGGGATGTTATCAGATGATGTTGTTCAAGATGTTGCGCAGATGATTGAGCAAGAAAGTGATCTGCTTGAGATTGCATTTTATATTGAATCTAGGGAGCGCATAGATCATCTTGTTCATGTCTTACCCAAAGTACGAATTGAGAAAGCACTTTTGATCATTTGTGATCCTGCACAACGGTTGGTTTGGCCCAAGTTATTGGCGTTGATGAGTCATATTGGTTATGAGTTAAAGCGTGATCTAGGTGATTTAGCTGTAAAACAAGGGGAAAAAGTCATCAATGCTATTATTCAGGCAGCGCAAGAAGATCAGTTGTGGGAGGATATGTTACCAGTGGTGGCATGTTTATCTGATCACGCTCAACGTTATGTTGCGAATCTACCCGCACTAAGACAGGCTGATATTATTCAAAGTATTGTGGCTGCAGCGGATCATTGTGACTTATGGCCAGATATGTTGGTTGTTGTAAATTATATGCAAGATGAGGCAAGAGAAGCAGTTACAAAAGCAATTGCACAGATTGATGAGGAGGTGTTACAACACATTGCAAATGCTTCTTTGGTTCGTTCTCAATGGAATGTCACTTTTGATGTTGTACGACGGATGCCACCAGAAAAACAACAGCAGTGTCAAAGGATTTTAGATGCATATATGCAAGAGTTGGATCTAGAAACTTATCAATATTTAGATCAATTGATGGATCATTATCAGATACAAGTACCAAGAATAAATAACATTTAGACATGGGGGAGTGTGTCTCGAATCGGGAGTAGTGTTTCTATTGCATGTTGATATCCTCGTTCGACCAGTTCATCGAGTTTATTCCAGTCAAACATGCCAATACCTTCGATGGGCATACGAATATGTAAATGAGCGCGTTCAATTGCGGCTGTTTGAATCATGGTGTCGCTTGCCAGAGTTGCAGTACGCATTAAAATTTCAGCGAGTTTAGGTGCAGGTAACAGTTTATCTTTAATTAGTTTATTCCAGTTGAGTAAAGCACTTTGATCAGGTTCATCTAAACCAATTCCTGGGACTCGAATATCATCAATTAAACTGACATTGCTTGCGATAATTGTTCCTCTCTCGAGGTTTTGCATTACATCGGTAGGCAGATTGTTAATTACGCCACCATCACATAATAAATTTTCATGCCATGCGACAGGTGGAGCAACACCTGGAACGCTCATACTTGTGCCCACCCACGTTGCAAGTTTTCCTTGATCATGGATGACGGCTTGGCCAGTAGATAAGTTGGTTGAAATACAATAATAACTTTGCCTGAGCTCTTCGATCCGACGTTGCCCAAAAATAGCTTGGAGCCGACTATGGAACCTTTGACCACGGATTAGCGACACTCTTGGCATGGTATAGTCATTTAAATAATTTCGGGCTACAAAGGTTTCATAGGCAATATGGGTCATTTCGACACTATCAAAACCGCATGCCACTAAGGCTGCTACAAATGCGCCCATACTTGTTCCACCGATGATATCAATTGGAATATGTAGTTGTTCCAATGCACGTATGAGACCAATATGTGCAAAGCCGCGTGCACCACCTCCACCCAGAACCAGTCCGAGTCCTTGGCTTGAAATCTGTCGAGCCACAGCACTGATATCAGCTCGTGCCCATGGATGGATAAAATAATGAGCGCGGGCTCGATAGAGCCGTTTCCATTCTAGTGTATGTAGAGGGATCACCCTCCGAACGTAATACAACCAATTCAATTGGACTTTGCCATTGATGTTGATTTAATACATCCACTAAGGGAGTGTGGATTGGCGTTAAATTTGCTTCGGCGAGAATTAAAATACGGTCTGCTTGATGTAAACAACGCTTTGCCCATTCATCAGAATGACTGTGGGCTGCGTATAACACATAACAATGCTTTTCTTCTAAACTGGCTAACCATAAACGTAATTTTAAATCATCAGCACTGTAATCCAAGGGTGTTTGGCTAAAGCCACTGCCAAATAATGCATCTACATGCGCTGCTGTAATAAGACGAACATGTGGCCAACGTTGCAGATGTTCAGTTAGTTTTTCGGCAAGATGAATTGCGGGTATCTGCGGTGCTGCGGGAACAATTGATAATGTGCGGCTATGACTCATTGCATGGGTGTGTTGTAACTCTGGTTGTGAGCGAGCAATGATTAATCGAGATAGCGCCAATAATACATTTGGTTGCTTGTAGATAAAATCAGTAAACTGTTGTTGAGGTATAGCCAGTAGAGCGGTATCTCGTATTGCATGCACTGTGCCGTGATGGGGATGTCTGGAAATGACACCCATTTCTCCGATGATTTCGTGATGTCCTAAGTAGGTTGATAATCCTGTTGTGGATGTGAGTTTGAGACGTCCATAGACAATAATATACACATGATGTGCTGGATCATTCGCTTGATAAAGTCGCTGACCTGTATGTAAATATTTAGTTCTACATACACTTGCTAGGCCTTGCAGTACCGCATCATCAAGCTCTGCAAGTATAGTGACCTTACGGAGTGTTTTAATAATATCCATATATTTAAAATTATCGTTATTTTCTATTTATTTAATAAATACTGATCGCGTATTGCAAGTCTGGTTGAGTAAATTAGCAGGGCATTTGTAGGTGTTTTTGTATGTTGGTCGGGTGATTGAATAAAATCCAATAAAAAAGCCAGTTCATTTTTGACTGGCTCTTTGGGAATCTTTAAAGCTTATGCGATTTGGACAGGAATACAGTTTGCTGTGTGATTTACTGTATTGTCTGGGTTTGCATAAACTAAACGTGGTTTATGTGCATTTGCTTCAACTTCAGTAAAGTCACCAAAAGTTGCAATAATGACTAAGTCGCCTACATCCGCTTGATGCGCTGCGCCACCGTTGACTGAAATGATACCTGTGTCATCTTCACCACGAATCGCATACGTAGTAAAGCGTTTGCCGTTAGTTACGTTCCATACGTGAATCTCTTCGTATTCACGAATCCCTGCTAAATCCATCAACACACCATCAATTGCGCAAGAACCTTCATAATGAAGTTCAGCATGTGTCACAACTGCACGGTGAATTTTACATTTTAATAAACGAGATAGCATGGCTAGCGTCTCCTGAGTAAGACCTAAGATGAATATCTTATGGTTGACTTGTCACGTTTTCCGCAGGCTATAGGCGGTTTGATGCGCATTTTGCGCCTAAATGAGCAATATGGCAAGCGTGATTGTTCAACAATTCAGTTCAAGGTTAAGCGGGTTTGTAAGCATTAATTTGATTCATGGCGAGTGAAACTTGTCCATCAACAAGTAGTTTCACCTTGGAAAGTGCATGATCAATAGCTGCATCCATTAAGTGTTGTTCGCTGCTAGGTGCTTTATTCAGCACATGGCCTGAAACACGCTCTTTGGAGCCAGGGTGTCCAATTCCAATTCGTAAACGATGAAAATTAGCACCAATATGAGGAACGATATCACGTAGACCATTGTGTCCGCCGTGTCCACCGCCTGATTTCAAACGAATAACGCCAGGATCCATATCGAGTTCATCATGAGCAACGAGAATTGATTCAGGAGAAATTTGATAAAATTTAGCGAAAGGGGCAACACTTTGACCAGAACGGTTCATAAACGTTGTTGGTAATAATAAGCGTACGTCATGACCTTCAATCTGACCACGACCGCTGAATCCATGAAACTTTGGATCTGCTTTTAAGGAAATACCATAACGATCTGCAAGTTGTTCGACGAACCAAAAACCTGCATTGTGACGGGTCTGGGCATATTCCTTTCCAGGATTGCCCAAACCAACAATTAGCGAAATTTTTGACACTAATTTACGCCTTTAACACTTATGCGCGTTTAAAGTCAGCGTGCATAGGTGTGTTTTTAGCTGGGTGACGTTGTAACGCTTGGATTTTAACGTTTTCAACTTTGTCACCGATTTTGATTTCGATAACTTCTTCAAAAAACGCATTGTTTTCTAAAGCTTTAACGATTTCACGAAGTTCTAAAGTAATTGCTACAGGCTCAGCGCTACCACCATAGATGATTGCTGGGATTTGAGCTGCGTGACGAAGGCGGCGGCTCGAACCTTTCCCTTGTTGTGCAGCTTCACGTGCTTGAGCATTTAATACGAAGTTTGCCATGGGCATATCCTCATTGGAGTTTAATGAACTAAACTTGCGACCAGTTTAGTGATAGAAAACCCTGCCAAAGGGCAGGGCTTGAAAAAAGCTGGGCTATTATAGATAACTATCGAACATAGCGCTAATAGATTCTTCGTTATTAATACGACGAATTGTTTCAGCAACCATGCTAGCAACAGAAACTTGGCGAATTTTACCTAAGTTCATTGCTTCATCTGAAAGAGGAATGGTGTCAGTGACAACCAATTCATCAATGACAGAATTTTGTAGGTTTTCAATCGCTTTACCTGATAAAACAGGATGAGTTGCATAAGCAATAACGCGGCGTGCACCAAATTGTTTAAGTGCATCAGCAGCTTTGCAAAGCGTTCCTGCGGTATCTACCATATCATCAACGATGACACAGTCACGATCTTTAACATCACCGATCAAATGCATCACTTGTGACTCATTTGCTTTTTGGCGACGCTTATCAATAATCGCTAAATCGATATCACCTAATTGTTTGGCAACAGCACGCGCACGAACAACACCACCAACGTCAGGTGAAACCACCATCAAGTTATCATGTTGTTGTTGACGTAAGTCAGCAAGTAATGCTGGTGTACCGTAGATGTTATCAACAGGGATATCAAAGAAACCTTGAATTTGGTCTGCGTGTAAGTCAATCATTACCACACGGTCAATCCCAACAGTTGTTAGCATGTCAGCTACAACTTTAGCTGTGATTGGTACACGAGCAGAACGTGGACGACGATCTTGGCGTGCATATCCGAAGTAAGGAATAACTGCCGTAATACGACCCGCACTTGCACGACGCAAAGCATCAGCCATGACCAAGATTTCCATCAGGTTATCGTTGGTTGGCGCACAAGTAGATTGAACGATAAAAACGTCTTTACCACGTACATTTTCAGTGATTTCAACTGAAATTTCGCCATCAGAGAACTTGCTAACTGAAGCAGCACCTAAAGGGATATGTAAATGACTTACGACTTTTTGAGCAAATTGTGGATGAGCACTTCCACTAAAAACGACAAGATTGGGCATGAAGCACCTGAGCGAGGATTACGTGAAGCAACGCTTCACCCGAGCGCAAGAGAAAAATCGATGATTTTCCAAAGAGGGCTATATGAAGAATACTTCACCCAAGCGCTAAAGAAAAATTAAAAAATTTTCCAACGGGTAGTTTAAAAAGCAATCTATTATATGGCAGGGGCGGCTGGATTCGAACCAACGGATGGCGAGATCAAAACCCGCTGCCTTACCACTTGGCGACGCCCCTAATGCGGCAGAACTTTAATCGTTTTACTTGATATTGTCAATATATTTGATCAAACATCGAGATAAAACAAGTCTGTCTAAAGATATGGCAGGGGCGGCTGGATTCGAACCAACGGATGGCGAGATCAAAACCCGCTGCCTTACCACTTGGCGACGCCCCTATTACATACATCATTTACAGGTGAAAATTGGCAGGGGCGGCTGGATTCGAACCAACGGATGGCGAGATCAAAACCCGCTGCCTTACCACTTGGCGACGCCCCTAACGTGCAACTTTGAAATGTCTTAACGGTGATTCTATCAAACTGCTTACCAAGTAAGATTTACAAGGTGCATTTTTCAAGATTAACTCGATATTCATTTCATCAGTTACTTCAGTAAAAACACAAGCACCTGTACCTGTAAGCTTTGCTAGACCAAACTGATCTAAATATTGCATTGCTTCTTCAACTTCGGGATATAACGATCGAGCCAGAGGTTCAAAGTTATTTCCAAAACTGGAAGGTTCTAACTGATAGGCGCAAAATTTAGTGATCTTAGAGTCTCTTGTCAATGTTTTTTGTGAAAATAACAATTGAGTGCTGATAAAACAGTCAGGTTTTAGGATTATGAATTTTTTTTGAGCTAAGTCTATGAATGATAAATGTTCACCGATACCTTCAGCCCATGCATTACGTCCAAAAACAAAGATCGGTACATCAGCACCAAGTTGCACTCCATAGTCGGCAAGTTGCTGCTCATTTAAGTCACATTGCCATAGTTGATTCAGTACGATGAGTGTTGTCGCAGCATTGGAAGATCCTCCGCCTAAACCGGCACCCATTGGAATATTTTTTTCGATATGAATCTTCAAGCCACAAGGTTTTTTGGCATGTGGGCGTAATAGTTGTGCTGCACGATAGATTAAGTTTTGCTCAAGTTGTACGTCTGCCAAGCCTTCAATTTGAATTGTTTCACTTACACAGGGTTCAAAACTCATCCAATCATATAAATCAATCAGTTGGAAAATAGTTTGTAGTTCATGGTAGCCATTTTCACGGCGACCTGTGATGTGCAGAAACAAATTCAGCTTGGCAGGAGACGGTACTTTAATCATATAAACATCTAGGTTATCGATTTTGAATCACCATTGTAATACGGTTTTCTTTATTTTCCTCAAGCGCTTGTTTGAGTAGTAGCTTGTTTGGTAATGTTTGACCATCATTGTAGCTAAAATCTACAGTCCAACCATCTTCAATGAGTTGTTTTAAGCGATTGCTTTCATCTCGTGTCATTTGAGCATGTAGAGTAGCGGGTTTGGCCTGTATCCAATGTGTGAGGTGCATAATTGGTGCTTGCCAACCTGTTGCTTTTTCCAAAAGTTCTTCAGGTGAACTTGCTGTGATTAAGCCTGTTTTAGAACTATTTAACGTGACTTCACCTGATTTTCCTTGAATTTGGGTTTTGCCGACACCTAGAATTCCTGTCAGTTCGATATCAAATTGATCTTGTTGTTGTATCCATGTGAAGAATGCGCTACCTGATTGTTGTGGTGTGCGAACCCCTATTTTTCCCTGTAAGCTAAAATTATTTTCATCTTGAACTTGTGGAGAAATGATCGTTTTTTTGGGTTGGCTCAGGTGTTGACAACCTGTTAATAGCAACACACTACTGCTACATAATGCGACGCATAATTTTGGAAAAAAACGCATGGATTTAACTCTTTTTTACAGTGACAGGTAAGATTAAGCTATCAAGTTGTTGTAATTGTGGGGCATTCGCATGTTTTTGTTTCAGTTGCTGTAACACATCGCTAAATTCGGTGAGTGAGCCTTGCATATAGAGTGCTTTGGCATAACGAACACCGATATTGATGTTTTGACTGAGTGAATATGCTTGTTCGAGTACATTAACTGCCGTATCAAAATCATTTTGTAGAAATGCAATATAGCCCAGTGTATCTAAAATAGAAGCTTGTTCAGGGGCGTACTCTAGTGCAAGTTCGGCATATTTTCGTGCTTCTTTGAGACGACGATTTTGCAGTGCCAAAGTATAAGCATAAGCATTTAGGTAAGTAGGGCTATTGGGTTCTATACGTAAAAGCTGTTTGAGTGCTTTATCCAATTTATCACGATCGGTATAAGGATCGAGCAGTAAAACCTCTGCGTAAATGAGTTCTGGGTCATCAGGAATATTTTTAATCGCCTCATCAAGTAAGGCTAGAGCAGCCGCTTTATTGTTCATTTTCTTTAAGATATCAGCCTGTGCTTGATATAAGAAACTGGCATGTTGCGGATAGTTAACGCGCTCTTGGGTCAAAAATCTTAAAGCATCGTTGAGTTGTTGTTGTTGCTCAAAAATTGCAATCATGTTGCGACGAGAAACGATATATAAGTTCCCATCAACCAAGCGATAGTACGCTTTGGCTGTTTCATAGTGCTGTTTACGTTGTGCATTGATAGCAAGGTAGTAATAAGCTTCGTTTTGATACTTTTCAGACGTGCGTAACTCAACCAAATATTGCTCAGCAAGTTCGTATTGCTTTAAATCGATACTGGTTAAACCTGCAATAAATAAAGCTTCTTCAGCATGGGGATGGTCTTTAATAATTGCTTGAAGCTTATCAAAGGCTTGCTGCTGTTGATTGATTTGAATGTAATAACGTGCTTCTGCTAAACGAACATCCAAATTATTTTTATTTTTCCGACTAGCACGTGCTAACCACTTTTGTGTGGCGTCTTGGTCTTTTAAAGCCATTAACAAATTGGCTTTCATTAAAATAAAACTTGTTGATTTAGAACGTTTACGTAGGGCACGGTTGATATTTTTCAGTGCTTGTTCGTACAAGCCATCTTGAGCTTCCAGACCTGCAATTAGTGCCAAAATAGAGGGATTATTTTTTTCTTTACTTGCGCGTAATGCATTAAGCAGAATTTCACGATCTTCTGCTTGCTCTGGTGCAATCCCTGCAAGTATTTGTTCTAAATCAGCCGTAGGGTCGATATTTAAAATTTTATCGAGGGTTTTTGCTGCGAGTTCGTATTCATGGGTTTTTAAAGCGATGTGTGACAAGTAAAATAAAGCGGGAACGTCTTTAGGTTCTTGTTCAACCCAATGCGTTGCAATGTCTAAAGCTGCTTGCAAATCATCATATTCAAGTGCGATATCTAGCGCACGCTGTTTGATCGTGGTTGAATTGCTGCGAATCGCAAGTACAGTGTAGTTATGTAGTGCTGTTGGAATATCATCATAGGCGAGCGAAAACTCAGCAACCATGCTCTGTTTGAGGGCATATTCAAAGCTCTGATCGGCATACATGTCGTGTATTGCCTGTGCAGAGACGTACGCGCTCATACTACCTAACAATAAGATTGTGGTAGAATACCGTCTAATCGTCTTGCCGCTAAACTGGATACGGCGATATAGCTGACGCAATTTTTATTGATCCAAAGTAATGCTTTTTATGACACCGATGTTGCACAATAACATAAATTTAGCGAAATGATGATCTGATATGTCTTTCTTTGCATTGGGTGTCAACCATCAAACAGCTTCTGTCGAACTCCGTGAGCAAATCGCTTTCAATGCAGAGCGATTGGAAGCGTTATTGCTTGAACAAAACCAACATCCTGCATTGAAGGATATGGTGGTGGTCTCGACATGCAATCGTACAGAAGTTTATGCCATGACGGAGGATGCAGATAGCATCCTAAATTGGCTCGCCCAAGTGAATAATATTGATGTTAAACAGTTGATTCATCATGTTTATCGTTACGAGAATGCTCAAGCCGTTACGCATTTAATGCGCGTTGCAAGTGGTTTAGACTCACTGATGTTAGGAGAGCCGCAAATTTTAGGGCAGGTCAAAAGCGCTTTGGCTTTATCTAAAGATGCAGAGACAGTTTCTCCTGAATTGAATGGGATTTTTGAATACGCATTTTATGCAGCAAAACGGGTCCGTTCTGAAACTTCAGTGGGTAGTCATGCCGTATCTATGGGCTATGCAGTGGCGCAGTTAGCAACACAAGTGTTTAGTCATCCAGAAAAGCTGACGGTTATGGTGGTTGCTGCTGGAGAGATGAATAGCCTTGTTGCTAAACATTTGGCTGAAATGGGGGTTGCAAGGATCATCATTTGTAATCGTAGCCGTGAACGAGCAGATCAGCTGGCACAAGAAATCGCGCATCAAGTTGAAGTCGAAATCATTCCTTTTGTAGAGCTGGCGCAAAATTTGCACAGGGCAGATGTGATTTCGAGTTGTACAGGCAGTTTGCATCAAGTGATTGAATATAAACATGTTAAAAGTGCGTTAAAGAGTCGTCGCTATCAACAAATGTTAATGGTAGATTTGGCAGTTCCTCGTGATATTGATCCCAAAGTAGAATCTTTGGATAACGTTTATTTGTATGGTGTTGATGATTTACAGAGCGTGATTGATGAAAACTTGGCGCAACGTCGTCAAGCAGCTGTTGAGGCTGAATTTATGGTCAATCAATTGGCGACCCAATTGATGACCCAGCAAAAAGTGAAAGAGGCGAGTGGTACGATTCAGGCTTATCGTCAACATAGCGAAGAGATTAGTCAAAAAGAATTAACCCATGCTTTGGACGCTTTAAAGCATGGACATGCAGCTGAGCAAGTATTACAAGAGTTTGCGCATCGTTTAACCCAAAAACTTATGCACCCGACTTCGATCTTATTAAGAGAAGCAGCTAAAGCGGAAAACCCTGATTATTTTGAATGGCTACAGCAGCATCTACAAGATGTGTTTGAGCATGAACGAAAACCTAAGAATTAAGTCTAACGCTAAGACAACAACTTCAAACTAATTTGCTTGGTTAACTCATTTAATTGTTGGCGTAAATTGCGTGATTCTATCAGAGAGATAGGTGATTTAAGTTTGAGCCTTAAATATTTTTCTTGTAAATTTAAAGAGAAGTCTCTCGCTAATTTGTCGGCCACTTCTGGTGCTTCAGTCAAAGACTCAATGTTGGTACGTTGCATAATATCTGCAAGCTCATGGCTATAATGACTACATGCACCGAGTACATAATAAGTTGCCAATTCCTGATCATCGGGTAGATCGTCAAATACAATATTTAATACAGCTAAGATCTTCGCCAATAGCTCATTTTGATCAATGACTGCACGCAGCTCTTCAAAGTGGATATAAAGAAATGGGTGGTGCATCAAGATTGCTATTGCAAAATCTTCATCTTTAGTATGGATATTAAAAGATAAAGATGCATCATGGCTAATTTGTGGGGTAAAGCGTTTGCCTAGACCCAGTTTTTCGCGGAACGATTGAGTGAGCAAATAACGAAATGAGCCTTGTTTAGGGAGTAGCTCGGTCAATTCACGGAGTTCACCCATGACTAAGCTTTTACCTTCAGGGGTGCTAATATCATGTTGCCCCGTTAAATGAGCAAATACAAAATCAGATAATAATGGCGCTTGTTGTAGCAATTTTTGGAAATTTTCCAAACCCTCTCGACGAATCAGCGAGTCCGGGTCGTGTTCATTGGGGAGTACAAAGAATTTTAACTCACGCCCATCATTAAGTAAGGGCAGTGCAATTTCTAAAGTTCGTCGAGCTGCTTTTTGTCCCGCCGCATCACCATCAAAAGCGATGGTAATACGAGAGTTTTGTTTAAACAAGGTATTCAAATGGTCTGCATTACTTGCTGTTCCAAGCGTTGCGACAGCGCCATTGATGCCGTATTGCTGTAGGGCAATTACGTCCATATAGCCTTCAACCATCAACCAATCATTGGCTTTGAGTTTACGCCCCTCATATAAACCATAAAGCAGTTGGTTTTTATGGAAGACTTCTGAATCAGGGGAGTTAATGTATTTAGGTTTAATGTCATCATTCAACGCACGTCCACCAAAACCGACCACACGACCTTTATGGTCACGAATCGGAAAAATTACACGATCCCGTAATAAATCAAAATCTCGACCACTGTCACTAGAGCGAATCAATCCAATTTGTTTTAAGCCTTCTATATCCTGAGGAAATGCTTTTTCTAAGTGTTGCCAATCCTCTGGTGCATAACCTAAACGCCAGAATTGAATGGTTTGAGCTGATAAGCCACGGTGTTTGAAATAATTTTGCGCTTTTTGGCTATGGGGAAGTTGACGCTCATAGAACTGTGCCACATTTTCCAAGAGGTCATACAAGTTGCCTTCTTGCACTTGTTCATCCATGCCGAAGCCTGGATCGAATTGTGCAAAGGGATCGTCCATAAACCGATCCATATCAACAAAATGCTCATCCATGGGTTCATGAATAGCGTGATTTGTTGTTGATGGGGGAGATATCTTTTCAGGCGGAGAAGGTGGCGTCTGAGGGCTACGTTTATAAGAGAGTTTTTTGTTGTCGTGATTATCTTTGGGTAATTCTATTCCAGTCTGATTAGACAGATCCTTCATCACGTCGATAAAGTTACGACTGTCAATGTCCATCAAGAAACGAATCGCATTTCCATTGGCTTGGCAGCCAAAGCAGTGATAATACTGTTTATCACGATAGACATGGAAGGATGGTGTTTTTTCTTGGTGAAAAGGGCAACAGCCAGAATATGTTCGTCCAGTTTTTTTCAATTTCACACGTTGACCAATCAAATCGACGATGTCGGTTCGATCTAGGATTTGATCAATTGTATGCTGTGGAATTGCCATGAGAGGTTACCATTTAAAACTGGGTAGAGCATTTGGAAGAATGCAAAAATATTCTTTATCATTGTTGCATAAAATGAAAAACAGGCAAGGATTAACTTGCCTGTTCGCATAATGAGATCAGGTGGCGTTGACATTTTAACCATGCATTACGTTATAGACTAAAACCACACACCCGAACACTTAGAAATTAATTCGCTGCATCTTCTTCGCTGCTTTGCTCAGTTTCTGGTTTATCAAATAATCCGAAACTTAAACGGTTGGTTAAGCTACGACGAGGTGGTTCGATTTGAGTCTCGTTATTTTCAACTTCAATGTGTTGAGATTCGCGCCCCAATAAACCTAAGGTTGCACGGTTAACCCAACTGCCTTCTTTGCGTGCAGCACGAAGATTAACTTCACCATTTGATTTGACTAGATTTGGATAATTGAGTTTAAGAATCTCAATATATTGTTGGGATGTTGTCTTATCCCCAAGTTGTTGATAGCTATAAGCTAAAGTTGCTAATGCTTCAGGTGTTTGTGGGGTTTGAGGATAATACTCAAGAACCCAACGAGCACGTTCAGCCGCTGCTAACCATGCTTTACGTTGAATATTGAAGCGCGCAGCATTCATTTCACTTTCAGCAAGTTCTTGACCGATATATTTCATTCGTTGCGCAGCATCAACAGAATATTGGCTGCTAGGGAAACGACGAATCAAATCAACGAAATTTTGATAAGCAACTTTAATATAGCTTACGTCACGATGCGCCTGTTTCAATGACGTATAACGAATTAAGCTATCGTAGTTCATTTCCATATTCGCAACACCACGAACATAGTAGGCATAGTCTACGTTAGGATGCTGTGGATTTAAACGAATGAATCGATCCGCAAGTGCAATCGTGCCTTCATAATCTTTCTGTTTAAATTTTGCGTAGAGAAGTTCAAGTTGTGCTTGCTGGGTATATTGTCCAGTTGGGAAGTAAGTATCTAACGCTTCTAATGATTTCACTGCGTCAGTATATTGATTGCGTTCAAGAGATTTGAGTGCTTTTTCAAAATAAACTTGTTCACTTGATTGTGGTCCTTTATCAACCACTTCTTTCTTACTCGGATTGCTGCTACAGCCCACAAATGCAGATGCTACACCTAAAGAAAGTGCGAGCACTGTAATTTTATAACGTGGTAGCGACATAAAAACTCCTCTGTTATTCTGGGCAATAAGCTACAATGGTACTATTAAACCATTTTTGTACCGATCATCAAATGACTTCAGCACAATCTTCCAATTCAAACTTCTCTGAAACAGATTTCTTACTCGAAGATTCTGTCGATGCAGATAATCATAATTCTGACTCAACTGCAACACGTTTATCGTTGCAAGTTCAACTCGATGAAAACTATTTAGGTCAACGCATTGATCAAGTCGCTGCGCTGGTGTGGAATGAGTTTTCTCGTGAAAAACTTAAGCAATGGATGAAAGATGGGCATCTGTTAGTAAATGGCAATATTGTAAAACCCAAGTACCGTTGTGAAGGTAATGAATTATTAACGCTTGAAGTTGAACTCGAGGCACAAACATCCAGTCAGCCTGAAAACATTCCCTTAAATATTGTCTATGAAGATGACGATATTATTGTGATCAACAAAGACGTGGGAATGGTGGTTCATCCAGGTGCTGGTAATCCGACAGGGACATTGGTGAATGCTTTACTTTATCATGCACCAAGACTTGCTGAGCTAGCACGTGCTGGTTTGGTTCATCGTATTGATAAAGATACCAGTGGACTATTGGTCGTTGCTAAAAATTTAGAAGCCCAGTTTTCATTGAGTAAACAATTAGCCAAAAAGACAGTTTACCGTGTCTATGACCTTGTGGTGTATGGAAATATTATTGCAGGTGGCACCATTGATGAACCGATAAAAAGGCACCCTGTAGACCGCGTCAAAATGGCAATCCTGCCTGGCGGTCGTGATGCGGTAACACACTACAATGTGAAAGAGCGTTTCCGTGATTTCACTCGTGTTCAAGCGCAATTGGAAACAGGGCGTACCCATCAAATCCGTGTGCACTTTAGCTATTTAGGACATGGGTTAGTGGGAGATCCTGTGTATGTCAATCGTGTGCGCTTTCCAGCTGGGGCTTCAGCTACTTTAACTGATATGCTGCGTGGCTTTAAGCGTCAAGCTTTGCATGCAGCAAAATTGGGGTTGGTTCATCCACGTACAGGTGAGGACATGATGTTTGAAGCATCTTGGCCAGAAGATTTTACCCAGTTGGTTGAAGTACTACGCACGGAAAATCAGGCATATTAAATGAAGTCTTTCTCCCTCTTGTAGAGCTTTAGTCGCTCCTTATCTCTCCTGAGGGGGATGCTTTTGTGAACTCCATGCTGTTAGCGGTTTTAAACGCTCTCTTCTTAGGCTTAGGCGATTTGAGCCGATTGTGGTTCCACAAGAGAAAGACTGATATAGAAAATATTGCTTAGGAGATATTTTATGGAATTTGTATCAGGTTTACCTAAAGGCATTTACGCAGGACAAACTCGTATTGAGCATCCTCAAGCAATAAGTACAACGAATATAAATTTAGCTGGATTTAATTTGGCTTTACATGTCAATGATGATGCACAGCGTGTGCAACAACACCGTATGTTTTTGTTAAATCAATTTTCAGAATTTGGTGTCAATAAGCTGACGTGGTTGACTCAAACCCATAGTACGATTTGTCATACTGTAAATGAACAAACTTCATTTATCGCACTTGAAGGTGATGGTCTCGTCACGCAACGCAAAGGTCATGCACTCATGATGATGACTGCCGACTGTCTACCTGTAGTTTTAGGCAATGCTGAGGGGACAGAAGTTGCCAATTTACATGCGGGTTGGCGTGGCTTGGCGAATGGTATTGTTGAAAATACGGTTACTCAAATGCAATCTTCGCCAACATGGGCATGGTTAGGAGCGGCTATCAGTCAACCTTGTTTCGAGGTTGGAGCTGAAGTAAAAGCTGCTTTTTGTGATAAATATCCTGAATTAGAGTCTGCATTTATGGTGGGACAAGTCGAGGATAAATATCAGGCAGACCTCTATGCGATTGCTCGATTTATTTTAAGTCGTTTAGGTGTTGAAACCGTTTTGGGTGGGGGACAGTGCTCTTATCAACAGGCGGATGAATTCTTTTCACATCGCCGTAATAGTAAAACAGGACGAATGGCAACTTTTGTATTTATGCAATAAATTGCATTGTTTTTAATTGTGATTCGCCTTGCTTGTGCGAAAAATGTTAAACTTGACTCAATTCATTGGTTTTAAAAGTTTCCATGTTTGTTCTTGATTCTGCTACTCCCAAAGTTAAAGTTTGTGTGGTTTATCATAGCCCCTATGGTCATACTGCTAAAGTTGCACAATACATCGCTCAAGGCGCTGAACAAGCTGGCGCAGAAGTTCATGTGTTATCTGTGGCCGCTGTTCAGTGGGAGCTTTTAGATCAAGCGGACGTAATTGTGATGGGTTGTCCAACCTATATGGGAAGTCTGACGTCAGCTTTAAAACAGTTTATGGAAGATTCTTCGAAACGATGGTTAGCACGAACATGGCAGGGTAAACTAGCAGCTGGCTTTACCAATGGTGGTGGTCTAAGTGGCGATAAACTTGCAGTGTTGCAGCAAATTAACTTATTTGCCATGCAACATGGCATGTTATGGGCTGGTTTACCTTTTATGCCGACTGGACGTAGCCCTTTAGATATTAATCGTATGTCGAGTTTCTTGGGTTTAATGACGCAATCAGATAATGCGAGTGTTGAAGTAACTCCACCTGAAGGGGATCTGGAAACTGCAAGAAAGTTTGGAAAATACTTAGCCGAATTGAAGCAGAAACATTTCACTG
>OBJT01000106.1_pt1 | contig 20304 bp, 21 predicted proteins | sample 1519861 | NCBI WGS metagenome assembly OBJT01 (sample SAMN02401118, study PRJEB22541) | soil metagenome, isolate JX
GGGTTTTTTTTGTCCTTTTTACAGCTGCCACCAAGTGTGGGCATAGCCGACGACCGCCACGATGGCGACACTCATCGCGAGCAGTTCATTGAAGGTACTCGGGACTAAATTTTTCATATCTTGGGCCTCACCGGTTCGTTTCTGCCAGCATGGCAAAGCCAGGTTAAGCCAACCTTAAGCTGTCATGACATTGCCATGACAACGCGCATTCTGCGGCGTATCTCACAGATAACTTCAGTAACATCCTCATAACAATCCTTACTTGCAGCTTTTTACTGCGCAACGCTATATAAATGCTGGCGTGGGCTCTTAAGGAGGCAGGATGAATATTCGTCAGGCACAGGCAACAGACAGTTTTGCTTTGAGTGCGTTGTTAACCGAACTGGGTTATAGCGATACGGAAACATTTATTGACGCGCGTCTGGCGCAATTGAGCAGTCATCCCGATGAAGTATTATTGGTGGCCGAACACGGCAGCCAGGTGTTGGGGTTTCTCTCTCTACACTTTATTCCGCAACTGGCGCTTGCTGGCGATTTTGCGCGCATCAGCTATTTCTGCATTGCGGAAGGTGAACGCAGTAAAGGCAGCGGGCAACAACTGCTGAGCCATGCTGAGCAGTTGGCGAGAAAACGGGGTTGCGATCGTATGGAAGTGCATTGCCACTCTTCGCGCCTGAAAGCTAACCAGTTTTATTCGCGTGAAGGGTATGTGGAATCACCGCGCTATCACATTAAAGATCTGGGCTGACATTTAGCTCTCGTCCGGATGCGATGACAATCGCGTCAGCAATGCTGTCGAGTTGCTCAAAAGGCAGCAAGGCTGCGCTGACGCGAATAAACTGGATGCTGTTAATACTGCAACGCTCGCCTGGTAGCACGGCGATGCCGCGTGCGGCCAGGGTGATCATGGCATATTGCTCGGACTCCACCGGTATCAGAACACTCAATCCATCCCGCTCTTCCAGAACCATACCGCGTTTTGCCAGTGCAGAGAGCAGTCGCTGACGTCGGTGTGCATACTCCGTTTTCGCATGCTGGATACACTGCTGCGTGGTGTCATCTTTCAGCATCCATGCCACCGCATCTTGCAGAATACGGCTGGTCCAGCTTACGCCAAAATTACGCCAGGACTGCAAGCGCTTTACCATCTCTGCGGTACCGGACAGCACAGCCAAGCGCAGGTCTGGACCATAGGCTTTGGAGAACGAGTGGACATGCACTACGCGATCCGGGAAGTGATAACCGAGGCTCCACACTGGCCAACGCGACAGATCGCCAATACCGTCGTCCTCTACAATCAAGGTTTGGCTGTTCGCCAACACCCGCGCCAGTTCGGCACTACGGCGTTGGCTAACGCTGTGTCCGGTTGCCGAATGCGTACGTGGTTGATAGATGAACATGGCCGGTGATTTTTGCAGGTGTGTCGCCAGTACCGCTGGCAAAGGTCCTTGCTCATCACAGGGGAGAGGCAGAATTTCAGCCCCAATATTGTCGAGCATGTCTAACAGGCGGGTGGCAGTGGGATCTTCAATAACCACCCGGTCTCCCGGTGAAAGCAAGGTTTGCACGATCAAATTCATCGCATCAAAACCGCCATCGGTAGCCAGCCAAGCCTCTGCCGGATAGGGCCAACGCGGCTTGATCACGTCCACCAGATTGGGTGAAACGGCCTCTCGCTGATAGCTGTTTAACCCCGGTGACGCAATCCCTGCCAGCATCGCCTGTTTGAGATCGGGCAGTAGTGCGGGATCGGGAGAAGCCATCGCCAGCGAAGCCTTAACATTCTCACCATAGTTACCAATTTTCTCGAAGCGAATGGGGCGCGGCAACACGCTGTTGCCACAGACCCAGACGCCGCTTCGCCCTTTACCCGCCAGCACTTTCTGCTTTTTCAACTGTGCCCAAGCCGCCGATACCGTCGCCGGACTGACACCCAGCCTTTCCGCTAACTCTCGTACAGCAGGCATCTGCATACCGACAGCGATATGCCCGTCATGAATCAGGTTGGATGCGGTATGGGCAATGCCTTTTACCGAAGCATCCTCAATTTGTTGGCTAAGCCACTCTACGTCTACATTTTGCGTCATAAGAAAATCATTTGTTCAGTAACAAAGAATTTATTGTTCAGATTAGTATTCGCGTTTTAGACTTAATTTCAAGCACTATTTGCTGGAAAAATAGACGCAGCTTAATCGGCTGGCTGAACAAACGGGGAAAGTACAATTATGGTAACCATCAGACTGGCGGTGCGTGACTGGGATTATTTCACCCCACTGGCACTCGGCGACATCAAACCGGAAGGCTTTACGCTAGAAATTGATCGCGTGGGCACCTTGGTCGATAACCTCGCCACCAGTGATAAATACGATGCAGGTGAAGTCTCTTTCAGCCGTTATGCACAGGCGTGTGCCAGAGGCGATAACGGGCTGCTGGGGCTGCCACACTTCCTGATGCGCGGTTTTCGCCAGCGCTGCATTATCACCACTGCTGACAGCCTCATTACCACGCCAGCACAGCTGAAAGGCAAAAAAATTGGTGTGACAGGTTGGCAGGATTCGGGCAACACCTGGACACGTACCGTGCTGCGCGAAGCGGGCGTGGAAATTGATGATGCTTACTGGTTTGCGGGCCGTCTGACGGAAGAACATCCGATTGTCGATCGCCTTGCGGGCTTTGGACGTCCGGGACGCATTGAAACTGCACCGGGAGAACGCCCGCTGATTGAATTACTGAAGGCCGGTGAACTGGATGCCGTGTTCACCCCCTTTATGCCAGAAGGTTTCTTCCTGAAAGACTCTGGTTTGCGTCAGCTGCAAGCTGATTTTGTCAGCGCTGAGCGTGACTACTTCAACCGTGTGGGCTATGTGCCGGGCATCCATCTGTTAGCGATGAAACCGGCATTGGCGGAAGCGCACCCGTGGTTACCTCAGGCGCTGAGTGACATTATCGATCGGTCGTACCAGGTCTGGATGCAGAAACGTGAGAAGTATGCCGACACCACCCCGTGGCTGCTCGATGATTTGAGACGCACCGCGCAGGAATTACCGGCCGACTGGAATCAGAACGGATTCTCCGCTAACAAAAAGATGATTGCCGATTTTGCCAACGAGCTGTTCCAGCAAGGCTTAACCAAAACATTACTGACGCCGGAAGCGATTTTCCCGGCTGCGGTGCAAGGGGAATGATGATGAAAGTTGCAATGGGTCAATTTGCTGTCAGCCGTGAATGGCAAGAGAACACCGATATCTGCATCGACTTGATGAACAAGTCGCTGGCGGGTGGTGCGGATCTGCTGGTACTGCCGGAAGGCGTGCTGGCGCGTGATATTGCCGATCCTGATTTAGTGCTGAAAGCCGCACAACCCCTGGATGGTCCGTTTGTTACGCAGCTACTGGCAGTAAGTAAGGGCAACGATTTAACCACCATGATGAGCGTGCACGTGCCTACTGAGGGTAACAAAGCGCTCAATGTGCTGATTGCCATTCGTAACGGCGAGATTATCGCCGCCTACGAAAAACTGCACCTCTATGATGCCTTTGCCATGCAAGAGTCGCAGCGCGTGAACCCGGGTAATGATGTGCCTGCGCTGGTGGACGTCGCGGGGATGAAAGTGGGCCTGATGACCTGTTACGACGTTCGTTTCCCAGAACTGGCGCGCCGCCTGGTATTAGACGGTGCGGATGTATTGGTGCTGCCTGCTGCATGGGTCAAAGGTCCCCTGAAAGAGATGCACTGGGAGCTGCTGTGCAGTGCACGTGCATTGGAAAACACCTGCTACATGGTGGCGGTAGGGGAGTGCGGGCCGCGTAACATCGGCAACAGCTTGGTGATCGATCCGCTGGGTGTGGCGATTGCTAAAGCACCAGAATCTGCTGCGCTGGTGTTCGCCGATCTCGATCCACAACGTATTGCTTACGCGCGTAGCGTTCTACCGGTGCTGGAAAACCGCCGTTTTGCACGTCCTGAATTAAAACCACTTTGATAGAATTTTGGGGAAACTGTCCAATGAAAACACTTGCAACCGCTATCGCACTGGCCCTGGGCCTGACCGTCAGCGTTGTTCAGGCAGCGGATGCCATCCCAACGCAAAAAGTCGATCAGGCTTTGCACGATCGCCTGCCAGCCGAGATAAAAACGGCGGGGAAAATGATCTCAGTGAATAACGGATCGTTTCCTCCGTATGAGATTGTGGGCGGCCCGCACTCAATGGATGGCGCTTCGGCGGATTTGACGACTGCACTGGCGCAGCTACTGGGCGTTAAGATCGAACATGCCACGGTCAGTGGATTGTCAGGCGTATTGGCAGGTATCAATTCGGGACGCTACCAAATGGCTATTGGCCCTATTGGTGATTATCCAGATCGTCAGCAGAAGGTTGATTTTATCGACTTCGTGCAAGAGTTCGTGGTGTTTGGTGTGCAGAAGGGCAACCCCTCGAAGATTAATGGTCTGGATGATACCTGCGGTAAACGCATCGCCGTAATGGCGGCAGGATCGGCCGAGCAGGTGATTCGCAAACAGTCCGACGCCTGTGTTGCCGCAGGCAAGCCGGCGGTACAGGTACAATCCTTTACCGATCAGCCTTCCTCTATTCTGGCCGTACGCTCCAAACGTTCTGATGCCTTCTTCTCTTCACAAGCACCGCTGACCTATTTCATCGAGCAGGCAAATGGTCAGTTGGAGTTGTCAGGTAAGGGACAGAAAAACGGCTTTGGCGATATTTTCCAGGGCACTGTAGTTCCGAAAGGTTCAGAACTGGGGAATGTGGTGTTGGATGCCTACAAAGAGCTGTTCGCCAATGGCACTTATGCGGCCATCATGAAGAAGTGGAAACTTGACGGCAACATGTTGCAGCAACCGGGGCGCAATCTGGCGCAGGGGACAGCAAAATGAATCCAGCAACCCACAATACGCGAGCCAGGGATAAGGCCGACGTGCAACAGCGCGATGTGGCTTTCGCCCGCAGTGCGCCTACCTATGGTCGCTGGATCTCATGGATTGTGGTACTGGTGATCGGAGCGAACTTCCTCTGGTTAGTGGCGACGAACCCGAATTTTGAGTGGAAAGTGGTACTGCAGTGGTTCACTGAAGGTTCGGTGATGAAAGGACTGCAGGTCACGCTGGGGCTGACGGTGGTATCCATGATTCTCGGTACGCTGCTGGGCCTGCTTCTGGCGGTCTGGCGCCTGTCAGAGAATAAATTATTGAGTGGGCTCTCGTCGCTCTACATCTGGTTTTTCCGTGGCACGCCACTGCTGGTCCAGTTGATCTTTTGGTACAACCTGTCAACGCTGTTCCCGTCCATTTCGATCACGCTGCCCTGGACGGATATCACTTTTGCCAGTTGGAACACTAACGATCTGATCACACCCTTAACGGCAGCCATTGCTGGCCTGGCACTGAATGAAGCAGCCTATATGGCGGAGATCATCCGCGCGGGGTTGTTATCAGTGGATCATGGCCAGGTGGAAACCACCCAAGCGTTTGGTATGAGCCGCAGTCGTGCGCTACGTCGCATCATTATTCCACAGGCGATGCGCTCGATTATTCCCCCCACGGGTAATCAGTTGATTAGCATGATCAAGGCGACATCGTTGGTGAGTGTCATTGCGATGGGTGATCTGCTCTATTCAGTGCAGGCAGTCTACAACCGTACATTTGAAATCATCCCTATGCTGATGGTGGCAGTTATCTGGTATCTGTTTATCACCTCCATCCTGAATGTTGGGCAATCAGCAATTGAACGTTACTACGCACGTGGCACCAAACGCACGGTGGTGGTGAATAAACGCCGGGCGGGCAGCGAAGAACAGAATATGACGGGCACCCCGCGCTTGAAGGAGGATCTATGAGTGATGTTCAGCCGCTAGTGTGCGCCCGTAATGTCCAAAAGAGCTACGGCGATAATCAGGTTCTGAAAGGCATTGATCTGGATGTGTTTCCAGGAGAAGTGGTGGTGATTTTAGGTCCTTCGGGATCGGGTAAATCCACATTTTTACGCTGCATTAACCATTTAGAAGATATGAATGCGGGCTCGATTATGGTCGGTGATGACCAAGTAGGTTATGAACTGAAACGTGGCATTCTGCATCGCTTATCGGCGCGCAAAATTGCCCATCAGCGCCAGAAAATCGGCATGGTGTTTCAGCAGTTTAATCTTTATCCGCACATGACCGTTTTGCAGAACATTATCGAAGCGCCGATTGGCGTACATAAGTTTCCGCGTCAGGAGGTGTTGCAACATGCCCGGGAATTGCTTGCAACGGTGGGGTTGAGTGATAAAGCCGATGCGTGGCCGCGCCATCTTTCTGGCGGACAACAGCAGCGCGTCGCGATTGCACGTGCACTGGCAATCAAACCTGCGTTGATGCTGTTCGATGAGCCGACATCGGCGCTTGATCCGGAGTTGGTGGGGGAAGTGTTAGCAACGATGCGTACGCTGGCGGATCGCGGATTAACCATGATTGTGGTGACGCATGAAATTGGTTTTGCGCGTGAGGCTGCCGATCGGGTGGTGTTTATGGATGGCGGAGTGGTGGTGGAGCAGGGCAGTCCAGAGCAGGTGATTGGCAATCCACAACATCCGCGCACGCAGGCGTTTCTCAGTCGTTTCATTTAATGTTAAGCGGATGTTGATCGTAATCTGTTACAGATTCTACTTGAGACAGGTGATAAACTGCGCGTTAATAGTCTTGTTCGTTTTTCATTAAGGTTGAAAGGTAAAGTATGGAAGGTTTCAGCATTGCCAAACTGCTGATCATCGGTGCACTGATTGTGCTGCTGTTTGGTACCAACAAGTTACGTTCACTGGGTGGCGATCTGGGTTCCGCGATCAAAGGCTTCAAGAAAGCCATGAAAGACGATGAATCCACCGCAACCAAAAGCACCGCTGAAGAAGCGCCTGCTGAACGCGTGAGCCACAAAGAGTAATATCACCGCTACACGTCAGTAAATGTAAAAGTTTATGACGTCGATAAAAAAACCAGACTGCTTCCAGTCTGGTTTTTGTTTTTCTGGCTTCAGATAAATTTGGCTGCCGCATATCAGCAGCCAATAAGCCGATTATTTCACTTCCAACCCTTTCGCCTGCATATCGGCATGGTAGGAAGAGCGCACAAATGGGCCGCAAGCAGCGTGCGTGAAGCCCATCGCCATCGCCTCTTCTTTCATCTCATCAAACTCGGCTGGGCTAACATAGCGCTGGACGGGCAGGTGATGACGGCTTGGCTGCAGATACTGACCGAGCGTTAACATGGTGACGCCGTGACGACGCAAATCGCGCATCACTTCGACAATTTCAGCATTGGTTTCACCGAGGCCGACCATCAGGCCAGACTTGGTCGGCACATCTGGGTGCGCTTCTTTAAAGCGTTCCAGCAGCTTCAGAGACCAGTCATAGTTAGCACCTGGACGAACCTGACGATACACGCGCGGCACGTTTTCCAGGTTGTGGTTGAACACATCCGGCGGTGTTGCGGTGAGGATTTCCAGCGCACGGTCCATACGACCACGGAAATCAGGCACCAGGGTTTCAATTTTGATACTCGGGCTTTTCTCGCGGATAGCGCTGATGCAATCGGCAAAGTGCTGAGCACCCCCGTCACGCAGATCGTCGCGGTCCACTGAGGTAATGACCACATAACGCAGTGCCATATCGGCGATGGTTTGAGCCAGCTTCAGTGGTTCATTGGCGTCTGGCGCATTCGGACGGCCATGGGCGACGTCACAGAACGGGCAACGGCGGGTACAAATCGCACCGAGGATCATAAAGGTGGCAGTACCGTGGTTGAAACATTCAGCGAGGTTAGGGCAGGAGGCCTCTTCACAGACCGAGTGCAGGCCGTTTTTGCGCATCGCGGCTTTGATACCCTGAATGCGGCTAGAGTCCGCAGGCAGTTTAATCTTCATCCACTCCGGCTTACGCAGAATCTCTTCACGCTCGACCATCACGGTTTTCACCGGAATCAGCGCCATTTTGTCGGCATCGCGATACTTGACGCCACGTTCCATCTGAATTGGTTTACTCATAAATCTGCAGGTTCCGGTCGGGATTGCGATTTGAAAGCTTCCTCACTCAAACTGAGAACCAGGCTTTCAACTTTTTTTGAAAATATGGCAAAAATTATATCATCTCGTCCGCCCATAAGCAGCCGATAAGCCCATGCGAAAGTTACAATTTTGTAAATACGCACAGACAGTCAAGGTCAGACCCTTGCCTCATTTTGCCATTCCAGTTGGGTAAAACCGGTCAATCGGGCGAAATGTTGTATCAGGCGCGGCCTTACATCCGCTGGCGTGACGCCAGTATGTAATGCGCTGAGCTGCGTCATTTGCATGCCTGCATAGCCGCAGGGGTTTATACGCAGGAACGGCGTGAGGTCCATGGCGATATTCAAGGCTAATCCGTGAAAGGAGCACCCTTTACGAATGCGTAACCCAAGCGAACAGATCTTCTCATCGCCCACATAAACGCCAGGCGCATCGGCACGCGCGCGCGCAACAATACCATAGTCTGCGAGCGTACTGATTACCGTTTCTTCCAGTGCGCTGACCAATTCGCGAACGCCCAATTTACGGCGCTTAACGTCAATCAGCACATACATGATTTGCTGCCCTGGACCATGATAAGTCACCTGACCGCCGCGATCGCTTTGCACCACCGGGATATCACCGGGCATCAGCAGATGCTCAGCTTTACCTGCTTGTCCTTGGGTAAAGACGGGGTGATGTTCCACTAGCCAAATTTCATCGGCGGTGTGGCTGTCACGTTGATCGGTGAATTGATGCATGGCATCGGAGACGGGCTGCCAGTCGCGCAGTCCCAGTTGACGAACAAGTAGCGTGTTAGCTGACAAAGCGAAGATCCGGTAAAGAGAGTGGAGGCTTGAGTATAACGCTGGCAAAGCCGCCTTTGCCAGCGCGGGTATTACAGAACCATGCGCACGATATCGATGTTACCCAACTCTTCGTACAGGGTTTCCACTTGTTCGATATGGGTGGCAATGATGGTAATCGAAACTGAATGGTAGTTGCCTTTGCTGCTTGGCTTCACGTCAGGTTTGTAGTCGCCCGGCGCATGGCGCTGCACCACTTCAACCACTTGATCAACCAGCTCCGGTTGCGCCAGACCCATCACTTTGTAAGTGAAGGAGGTAGGGAATTCGAGCAGTTCATTCAATTTGGTTTTCATTATTCACTCCGGTGCTTAAAAACAGGCTCCCGCCGAGGCGGGAGCAAATATAGTAGCTTATTTGGGGGCAATGTGGCGTTTTTTCAAGCGCGCCTTAGCCGAACCAGTGGTGGAACATCAGTTTGATGTAATCGATGATACGACTGAAGAAGCCACCTTCTTGCACTTCGTTCAGCACCACCAGTGGACGCTGTTCAACGGTTTTGCCATCAAGCTGGAAGTTAATGCTGCCCACTACCTGATTTTTCTGCAGTGGTGCATGCAGTTCGGTGTTGTTCAGCACGTAGCTGGCTTTCAGATCTTTCATGCGGCCGCGTGGAATAGTCAGATACGCATCTTTCTCCACACCTAACTGAACGCGATCGCTGTTACCAAACCATACCGGCTCCGAAGCGAACTCTTTACCGGCTTTGAGTGGTGCCACGGTTTCAAAGAAGCGGAAGCCCCAGGTCAGCAGTTTCTTGCTCTCGGTTTCACGACCTTTGTAGGTGTGACCACCCATCACCGCTGAGATTAGACGCATCTGGCCTTCAGTCGCAGAAGCCACCAGGTTGTAACCCGCCGCATCGGTGTGACCGGTTTTGATGCCGTCAACGTTCAGGCTGGTATCCCACAGCAGACCATTACGGTTCATCTGTTTGATATTGTTGAAGGTGAACTCTTTTTCACGGTAGACCGAATACTCGTCCGGCACGTCACGAATCAGTGCCTGGCCGATCAGCGCCATATCACGCGCCGAGCTGTATTGGCCTTCAGCATCCAGACCGTGCACAGTCTGGAAGTGGGTGTTTTTCAGACCCAACGCACCAACGTAGTTGTTCATCAGGCTAACAAACGCATCCTGGCTGCCAGCAACATAGTCGGCCATGGCCACACAGGCATCGTTACCTGACTGCAATACGATACCGCGCGTCAGCTGAGAAACCGGTACGCGATCGCCTGGCTTCAGGAACATCAGTGAAGAGCCTTTGAACACCGGGTTACCGGTTGCCCAAGCATCTTTACCTACGGTGACGATATCGTCGTTATGGATTTTACCTGCTTTGACGGCTTGACCAATGACGTAACTGGTCATCATTTTGGTCAGGCTTGCAGGATCGCGACGCGCATCGGCGTTCTTTTCGGCCAGCACTTTGCCGGAGTTGGCATCAATCAGCACATAAGCTTCAGCATCGATTTCCGGGACGCCCGGGATCATCGTCTTAAGATTAACATCGTCCGCAAATGCGGCATGGCTGAGAGAAAGGGCGACCAGTGATCCCACTGTCAGGCGTTTCAGAAAACGAGAAGGTTTCAGCGTATTCATGTTAAGGACTACAACATCCGTGGGCTAAGAGTGAAAAAAGTGCCTTACTATAGCAAACGCCCCATCAGGCGACATCTTGCTTTGCAAATCAGTTTCAGCGGTAAAGGTCACTGCCCGTGATATTACGGGCGGGCAGTCGTAATAAATGAGCTCATTTGAGCTTCTGTCGTCAGGCGCTGCTGCAGTGCGGCGGCTTCGGCACGGCTACTAAAACCACCGAGTTGGATGCGGTAGACGTTGCCGTTCGCTTCGACATTACCGGGTACGCCAAAGCGTTTGCCAAGGCTGGTCGCCAACTGGCGAGCACGCGCAGCATCATTCACCGCGCCAACCTGAACCACGTAGCCACTGCCAGCATGGGCGGTCTGACTGACCGGTGCCGCAGCACTGGCAGCAACAGGTGCGGTAACCGGCGCTGCCGCAGGGGCCGGGGTAGGTTCACTGCCTTCCAGCACGCCATTGGCTAACGGCTGTGGTGCTCCAAGGAAACCGCCACTCTGTACCGGCGCGCCCAGGCTGCCATTGCTTTGCAGCGTGCTGTTGTCTACGGCGCGGACATCCTGAGGTGCCGGTTCTGGTGTGGCATTAGCGCTGCTGCCGCCCATCATCACCATACCGCCGCCTAAGTCAGGACGGGAGGGCAAGGCATAGCTCTGTTTGGCGACGGTGGTGCCAATGGTGCCAGGACCAGATACGGACCCATCAGGCGCAACTTTAATGTAATCCACGCGGACGCGCGAGTTGTTGGAGATATTCAAACGGTCTCCCGCGGCACGAGACAGGTCGATAATACGTCCTGGCGTGTAAGGCCCGCGATCGTTGACACGCACCACAATCTGGCGGCCATTCGCAAGGTTAGTGACGCGCACATAGCTTGGCAGCGGCAACGTCGGATGGGCAGCGGTCATCGCATCGGGATCGTAGGTTTCACCAATGGCGGTGCGATTGCCTTGCGCTTCAGCACCGTACCAGGTTGCCAGGCCTACTTCGCTGTAATTCGATGGGTCTTTGATGACGCGATAGTTTTTACCGTTGACGCTGTAATCCTGACTGGTCGAAGGATTGATCGGTTCATAGCGCGGCTCCACGCCTGGAATTTCAACCACTGGGCCGTTGTAGGCCGGTTGTGGCGGTGCCGTGTTCGTCTGCTGTTCTGGTGTGGAACAGGCAGCCAGTACCAGTGATGCCAGTGCAACCCCAAGCCAATCCTTACGCATGTGCAGCCTCTTAAACGCTTTTAGATAACATTTTTCGATGAGTATGGATCGACATCACGATGCCAAATCCGGCCATTAACACAATCAATGCCGATCCGCCGTAGCTCACCAGCGGGAGCGGTACGCCAACCACCGGTAAGATACCACTTACCATGCCAATGTTAACGAAAACATAAACGAATAAAATCAGCATCAAACCACCGGCCATCACGCGTCCAAAGGTGGTTTGCGCCCGCGCGGCGACGATCAGACCACGCAAAATCAGCAGTAAATAGAGTACTAACAGTAGTAAGACGCCGACCAGGCCGAGTTCTTCTGCCAACACCGCAAAGATAAAGTCAGTATGGCGTTCTGGCAGAAATTCCAGCTGTGACTGGGTGCCATGCAGCCAGCCTTTCCCGCGCAGCCCACCAGAACCAATCGCAATTTTTGACTGGATGATGTGATAACCCGCGCCGAGTGGGTCACTCTCGGGATCCAGCAGCATCATGACGCGGTCGCGCTGATAGTCGTGCATCAGGAAGAACCACAGAACCGGAATAAACGCCGCCACCAGCAGGACCGCCACAGCAATCAGCTTCCAGCTCATGCCGGACAGGAACAGCACGAACAGACCGGAAGCGGCGATCAGGATCGAAGTACCGAGGTCAGGCTGTGCGGCCACTAAGAGCGTTGGCATGAAAATCAGCACCAACGCGATACCGGTATTCTTCAAAGTAGGAGGGCAAACATCGCGGTTAATAAAGCGCGCGACCATCAACGGCACCGCAATTTTAGCGATCTCCGAGGGCTGGAAACGCACAAAGCCCAGATCAAGCCAACGCTGCGCCCCTTTACTGATATGGCCAAAGGCATCAACCGCTACCAGCAGTATCACGCAGACAATATAGAGATAGGGCGCCCAGCTTTCATAGACGCGCGGCGGCACCTGTGCCATCACCAACATGATGATAATGCCCATCGCGATCTGACCGAGTTTACGCTCCATCATGCCAGGATCCTGACCGCTGGCGCTCCAGATCACGATGGCGCTGTAGGTTAACAACGCCAGGATAATCAACATAAACAGGGGATCGATATGGATACGCGTCCAGATCGATCTTTTCTGCGGGCTATCGTTCATGGACATCTTTATTCACCTTCGTAGCCAGGCGGCGTCGGTGCAGCTTCAGGCAGCACGGTGTTGTTGTCGCCTAACATAATATGGTCGAGAATTTGACGCATCACGGTGCCAACCGCTGGGCCCGCTCCGCCGTTTTCCAGAATCATCGTGACGGCCACACGCGGTTTGTCATACGGCGCGAAAGCCGTCATTAACTTGTGGTCGCGCAGCCGTTCTGCAATCTTGTGGGCGTTGTAGGTTTCGTTCTCTTTCAGACCGAATACCTGTGCCGTACCTGATTTCGCTGCGATCTTGTAAGGTGCATCAGCAAAGCTTTTGTGTGCTGTGCCATTAGCGCGGTTCGCCACGCCATACATGCCATCTTTGGCAATTTCCCAGTATCCCGAATGAATATCGCCAATGGGCGCGTCGGGGGGCTGGCGGTACGGCACCATCGTCTGGCCTTCACGTGTTGCGCGCAGCAGATGCGGGACTTTAATCACACCGTCATTGATCAAAATCATCATGGCTTTGTTCATCTGCACGGGTGTGGCTGTCCAGTAACCCTGGCCGATGCCCACCGGGATGGTATCACCCTGATACCACGGCTTCTTGAAGCGCTTCAGTTTCCATTCACGCGTCGGCATATTGCCCGGGCTTTCCTGCGGCAGATCGATGCCGGTACGATGGCCATAACCAAACTTGGTCATCCATTCGGACAGGCGATCGATGCCCATGTCATAGGCCACTTGATAGAAGAAGGTATCGGCTGACTCTTCCAGTGATTTGGTCACGTTCAAGCGACCATGTCCCCACTTTTTCCAGTCGCGGTAGCGTTTTTCAGAACCCGGTAACTGCCACCAGCCGGGATCGAAGAGGCTGGTATTGCGGTTAATCACGCCTGCAGTCAACGCGGAAACGGCAACGTAGGGCTTAACCGTTGATGCCGGCGGGTAAGATGCCTGCAACGCGCGGTTATACAGCGGACGGTTTTCATCGCTCAGCAAGGCTTTGTAATCTTTGCTGGAGATGCCATCCACAAATAAATTGGGGTCATAGCTGGGGGTTGAAACCAGCGCCAGAATCTCACCGGTACGCGGATCGCTCACCACCACTGCGGCACGGCTGCCGGTCAGTAAGGTTTCAATATACTGTTGCAGCTTGAGATCGACGGTCAGATAGATGTCGCGCCCGGCCTGAGGTGATTGCTCGTGCAGTTGACGAATGACGCGACCGCGGTTGTTGACTTCAACCTCTTCGTAGCCGGTCTTACCGTGTAGGACGTCTTCGTAAAAGTTTTCGATGCCGAGCTTGCCGATATCATGCGTGGCCGCATAGTTAGGCCATTTACCTTCATCATCGAGTCGTTTGACGTCACGGTCATTGATTTTGGATACGTAACCCACGACATGCGTCAACGTCTGACCATAGGGGTAGTAACGGCGCTGATAGCCTTTAACTTCCACACCCGGGAAACGGTACTGGTTCACCGCAAAGCGCGCCACCTGAACATCGTTAAGGGCCGTTTTCACGGGAATAGAGGTAAAGCGGCGTGAGCGCTTGCGCTCTTTTTCAAAGGCGTCGATATCGTCGTCGGTCAGGTCCAGCACCGGACGTAAATCCTGCAACGTCTGTTTGAGATCATCGACTTTTTCAGGCACCAGCTCAGCCTGATAGATGGTGCGATTGAGCGCCAACGGCACGCCGTTGCGATCAAAAATGATGCCGCGGCTGGGTGCGACGGGCACCAGCTTGATGCGGTTTTCATTCGAACGGGTGCTGTAATCGTCGAAACGCAGAATCTGCAGGTGGTAGAGATTGACCACCAGCACGCTGGAGAGCAAAAAAATGCCAACAAAAGCTACCAGAGCCCGGCGGACAAAGAGTTTCTGTTCAGCACTGTAGTCGCGAAAGGCGTTGCTCTGTAATTTCATCCGCTGCGTTTATTGTCTGGAGGTTGTCAGGCGTTTATTCACGGTGATAAGGATGATTCGTGGTGATGCTCCAGGCACGATACAGGCTTTCTGCCACTAACACGCGCACCAATGGATGCGGCAAGGTTAATGCAGACAGCGACCAGCTCTGCTCAGCGGCGGCTTTACACGCCGGAGCCAGTCCTTCTGGACCACCGATCAGCAAGCTGACATCTCGGCCATCCAGCTTCCAGCGTTCCAACTGCTGTGCCAACTGTGGCGTTTCCCACGGCTGCCCTGGAATATCTAACGTGACGATACGGTTGCCTTTGCCCACGGCAGCCAGCATCGCTTCACCCTCTTTTTCCAGGATGCGTTTGATATCCGCGTTCTTACCACGTTTACCGGCCGTCACTTCGGTCAGTTCAAACGGCATATCCTTAGGGAAACGGCGCAGATACTCCATGAAGCCGGTCTGAACCCAGTCGGGCATTTTGGTGCCAACGGCCACAAGCTGAAGTTTCAACGCTTAGCTCCAGAGCTTTTCCAGCTCATACAGCTGGCGGCTCTCTTCCTGCATCACATGGACAATCACTTCACCGAGGTCAACCACCACCCAATCTGCGGCAGCTTTACCATCAACACCCAGTGGTTTGAGGCCAGCGAGGCGTGATTCCTGGACGACATGGTCGGCAATAGACACGACATGGCGCGTCGATGTACCGGTGCAGATAATCATGCAATCGGTGATGCTGGATTTGCCCTGAACATCGACGGCAATGATGTCCTGGCCTTTAAGATCATCAATCTTATCAATAACGAAATCTTGGAGTGCTTTACCTTGCAAAAGGTTCCCCTTAAAAACAGGTGATTACGAGCAGGCAGAATGCCCGGAAAACGTAGCTGAAAATGAAGCGGCGCAGTATAGCACGCAACGATCAACCGCGATATAAGCCAGCGCGATCGATATAGTCGATAACGGCGTCCGGCAAGAGATCGGCGCAAGAGCGTCCGCTGTGGCGGCGCTGACGAATTTCCGTGGCGGAGATGTCAAACAGTGGGGTGTCAGCCAACCAGATGTGACCTGCCGGTGAGTGATGTAACTGCTGCGGACTATGCGCCCGATGCGCGTCCAGCCACTGCTGCATTTCATCGGTTTCCATCTGCGTGGCATAACCCGGTCGCTGACAAACCAGTAAATGACACAGGGACAGCAAATCTTGCCAGCGATGCCATTTGGCTAACGTTAGCAGAGAATCCTGGCCGATGATAAACCCGAGGGGCTGTTCTGCGCCGCGTTCAGCACGCAATGCTTCAAGTGTGGCCACGGTCCACGAAGGCGTTTCACGATCCAACTCACGCGTATCGATATCGAATAAAGGACGATCGGCGATGGCACAACGCAGCATGGCGACACGCTGCTGCGCGCTCGCTTCGGGTTGTGGGCGGTGCGGTGGCACATTGTTGGGCAGTAGCGTCACTTTTTTCAACCCAACCTGCTGTGCCAGTGCTTCTACCGGGCGTAAATGGCCATAATGGATAGGATCGAAAGTGCCGCCAAACAGCGCATAGAGTTTAGACATCGGTAAAACTCAAGGGAAAATCGCGGTGACAGATGAGCAGTGACAGCGTTTCTAACTGCGGCCAAAGATTTTGACCATAATCTTGCTTCATGGTCAGCTCTAACTCCGCCAGCAGGTGGACTGCGCGTTGTAAACGGCGCGCATCAAGGCGCTGCAATGCCTCGGTAAACAGTGCACGACGATTTTGCCAAATGCGTTGCTGATCCATCAATGTGCGTAATGCCTGTTTTGCCTGATTACGCTGCAAGTGCAACAGGGTGAGCAAATCACGCTGTAGCGAGCGCAGCAGAATCACCACTTCGGCATCTTCTTTTTCCAGTTGATGCAGAATGTGCAGGGCGCGTTTACTTTTTCCCGCCAGTAGCGCATCAACCCAGTGGAACGGCGTAAAATGCGCGGCATCATTCACTGCGGCTTCTACGCGTGGCAGGGTTAATTTGCCATCCGGCCAGAGCAGTGAAAGGCGTTCCAGCGCTTGTCCTAAGGCTAATAAGTTGCCTTCGTAACAGTAACAAAGCAGTTGGATGGCGGCGTCATCGACACTCAGTTTCATGGCTTTAGCGCGGGTCGCAACCCAACGCGGCAGCTGAGCCTGTTCCGGTGTTTGGCAGGGAACCAGCACCGCCTGTGCACTCAGCGCTTTAAACCAGGCGCTGTTTTCCTGAGCTTTGGTCAGTTTCGCCATGCGCAATATCAGCAGGATATCGCCGTGGAGCAGGCTGGACAACTTAACCAGTTGCTCCGCCATGGCCGCATTGGGGCCGTTCTCCGGCAACTGCAAGGTTAAGGTTTGGCGCTGGGTAAACAGGCTGAGCGCCTGACAGCTGGCAAAGATGGCGTCCCAGTCGGTTTGCGCATCAAGGGTTACGCTGAAGTGTTCTTCGAAGCCCTGCGCGCTTGAGACGGCACGGATGGCATCCGCGCTTTCCTGAATCAGCAGCGGCTCATTACCGGTGAGAAAATAACAGGCGCGCAGCCCCTCTCGAAGCTGCGCGCTCAGTTGTTCAGGATAAATCCTGATCATTGCAGACTGGTAGCTGACGAAGATGACACTTCCGGTGAGTTCTGACCCGGTGCAATCGTCTCCGGCTGCGGCAGTGATGCTTTATTGGCTTCCTGTGCAGCATGCACCACCAGCAGTTTACGTACCAACTGCTCGGAGGCACGTTGGCGCATCTCCTGCACAATCATGTCCTGCTCGGCATCCTTCGCCAATGCGGCATTCGGGTTGTCGAAGAAAGAACGATACACGGTGGTGCTGATCGGATAGATACCTTTGCCCGGAATCAGAACCTGTGCGGTGACCGTCATCACCAGTGAATACTCCGCAGTGGTGCCACTAATAAACACCGATGCGGTATCACGGCCCTGCATCTCAGCACCTAAGCGCAGAGTGGGGTATTTCGCACTGGCCATTTTGCTGTCATCAACAATAGTCACATCGTTGATACGCAGCTGCTGACGCACGGTACGAGCCAGTGGACCGTAGGGGTCACCACTCTGGACGATCAGCGTTTTCATCTCGGTAGGCACCAAAGTGGTGCCGCGCGGGTGAAAACCACAGCCGGCGGTGATCAACACCGCCAGTAGGACAAACAGCCTGATAATCAGTTGTCGCACAGTTCCTCCTGAACTTAACCTACGACCAGGTTAAGCAGTTTGCCAGGGACATAAATCACTTTACGAAGGGTGACGCCATCCAGATATTTCGCCACCAGATGCTCCTGCGCAGCACGCGCCTGAACCTGCTCCTGCGTAGCATCAGGCGCAACGGTAATTTTGCCGCGCACTTTGCCATTAACCTGTACTACCACTAACAGTGAATCTTCCACCATTGCAGCTTCATCAGCAACTGGCCAGCTCGCCTCATCCACGTTGCCTTCACCGCCCAGCGCTTGCCACAGAACATAGCTGGCGTGCGGGGTGAACGGATAGAGCAGGCGAACAACGGCCACCAACGCTTCCTGCAGCAGGGCGCGATCTTGCTCGCTCTCTTGCGGAGCACGCGTCAGCTTGTTCATCAGCTCCATGATAGCAGCGATAGCGGTGTTGAACGTCTGGCGACGGCCAATGTCATCGGCCACTTTGGCGATGGTTTTGTGCAGATCACGACGCAGCGCTTTCTGATCGTCATTCAGCGCGTTAACGTCCAGTGCCACGGTGGCACCTTTCTCAACGTGATCATAAGCCAGCTTCCAGACACGCTTCAGGAAGCGGTTCGCCCCTTCAACACCGGATTCCTGCCACTCCAGCGTCATTTCTGCTGGGGAAGCAAACATCATGAACAGACGCACGGTATCTGCACCGTAACGTTCCACCATCAGCTGCGGGTCGATGCCGTTGTTTTTTGACTTCGACATTTTGCTCATGCCAGCGTAAACCACTTCGCGGCCTTCGTTGTCGATAGCCTTAACGATACGGCCCTTCTCGTCGCGATCAACCGTGACATCGACGGGTGAAACCCAGTTGCGCTCGCCGCTCGCGCCGGTGTAATAGAACGCGTCGGCCAGCACCATACCCTGACACAGCAGGCGTTTTGCTGGCTCGTCAGAGTTCACCAGACCCGCATCACGCAACAGTTTGTGATAGAAGCGGAAATACATCAGGTGCATGATGGCGTGTTCGATACCGCCAACATACTGATCGACGGGCAGCCAGTAGTTGGCCGCGGCGGGATCCAGCATGCCTTCGTTGTAGTCTGCACAGGTGTAACGTGCGTAGTACCAAGATGACTCCATGAAGGTGTCAAAGGTGTCGGTTTCACGCAGGGCAGGCTGGCCGTTAACGGTGGTTTTCGCCCACTCAGGATCGGCTTTAATTGGGCTGGTGATTCCGTCCATTACCACATCTTCCGGCAGGATAACCGGCAGTTGGTCTTCTGGCGTTGGCATTACCGTGCCATCTTCAAGCGTCACCATTGGAATTGGCGCGCCCCAGTAACGCTGACGTGACACACCCCAGTCGCGCAGACGGTAGTTAACTTTACGCACGCCCACGCCTTTTGCAGCCAGCGCTTCAGCAATCGCGTTGAAACCAGCCTGATGATCCAGACCGTTGAACTCCCCAGAGTTAAACAGCGCGCCTTTATCGGTCATCGCAGCTTCGCTCAGGTCGGGCTCTGAACCGTCAAGATTCAGGATTACAGGCTTGATGTTCAGGTTGTACTTGGTGGCAAATTCCCAGTCGCGCTGGTCATGGCCTGGAACGGCCATCACGGCACCGGTGCCGTACTCCATCAACACGAAGTTAGCCACCCAAACAGGAATCTCTTCACCGGTCAGCGGATGGATAGCAAACAGGCCGGTGGCCATGCCTTTCTTCTCCATCGTCGCCATGTCGGCTTCCGCCACTTTGGTGGTGCTGCATTCGGCGATGAAGTCTGACAGTGCCGGGTTGCTGGCGGCAGCCTGACGGGCCAGGGGGTGACCCGCAGCCACGGCGACATAGGTGGCACCGAGGAATGTGTCTGGACGGGTAGTATAAACCGTCAATTTCTCTTCGCTGTAAGCCACGTCGAAGGTGATTTCAACGCCTTCAGAACGGCCAATCCAGTTACGCTGCATGGTTTTGACCTGCTCAGGCCAATCTTCCAGCTTATCGAGATCGTTCAGCAACTCTTCTGCGTAAGCAGTGATTTTCACAAACCACTGTGGAATCTCTTTGCGTTCAACTTTGGTGTCGCAACGCCAGCAGCAGCCGTCGATAACCTGTTCGTTAGCCAGTACGGTTTGGTCATGCGGGCACCAGTTCACCGCAGAGGTCTTTTTGTAGACCATGCCTTTTTCATACAGCTTGGTGAAGAACCACTGTTCCCAGCGATAGTATTCCGGCTGGCAGGTGGCGATTTCGCGATCCCAGTCGTAGCCGAAGCCCAGCAGTTTCAGCTGGTTCTTCATGTATTCGATGTTGTCGTAGGTCCACGGGGCCGGTGCGGTGTTGTTTTTCACCGCCGCGCCTTCCGCCGGCAGGCCGAACGCATCCCAGCCGATCGGC
>OBJT01000107.1_pt1 | contig 20275 bp, 19 predicted proteins | sample 1519861 | NCBI WGS metagenome assembly OBJT01 (sample SAMN02401118, study PRJEB22541) | soil metagenome, isolate JX
AAAAGTTGGACAGATTAACCGAGGCATCAGAGAAAGAGTCCATTTAATACATGGGCTCTTTTTTGTTTCCTGCTAAAGATAAATAAACTTTTCCGCAACCGAATTATCCATTGCGCTGCATTCTTACTTCGCCCTGCCTTGTCTCATAAATACGTCCTCCCGTTTCTCACTGGAAGGATTTCGACTGAGTGAGTAACTGGCGTACTATCCCATTATCTCTCATAGCGTTTTGGGTGATATTGTATTTTCATACTAGTGAGGAAGTTTAAGAAACAATGTCCGCTGTTGGGTTTGTGATGGCTTGAAACCATGATGAATATAGAAATTTTTGGCCTTTTCTGTAAGCGCATGAACCATGATTGCGCGCACACCAATGTTCTCGGCAACCCGATAGTAACGAAGCACTGCGTCATGGAGTAAATCCGCACCGAGCCCCTGTCCCCGGAATGATAAATCGACAGCCAAGCGGGCAAGTATGATGACTGGAATGGGATCTGGCATATTACGCCGAAGGCTTCCTGTAGCTTCTGTATGATTGACGCTACCAGTGGCCAGAGAGTAGAAACCGGCTATCTGTTTCGTCTCTTCCTCTTCCTTGCATACAACAAAAATTCGAGCCGCTCCGAGAGCCTGATTTTTGAGGCCCCTCTGCTTTAACCAGTCATCGAGCACAGCTTCACCGCTAACAAACTCTGCCTCCTGATGAACATTGGATAAAGGTTCTGGCGCTGTTACGCGTCCCACTGAGGCTTCCTTGCAAGCAGTTTTTCGATAACGGGATCATATGCAACCGGTGCATCAAGCATATCGATGAACTCTGCATATTGCTCATCGTTAAAATTAAAGACACGCCGGTCGAGAATAACATCCTCAGCAGCCTTACAGGCCATTTCCAAAATGAAGTCTGTACGAGATTTATGAAGGATCTCAGCGGCGGCGTCGATGAGCGCCCGCTGCGATTCCTTAGCCCTTAGGTTAAGCTGAACATCTGATTTCATGTGAACCCCTGTATAGCGTTTGCTTTACAAGCATGGCATGACAGTTATGTATAGCAAATGCTACACATCAAGTTTTTCTTTCATATCCAGAATATTGATGTCCGCTTTGTGCTGTGAGTTCAACTGATGGACGCAACACACTTTCATCCACACAGTAAACAGCGATCCAGAAAGTAAGCGATCAGAGTTTGTAGGCCGCATCGCTGAACAGGCAATTCGTGTTAAATATGTAGGCCAGTTGATTAAAAAGCAGCATGGCCATGGCAGTCCTTTTGCCAGTGTGGGTTTTCCCGATAATACTGACAAGCCTACGACTTCGATGCTAGGTTAGAGGTAGTCGAGGTCTGGCTCCTATATCAAAACGTACAGATTGAATGTTACCTTGACCCCTTTCATACATACCTAACGTAATTAACTGCAATCTGAAGTGATATTATTCGTGCCAGTTATGCCAAACACAAAAGTTGCACTGGCAAATACCAAGCATCAAAGTGGAATGTATTTCCCGCATGGAGCAGGTAGTAAACGATAATGACCGACCTTAAAGCTGCATCTGAGTCTGAAGAGTCCAAACGCTTGCCGGCCCGGCATGGCGCACCCTGGGAGTACCGAGAGTTTCTTGAACTGGTCAATGGGATCAAATGTGGACTCACTACGACTCAACTTGCAAAGCTCCACCAGCGCACCTCCGGCAGCATAACTGCAGCGGCAATGCGTTTGATCCCATCGGCAGACAAACCGGAAAGCCATATTCATGCGGTGGAAGTGCTAGCCATCTATATGCGCGAGAAGGGAGATGTCGATCTCCATTCGCTGGTTCAAGCAATTTGTCCGGCACCTGTTATCCGCAAGTGTGTCGTTTCTGCCCGAAACTTAACATTACAACCAACACCTGATGGTCAGCAATCAACAAGTGCCGCTGGCAACCTACAGGCGCCGAATAAAAGCCATGAGCTTAACGTATACGCAGAGTTCCTGGCAGATAACGCCACTGACGCCGATGTACTGATGCTCGTCAGTGCTGCAGTGGCAAATTTGCCCAAAGAGCGTGATCGGAACGCGCTTGAAATGCGCCTCGGTGTAGATGATCAGCCCCACACATTGGCTGAAATTGGAGAGGAATGGGGCGTATCCAGGGAGAGAGTGCGTCAAATTCAGGAACGAGGATTTAAACGTTTAGCAGCACGCGCACGCTATGAGGGCACATATGGCTCAGCACTGAAAAAACTGCTGGAGCCAGCTTCTACTTCCACCGATGAATTGGCATTGTGGTTGTTTAATACAGTTCGTTTTGACTTCGTCATTCCGCTTAGACTGGCTGCGAAGTTCATTCTTCGCACTGCCGGTTTCACCGTTCAGAAAGTAACTGAAGTGACCGCATTGTTGCCCGCTATAGAGCGGTCACACAAGGCGCAATTGCGTAAGCAGAACCGCAATCGAGCAGTAATGGAAAGAACCGAATCTGTCATCACCGGTTGGTTGAATGACAGTGAATGGCCAGAGGCCATCGCACTGCCCCCACCCACTGAGCAGCTTTCAAACCAGCGTCTGGTCAACGATTCGGATATTGCCGGTAATTTCTACTCTGAGAAACTCGACCGTATGGTGCAATACGAATCCGGGCTTGAGCTTGAAATATTGACACTGCTGGAACGTAGTGAACAGATAACCTATTATCAGGAACAGCCAGCCGTCATCCCCTATACCTTCGGGGGGAGAAATCGATATTATTACCCAGATCTGTTCATCGCTACGGTAGACGGCCGTGGCTTGCTTATAGAGATAAAACCGACAGACAGAATGGCGCTAAGCATCAACCGGGTCAAATCAAATGCAGGACGAGCATGGGCGCACGCCCGTGGATGGGGTTGGTTAGTGATGAGTCTTCGGCATACGCTTCGTCAGGTCGAGGATTACCAAATCCCCGCTTCCATTGTGGCGTTGCTGGATAACGAACTGAAAGAGCATGGCGTTATAACTTGGAGTGACTTGATAAATTTACGCGCGCAGCACGGTCTGAAGCGATTCGATATCACGGCCTATATAATTCAGTCAGATGCCGAATTTGACGGGGCATATAGCATCAAGCCCAAAAGATCGAGCGCTCTACATTGGCAGCACAGTGAAATGACACACAGCCCTCCACATGCACGAATAAGAGAATAGAACCAAACATGTATTTTCATGAATTATATCTCGAATAGTGAATCACAAGGTCGATATAAAAAAAGTCTCTCCAGCTATCATGACTTGCTCCCCGCTGATTAATGCAGCGCGATTTTAGTAATGCCATCATCAGTGGTTAGAACCGTTACCAGCTTCCGCCGAGCGCTCAGGCTGTGTGAAAACCCTGCCCCAAAACTAGAGTGTGCACATTTACGCAAAATCTGGCAGTGTTCGACTTGCTGGCTGTGCCAGATTTTACGTATGAGCGCAGTTTTCAGCCCTGTTTTTGGCAGTTTAAGCGACCAAAACACTTTTCACACCGCCTGCGCTCAAAGCGGACCATCCCAGATCCTCAATGTTTGATTTTTCCGCCATCAGACCCCAGCCGGCAGGCCCGAAACGCCGACCTTTGCGGTTCGGCAAAGCTTGCCGGCTTTGCCAGTTAGCGCCGTCGGGCTGACGACCCGACCAGACGGGGAGCCGGAGGGGTGCCACACATGGGTATACTTCAATTGATCTGATCAGGGAAAACAACAACCCCACTTCGGCGTTTCGGGCTTCGCTACAAGAGGTACCAGACATTACCCTGGTGATACCCTTTGTTCTTCGCTAGGGTCTATAGCTGCAGCCCTCACCGTAAGAGGGAGGCGCTGTCTTTAATCCCGGTTACCTGTTCAATGATCAGAATCCCCTATAAGGAAATACTACCCATGAAGATGTCAAAACCCCTTGCCTTACTTTTGATGCTTGGAATGTTCTCCACCACAGCACTTGCGAATGAAGCTCATGTTTGCCGTTCTGCAGCTCTGCCGCAATCTCACAAAGAATCGGGACTATCTGACACAACATCATTTACCTGCGGAGGCGGGCTGACCGGCACCGTGCCGACACTTGCTCAGGAAGGCTGGCAGATAACCAATTTACTTCAACAGGCAGACACGTCTGCATTGTCCGCAATTAAGCCCGGTCAGATCCCCTCAAATCCTGAAGATTTAGCGAAAACGTACTGGGTTCTGTTAATTCAAAAGTGACGGGACATCGGCGCCTTTAACCGCTGTCGACATCCGGTCTGTAACGATCACTCAGGCCGGAACACGTCGACAGGACGTTCGGACGACAACCCGATTCAGGAAAGTCTGTTTCTGAGGTTTGCCTTACGCTTGCGTTCAGCAGCTTCAGCCAGCTGCGCGTACTACCGGATTCCCGATCCGCGCGCCCTTCTTCTTCTTACCCATGATGAACAACTCCCGGTTAAGTTTCCACCGCAGATTATCACAGCTGAGTTTTCAGGATCCTTGACGTCAGACGTTTCCAGCAGCATTCAAAACGGGGAGTTCGGTGTTCTTCGCTATTGATTGCAGCTCATAGTTGAGTTGAGCTGTGCCGTGCGCTGGCACCGGTTAGCACCTCACCTTAATGTTCATCTCGGTACTGAGCTATGAGTTAACACCTCACGAATTAATTAATAAGGTAGGTAAAACTCAGATTGGTAGACAAGGATGGTAAGCGAGAAATAGCAAGAGAAGAGATGTTTCATCAATCATAGGAGCAATTATTAATTGCAAAAAAAAAGGCCGCCCACTGGGCGACCTCTTCAAACACATCTTGCGACAATACCTTATTTGTACAGCTCGGCGGTCATATGAACGATGTTATTAGTATTGGCTTCAGTGATTTTGTACTGAGCGCCCTGCTGTTTAGCCTGTGCGGCGATTTTGGCTTCCGCACCGTCCAGCGTCATGGAAGTTGCGGTAACGCTCTGCGCGAAGCTTGCTGCTGACATCAGTGAAAGGGCGGCAACGGCAGCGATTGACATAGCTTTAATAGTTTTCATGGTCGTAATCCTTAGTTTTATGGTTGAAAGCGTAATTGCTTTCGATGTGATAATGATAACCATGAGAACTATAATCATGTTAACAATAAATGCTGATATTATGATCACACTAACTATCAGCTTGATAGGGAAATCCAATAGATGCAACAAACAACAATAACGGGCGACAGCGTCGCCCGTTATTTCACTCACACCGTCGGGGCTGTAGAGGTTGATGAAGTGGGCAGACCAGGCTCGCCCACTTTAACGGGCGCGGTTTCCCGCGTATTGAAGGCGACCCAAGTTGAAATGACACCCAGCAACGAGAACATCACCGCCGGTCCGATCCAGCCGACCATGCCATACACAGCTGTCGCAATGAACGGGAGTAGGCCAGCCACCACGGAAGCACCGTTATAACCGAGTGAAATACCGGAGGAGCGCACATTGGCTGGGAACTGTTCAGAGAACCAGCTCGACTCCACCGCAAAAATCGGGTCATGGCTGAAGAGCAGAGACATGGCGACAGCGACAATCACCATCATCACTGCACCGGTATTGATCAGCATAAACATTGGGATGCCAAACAGAATGGTGAAAATGGCGCCAATCAGGAATATCGGGCGGCGTCCCACCTTGTCACTCAGTGCGCCATACAGCAGATGACTGCCGAGCCCCAGTGCCGATCCAATCAACGTGCCCCATAACACATGGCGGGTATCCGTGATTTCTGCCAGCACCACATAGGACAGCATAAAACTGGTGGTGATGTAGTAGCCGCCGGTTTCTGCGAGGCGTAGCCCCATAATTTTGACGATGGTGCGCCAGTCGCGACGAATCACCTCCAGCGCGGGTTGCTCCATAATCTGCTTATCTGCTTTGGCTTTCTCGAATTCCGGTGATTCCGCGACCTGCATTCGAATAAAGATACCGATGGCCACCATCACAAACGAGATCAGGAACGGCATGCGCCAAACCCAATCACCTTCAAACAGCGCTGCAGAAAGCAGGAAAGAGCCATTTGCGAGTAGCAGACCCAGCGGGATGCCAAGTTGCGGCACCGCGCCGTAAAAGCCGCGTTTTTTCGCAGGCGCATGTTCAAAGGCCATTAAAACCGCGCCCCCCCACTCGGCGCCGAATCCAATCCCCTGGATCATGCGTAATAAGATCAAGAGAATTGGGGCCAGCACACCAGCCTGCTCATAGGTTGGCAACGCACCGATCAATACGGTGGCACCGCCCATGGCCAGCAGTGACCAGAACAGCACGGTTTTACGTCCATAACGATCGCCGAAGTGTCCCGCCAGATAGCCCCCTAATGGACGCATCAGGAAGCCGACCGCTAAAGTGGCGAATGCCGCCAGGATGCCGACGATGGGCTCTTGCGTGTGGAAAAAGATCTTGCCGAACCAGGCTGCAGCGGCTGTGCCGTAGATGAAGAAATCATAGCTCTCCACCGCTGAGCCAATCATTGAGGCGAAAGAGACCTTCGCCGCATTGTCGCGGGTGTTTGCAGGTACAGAAGTCGTGTTCATGTATTACCCCGGTATTATCATATTTTTCGGGCAGCAGTGATGGAGCGGCTAACTTGCAGGTTTGCTCCAGGTCTCAATCACTCTGCTGTCATCACGTTGCCCCAATCCGGCTTCCGCCGCCGCCAGATAACGAGCATGAGCGACCTGTAACAGCGGAACCTCAGCGTGACAGGCGGTCGCCGCCTCTGCCACTAACCCGCTATCTTTTACAAAGATGTTGATGGCGCTGGAAACCGAGACATCTGTACCTTCCAGCATGCGCGGACCACGATCTGACAACATCCACGATCCCGCCGCGCCGCGTTCGACCAGTTTCAATACCTGATCGGGTGCTAATCCCAGCGACTGCGCCAGGCTTAGCGCCTCCGCAGCCGCCACGATATGCACCGAGCAAAGGTGCTGGTTGATCACCTTGATCCCCTGCCCCTCGCCAACCTCATCACCCACGATCGACACCGTTCCCATGGCTCTAAGAACCGGCTCCACGTTGGTAATGGCAGCAGGTGCGCCGGAAGCAAAAATCACTAACTCGCCTGTGCTGGCGCGGGCGGTCCCGCCCGTGACCGGCGCATCCACAACCTGCGCACCGGCGGCCATCAGTGAAGATGCTGCCTCACGCACCGCCTGCGGCCCGACGGTGGACATGATGACCCAGTGCTGGCCAGCCACCTGCGGCAGCGCTTCCTCCACCAGCCCCTGCAGCTGCTGCGGCGTGGCGACCATGACCACCACCACATCCGCTTCAGGAGCTTCTGCGATGCTGCTAACCGCTTCAATACCCTGCGCCTGAGCACGCTGGCGCGATGCTTCAAACACATCCACGCCCATTACCGCATGCCCTGCGCGCTGAATCTGGCAGGCCATGGGAACGCCAATCGCGCCGGTGCCGACAAAAATCACTTTCATGCTTCTCTCCTTATCGCGCCGTTATGCCAGCCAGACGCGGATCGCGCTGACCATCGCTTCAGTGGAAATGCCGTAGCGGTCGTGCAAGGTAGGCAGCGCGCCCGCATCCAGGAACTGATCGGGCAAGCCGATTTGGCGAAACACAGGCATGACCTGCGCATGCATTAACGTGGTTGCCACCGCTTCACCTAAGCCACCGACCACACTATGATTCTCGACCACCACCACTAAACGCCCGGCACGGCGGCACTGGGTGATAATGGTTTCAGTGTCCAGAGGCTTGATGGTGGGGACATGCAGCACCGCAACATCGACGTTATCTGCTGCCAGCGATTTAGCCGTCTCCAGTGCCCGCATCGTCATAATCCCGCTGGAAATCAGCAGCACATCGCGACCCTCGCGCAGCAATTTGGCTTTGCCCAGTTCAAATTGATAATCGTATTCGTTCAGCACCAGAGGCACTTTACCGCGCAGCAGACGCATATAGACTGGTCCCTTGTGGTCTGCGATAGCGGCGACGGCCTGTTCGGTGTCCAGTGCATCACAGGGATCGACGATGGTCATGCCCGGAATGCCCCGCATCAGCGCGATATCTTCAGTGGCCTGATGGCTTGGGCCGTAGCCTGTGGTTAACCCCGGCAGCGCGGCGCAGATTTTCACATTCAGCTGCTCTTCCGCGATAACCTGATGGATGAAGTCGTAGGCTCGGCGAGTGGCAAACACCGCATAGGTCGTGGCAAACGGCGTCATACCCTCTTTCGCCATGCCGCCAGCGGCGCCCATCAGCAGCTGCTCGGCCATGCCCATCTGGAAATGACGCTCGGGGTAGGCCTGGGCGAAAATGTGCAAATCGGTGTATTTTGACAGGTCGGCAGTCAACCCGACGATTTCCGGTCGGGTGGCGGCAGCTTTGACCAGTGCATGACCAAAGGGCGCGGCCACCGTGGCTTGTCCTTCAGCGGCAATCGAGGCAATCATCGCCGACGTTGTCAGGCGCGGTTTTTTCTCTGTGGTGATGCTACTCATTTTGCGTTCTCCTGCGCCTGATCGAGGATGGCAATGGCCTGCTGCCACTCGTCAGCATCAACCCGAATAAAGTGATTTTTCTCGCGCGCCTCCAGGAACGGGACGCCTTTGCCCATTAAGGTGTCCAGTAGGATGACGCGTGGTTTCGGCTCTTTAAGCGCACGAGCCTGGTCAAAGGCCTGCTTCACCGCAGCAATGTCATTACCATCCACACGCTGCACATGCCAGCCAAACGCCTGCCACTTATCTGCCAGGGGTTCAAACCCCATGACCTTGCCAGAGGGTCCATCTGCCTGCTGCTGGTTGATATCCACCATGACGATCAAATTACTGAGCTGATGATGTGCCGCACCCATCGCAGCTTCCCAGGTTGCCCCTTCATCCAGTTCGCCATCGGACATGGAGTTGTACACAAATGCCGGATTCCCTTTATGACGTAACGCAAGCGCCATGCCGACACCAATTGTCAGCCCCTGTCCGAGCGACCCGCCTGAAATCTCCATGCCAGGCGTGTAGGTGGCCATGCCTGACATCGGTAAGCGACTATCATCAGAGCCATATGTTTCCAGCTCCGCCACAGGGATCACGCCCGCTTCAATCAACGCTGCATAAAGTGCAATCGCGTAGTGGCCGTGGGACAGCAGAAATCGATCCCGCCCTTCCCATTCGGGTTCATCCGCGCGGTAATTCATCGCATGGCACCACGCAACGGCCAGCATATCAGCCAGTCCCAGAGCCTGGCCGATATAGCCCTGCCCCTGTACTTCCCCCATTTGCAATGCGTAGCGGCGAATACGATATGCGTGCTGCGACAGGCGCTGAGTGAGGCTTAATTCCGGTTCTGCAAGAGTCGTCATATCGGTTCCTGTAAGAAGAAAAAAGCAGCAGAGTTGGCAAGCAGATGGGCGATCTGGCATGGTGAATGCTGCAGCGGATTCACGTGCCATTTTCACCTGCCTGCCGTTTAGAAGCAGATTACTCAGCCCTGACGGCTGTCGACAAAAGCAAAAAATGCATCAACTGTTGAATGGGATTCACAAATGACACTATTAAAAAAAGCCCCACTTTCATTGTTGCGTGCGTTTGAAGCCGCAGGCCGTACAGGGGCGTTTACCGCCGCCGCAAAGGAGCTGGATTTGTCACCCAGCGCAATCAGCCATGCGATCCGTAAGCTTGAGGAGACGCTAGACACGCGCCTGTTTCAGCGCAGCACGCGCGAAATCATGCTGACCAAAGAAGGGACTGTCTTGCTGGAGCATATCCAGCGGGGGTTTGATGAGATGCAGCGCGGGCTTTCGCTGGTAACCGCCGATGAATCGCGACCACTGCGCCTGCACACCGCGCCAAGCTTTGCCCATCAGTGGTTATTACCACGACTGGGAAGCTTTATTGCCGCACACCCTTACATTGATCTGCGCCTTTCAGCCAGCACCGAATATGCGCGCTTTGAGCAGGATGATTATGATTTAGATATAGTTTATGGCGAGCCTCGCCCTTCGCCATACGAGAAGATCCCGCTGGCCGTGGAGGAGTTAACTCCGCTCTGCTCTCCAGAGATGGCCGAACATATTCGCTGCCCGGAGGATCTCTATCATCAATCGTTGATTCAGTGCGATGTACAACTCTACCAATGGAAGGGCTGGTTTGAAGCCAATCACCTTACGCCTCCGCGCCATTATGGTTTACGCTTTGACCGCAGTTTTATGGCCATTGCCGCTGCCGTTGATGGCCTGGGGGTCGTGCTGGAATCCAAGCTGTTAGCTGAGCGTGAGCTTGCCAGTGGGCGTCTGGTCTGTCCGCTGATTGAGACCACCCAGGAGATTCACTATATCGGCCATTATCTGGTGTTTCCACGCCATCAGCACCGTCACTTCGCGTTGGATAGCTTCAAAGAGTGGCTGCTTTCCCAGTTGAATCTGGCACAGCTTCGCTGATTGATAACGATCACAAATTTTCCGACCAATAAAGAAACAGGCCGCCAATAGCAATCTAGTTTTGTGAGCATGTTCACGCCATCTCAGGGGAATTGTTAGCGTGATGTGAAATGACGCAATCAGGAGTTGAAGCCAAATTGCAGCATGCAGCCTCAGGTATAAACGTTACCCACTGAACCGGACGGATCCAGATACTGGTCATGCACTGTATTTGTCAGACAGACGGCCTGCCAGTGGGGAGGTGTCCGCCATGATCAACGTCACAGGTAGCAGCCCATTGCGACCAGCTCCGCTTACGTTAACCTCATGATCAGGCCGTTCTTTTCCATAAATACCATCAACATAATCAAGATAGCTGAAATGCAGGAACCTGGTGACGTTTGCGTTCCTTTCCTGAAAATGTCAGACCTGATATTCGTACCGGATAATACGGGCATACAGATATCTGTATGCCCGTATACGTCAGTGACTTACTGATAGCTCACCGGTGTAATGGAAGCTGAGTCCAGATTCCGGCCAAGCGCTTTCAGCGCCGTGTTCATAGGACATAACGTACCCACGTCGGTGACCCGACAATCAGACTGACGCCACTCTTCCCGCAACAACGGATGTTGCTCATCTATCGTCTGCAGGCGCCGCAGATCATCAAGGCTCTGCCCCTGGAAATAGACGTGCAGGAACCGTTCGCCGCTTTTGGTATCGCGCCAGCGCTCAAACACCAGGCTGCTGCCCGGCGGAATGTTGCCACGCGTGTAACCTGAAAGGGTCCACGTAAAGTTCATCAGGGTACGCACCATGGCGATATTGGTATCGTGCGCAACCAGCAGCAGCCAGCGGGTGTCCGGCAGCTTGTCAGTCGTCCCTAAAACACCCTGTCCGACGCCCTGCAGCATGGTGTTGAGCAGAATCGACCCGCGTTTCTGGGCGGTGTACATCACATCGTTCCCCAGATCGTAATTCGCGGTGAGCAGCGGCAGCACCGCCGTGATCTGCGCGGATGAGGTGATGTTACCCCACGCCAGCTGGCTCAGCGGCAGATTTTCATTCCATCCAAGACGCAGGGTTTCAACCATGTTCGCCAGCACGCTCAGGCCGTCGATGGAGGCTTTACCGCTCTTACTCTGTTTAATCTGCCAGGGCTTATCGAAGTACGAGCAGTCAGCATCCGGGCTACACACAGCATGTTTAAGCGCCTGCACCGCCGGCTGCAATGCCTGCTGACGTGCGGTTAAATCTCCGACCTTCGCTTTGACTGCTGCCAGCTGTTTTGCCGGGTCAGTATTGGTGGCGGGAAACGCTTCCGTCTGAAACAGCGGATCGTCATCCCCCTCTACCCGATGGACCTCCACGCCGCAGCCGGGAAAGGCCCCGTCAACCAGCGCCTGTGCCGTGGCGCGTGTGCGCTGCAGCGGGCTGGCCCGCACGTAAATATCCTGTGGCTGCGGGCAGCCTGCAGTCAACAGGCCAAGCTTGCGGTAATGATCCCCTTCCCAGCGGCCCTTGTTCGCCACGGCGGCATAGCCGTGACCGGTGAGTTCACCGTCGTGCGTGGTCCAGATGGTCCAGGCACGATGCGTGGCCGCTTCGATATCCTTGCGGTTGCCCGGCGTTGGCGGGCGAATGCCGTGACGACTAAGCTCGACGACTTTCTCCAACTGGTACTGTGCTTCTGCGTGCGCCTGAGAGGCGCTCAGCCACAGTGCGCCGGCAAGGAACAGGCGCGCGGTGGCCTGATGTCTGCGTGGCATCATAATGTCTTCCTTACTGATCTGATTAAGAGGTAGAAAGGGTGCGGTGTTCGCTGGCGTTGCGTCTCGCCACCATTACGGCGGTGACAAAGCACAACAGCGCGGAAACGAGACCGGCTGCCACCCAGAACAGGGACAACGTGTGAAAATCGTAGATTTTTTTGCCGTTCTCAATCACCGACGTTCTGTCGATAATGATGCCGGTGAGGAATTCACCAAACCCGGCGCCGGCGTAGCTGACGATGCCGATGGTACCCAGCGCAGCGCCCGCCGCTTTACGGGATGAAATGTCCACGGCCAGCAGGCCACCAAGGAAGCAGGTCAGCGCACCGATGGTGGCACCAAAGATGATCATGGAGATGATGTCGGTATAGTAGCTGTGCGGTGACCACAGCATCAGCGCAAACCCGCCGGTGTTAATCAGGCTGATGAAGCCGGCCATAATGCTGCGGTTTTTCGCAAAGAACCTGTCCGACAGTACACCTGCCAGAATAGTGCCGACAATGCCCGCGATAGCATTCACGCCGATAATGGCCGAGGCCTCCACGGTGGTGTAGCCCTTGCCCTGCTGGAGGAAGAAAATGCCCCAGGAGTTCACGCCATAGCGGTCGATGTACATAAAGGCTGACGCCAGCGCCAGCGTCCAAAGCGCCGGGTTGCGCAGCGCAAACAGCTGGTTTTTAAGAATGGAGCTTTTCGCCTCATGTTCTTCCAAGGGCTCGTTGCTGATTTCATGAATGGACGGGAAGCCGCTGCTCTGCGGCGAGTCACGCATAAACAGCAGCATGATCACCACGCCTGCTGCCCCCAGCGCGGCGGTTGAGAGATAGCCCATGTGCCAGCCGTAACCGGCAATCACCGCGGCGATCACCATGTAGGTCATGGCCTCGCCGATGTTGTGCGCGGTCGACCAGATCGAATAGAAGGTGCCGCGCTCTTTTGTGCCGTACCAGCGGGCCAGCGACACCGCGCAAGGACCAACGCCCATCGACTGTGCCCAGCCATTGATGCCCCAGAAGATGGCCAGCAGCATAGCGTTGGTGGTCATGCCCATCATCAGGTTCATGCCTGCGCTGAGCAGCAGTCCCAGGCTCATAAAGCGCACCACGTTAGCGTGGTCGGCGATAAATCCGTTCACCAGCTTGCCAATGGCGTAGCTGAAAAACAGCGCAGAACCGATCATGCCCAGCTCGGAAGGCGAAATACCCAGGTCGACCAGGGCGCTTTTGGCCACGGTAAAAGACAGCCGGCACACGTAAAAAGTGACGTACGCCAGCGTCATCGCCAGAAACGTCTGCCACCGGACGAAGCGGAAGCGCTGTTCATTAAAGGCGCCGGCGTGTTTGTCCGGGCTGGCGCGGAAATAGCTGAGTAATCCTGACATCATATTGTCTCCGAAAGGCGGAGGCGTTGCTGATTGCTGTGTATCATCCCTGACGGCCGGTTCCATTTTATGTAGAGTACAGAATCAGAAGCCCTGCCCGTGCAGGTTAACGTAAGGGTTGTTTAACCCATTGTTTTAATTGTGAGTAAAGCGTTTCACTTGCCAGTAGTACCGGGTTGCCGCGCGCGATGCCATCGTCAGCCAGGTAGTCATTCGTGGAGCCGCCAGCCTCGCGCATCAGCACGATGCCGGGCAGGCCGTCCCACGGATTCATATGTGGTTCGTAATAACCAATTAGTCGCCCGGCGGCGGCCCAGGCGCTCATCAGAGCACCCGAACCGTTGCGGACGAACATGCCACCGTGCTGCAGCAGCTCATCCAGAAACGGCAGGAAATCCGCTGCGGTCACGCGGTGCGAGGTACCAACACCCATCACGCCGCCAGCCACGCTTGCCGCCGCATGCGGTGCGATCCGCCGGTCATTAAGCCACGCCCCCTGCCCCTTAAGAGCATGGAAGAGTTCGTGGTGATTAGGGTCGTATACCACCCCAATCACCGGTTCACCGTCCACCACGATGGCGAGCGACAGGCACCAGGTGTGCAGCCCGTTAAGGAAACAGCTGGTGCCGTCAATCGGGTCAACGACCCACAGCACGCGCTGCTGCACATCAACGGTGCCGCTCTCTTCACCGAGAAATCCATCTTCAGGGAAAGCTTCTGCGATGCGTGATTTGACGTAAGACTCCACCTCGCAGTCGGCGCGGCTGACCACGTCCTGCAGGTCATCCCCCTTGTGTTCGGTGAGCAGGCTGTCGCGCTGCTGATAAAACTCATAGGCCAGTTTTCCCCCGGACTCCGCAAGACTGCAGGCGAAACGGTAACGCGCCAGAAGCGAATCAACTTCATGGGTAGCCATAACTTCTCCTCGATAATGCACACGTGTGCATTTTGTGGCAAAAAATTAGCCCCGCAGGGCAGAAAAGAGTCTGGCTGGATCGCGAAGATTAATCTGTGAGCTAACCCGCATAAAATTAATTTTCCATTATGCGCTTTGGCGAACGATTAATTTCACTGGCACTGCACGCTGGCGGGACGGGAGGTCAAACTGTTGAATGCGGGTGACCAGCAGGTCGACCGCCTGCTGCGCCAGACCCTCCGTATCTTGCTGCACGGTGGTGAGGTGGTACGGATCCCAGCTGGCCTGCGGAATGTCATCAAAACCGATGACCGCAGGTAGAAGGCCGCTGCTGTTCAGCGCCCGCAGGCCGTCCATCGCGCCCAGTGCCAGCATGTCCGTGGCGCACAGCAGCACCTGACATTCGCTGAGCTCCTGTGCTGCCGCCCGCCCTGCCGTATAGCCGCCACCGGCAATAAAACGGGCGTTAATGGTGAGGTCTGGCGCACAGGCCAGCAGTGCCTCGTAGCGTTGTTCCGTGCTGAAATTGTTGCAATGCTCGCCGATGAAACCGATATTCTGCCAGCGCCGCTGGCGGCAGTAGTCGGCCATCAGCTGCATGCCCTGCGCGTTATCACTGGTTACGCGATCGCAGCCCGTCAGGTCCGCGTGGCGGTTGATCAGCGTAACTGGGATTTTGCGCGCCAGATACTCTTCGGCCAGCGACAGCGGCGGCGCGCCGGAGGTGATGATGACACCCGCAACGTGATAGCTGAGCAGCTGCCGCAGCGAAGGTGCCAGCTGTTCCGGGTCGTCGGCATTCATTAACAGCGGCATAAAGCCGTGCAGGGCCAACTGGTGGACCAAGGGAGAAAGCAGCTTGCTGCGAAACGGATTGTCGAATCCGGCGGTGACGATACCAATAAAGTTGCTGCTGCCGGTGTTCATGGTGCGGGCAATGATATTGACCTGGTAGCCCAGCTGCTCGGCGGCATGCATCACCTTAGCGCGGGTTTTTTCAGCAACGGATGCGCCGGGCGTGAATGTCCTGGAGACGGCCGAACGGGAAACCCCCGCCAGCCGCGCCACGTCTTCTGCTTTTACCCAGCTTTTTCCTTTCTCAGTCATCCGTTGTCCACCCTGCCGATTCACCTGCACAGATTACACAGTGAAAACTCACCTCAGGGCTACAACTTTTTTCATAAAGCAGATAGTGGCCATGGTCAGGCAGGTTGCATGACATTCTTCTTGCGGATGAGTCTGTTATGCTCTTCAGTGGCCAGACTGAGTTCGTTCTGCAGCTGCAGATGCTCTCTCCGGGACTCACTCAGACGCTCCCCGTGCAGCAACGTTTCGCTTGCCGTGGTTTTAGGTTCTTCCAGCGCAAGGGGACGCACTTCACCGGCTACCACAGCAAATCCTCTGACTAATTCACCCGGCGCGGGCTGCTTCGACCGCCGCGTTGAGGGCCAGAATGTTGGTCTGGAAGGCTATGCCATCGATAATCGAAATGATGCCCGACAATTTGGATGAGGACTCAGAAATGGCTTTCATGCCTTCATCTTCCTGGTAGTCAACCCGCAGCGTGGTAATGTATTCAGGCTGCCTATGATCTTAACCGTGCGGAGATAGCTATTAGATATAACTCACAACTCTAAACCATTACAGAACGCCAACTGAGCCGATTAAAAGCCTTTTAAATCTCATCATGGCTAGCTGAAAAAAGAGTGCGCGCCTGAGCTAGAGATTTACCCATTTGCAACTGGTCAGGGTCCCGGCAACGTTATATTGCAACAAGGCTCTTTGATTGTTTTCACGCGCCAACCTGCACCAATCAAGTAATGAAATTCTGATGAGCAGCACGCCAAAATTATTCTCGGGGTTGCCTACTTCGTTTGGTGAAGTATCAATATCACGTCCTGGCGCAGCTCCAGCATATGTTTTTTGAGTCCTGCGCGATAACTGTTGCCATGCGTTTGCAGCCACTTCACTGTGCGCGACGTGGAGCTCTGCGGTTCCCTGCAGTCGCAACTGGGTTTTGTTGCTGTAGCCCAACACCGTTACGTCTTGGTTGCTTCCCAGTGCCTGCCATTTCGGGCTACGCATATCGGTATGTATCTCCAGCGTGCGGTGCATGCGGTCAACATTACGCAGTACCATTGTCCTTGCCTGCGGCTTGCCTTGTTGATCAACGGACGCCACCGTTAAGAAATGAAAACCGCTTTCAGGGTCTTGCACGGCGTTTTCCAGTGCATTCCAGCAATCGATATCAATCTCATCGAGACGCAATGTCATGTCTGACTCCAGTTGTAAGGATAAAACAGCACTGGGTGATTGAAGAACAGAGAAGGGAATTGAGCCGTTTTATGTATCTCGTAAAAGCACTAATGCCCCTTTGCTTGCCTGCAGTGTCCGGTTAACACTAGCAGGCCTCGTTTAATCTGTGCTTCACTCTTCTATGCAATGCAGTGTTAAGCCGCGATTCCGTCAAAAAGTAGCGATGGATTTTCCAGCCAGATGGGCCTGATAAAGCGCGGCGTATACGCCTTGCTTCGCCATGAGAAGATCATGACTGCCCTCCTCAATGATCTTCTGATCTCCGACGACCACAATGCGATCCGCATGCTGTATGGTCGACAAGCGGTGAGCGATAATCAGCGAGGTGCGACCTTGTGACAGCTCATTCAGCGACTGTTGAATGGACTGCTCTGTCGCGGTATCTAAAGCCGAGGTTGCTTCATCCAGTATTAAAATGGGCGGATTGCGCAGGAAGACGCGGGCAATCGACAGACGCTGCTTTTGGCCGCCAGAGAGTTTCACTCCGCGCTCACCCACAACGGTATCTAATCCGTCAGGCAAGCTATTGATCAGCGTGTCGAGATGGGCTCGTTGCGCAGCTTGCAGGATTTCACTTTCACTGGCGTCCAGTCGGCCATAGGCAATATTTTCGCGAATGGTGCCGCCGAACAAAAAGACATCTTGCTGCACAATACCTATCTGATTCCTCAGTGCGCGTTGCTGGTAATCGCGCACATCTACACCATCAATACGAATTGCGCCGTCCTGAACATCATAAAAACGTGGAATTAGGGCACAAAGCGTGGTTTTTCCCGCCCCGCTTTGCCCGACGAACGCGACCGTTTCCCCGGCTTTTATCGTCAATGAGATGTCTTTTAATACCTGATGGGTGTCGCTATAGCCGAATGAGACATGATCAAAAACAATATCTCCCTTCAGAGTGGATACGCTTTGGGCATCAGGGCGGTCAACAATATCAGGCAGAGTATCGATCAGGTTGGTAAAGCGGCGGAAACCCGCGATGCCTTTTGGATAACTCTCCAGAACCGCAGAAATTTTTTCGACAGGCCGGAAGAATACTTCAGTCAGCAAAAGAAAGCCGACGAACCCGCCGTAGCTCAACTCGCCTCGCAGCACATAGGCCGTTCCGGCGACCATGATAACCAACTGAGTTAAGCGCGTTGAAAGGTAACTCAGTGTCATGCTGGTGGTCATGATGCGGTACGCACGCAGTTTGGTTTTTTTATACAGCGCGTTATCTTGGGTAAACAGCTTGGATTCCTGCTGTTCATTGGCAAACGCTTTCACGACCCGGATACCGCCAATACTTTCTTCAATACGGGTGTTGAAATTACCCACCTGATGAAAAAGATTCTGCCAGGTCTGAGTCATCTGCCCGCCATAACGGCTGACCAGCCAGACCATCCCCGGTACGAGAACCAGCGTAATCAGTGCCAGGTTAAGATGCACATTGGCCATCAGAATAAACGCGCCAATAAATGTCATGACGGCCAGGAACAGATCTTCCGGGCCGTGGTGGGCTATCTCGCCGACTTCTTCGAGGTCTTTGGTGACATGGGTAATGATATGACCGGTTTTAGTATTATCGTAATAGCGCAGCGACAGGGTTTGCAGATGTTCAAACGCTTCCCGGCGCATATCTGTTTCGATACCGACGCCTAATGCATGTCCCCAGTAGTTCACAATAGCCATAAGACCGGTGTTAATCAGATAGATGGCCAATAGCGCGATGGAGGCAATGACAATCAATTCCCAGTTTTGGGCAGGCAGTAATTTATCGATAAACATGCGGACTGCCATGGGGAAAGAGAGCTCAAGCAGTCCGGCGAATATTGCGCAACCAAAATCCAGAAAAAACAGCCGTTTGTAGGGAAGATAATAATTAAAAAAACGGCGCAACATAGCGTCCTCCTTGTAATTTGATAATCGATAACTTCATTAATGAGTGGCGCTACATAATTTTCGGATATACATCCCTTACTTCTTACCTTCAATTCACCATGGGCAGATCAAACCTTAGCCTGGCTTTGGCTGCGGTATCACGTTTAACCACACAGACCCTGTTTCCAGAATGAATCTACAATTCGTTGATTTTCTTTATTGATAACGATACTGATAGTGATTATCATTCCCGTTCTTGTAATTAACTGTAAAGAAATATCTCATGCTTATCAAAAAAATTACAAAGCGTGCCCTACTCTCACTTGCAGTCTCTCAACTTATCGTATCTGCCTCTGGGATGGCTAAGCCTGTAAATGAAAGGGATTTTAAGATTCAGCATTTGGGGCATGGTGTCTATGAAATGGCCTTCGTTAAAGATCGTAATGCACTCTTCGTCGCTTCATCGCCCTCATTTGACAAGGATAAAACGTCTGGCATGGTGTTTCAGCTGGCCGCTGATTCGCTGCATGTTGATACGAGAATCCCTACAACGCGTCGCACCTTTTCCGTGGCATTGGATGAGGCGAACCACCTGCTGTATCTCGGCAACGCGCTGGATGGTTCCGTCACCTTGCTGGATAGCCAAACCGGAAAAGAGTTGCGCACGATTCAGTTGAGCGATGATGCCGTTCCGGAGAAAAAAGCGCATGTGCGAGAAGTGGTTCTCGATAAAAAACACCATCGCCTGTACGTATCGGGTATTGGGGGGAAAGACAAAGGATTGCTATGGGTGGTGGATACTCAGAAGCAACAAGTCGTCAAAACGCTCGATAACATGGAGCCTGTTGGTTTCGCGGTCGATGAAGCAGGCAATAAAGTTTATGCCGTGACCGGTAAAGGGGAAATCCTGACATTGGATGGCCTGTCTTCGGATCTCATCTCAAAGGTAAAAGTCGATCCGGCAGAAACCAATCATTATTTTCTGAATATCGCCCTCAATACTCAGAAGGGGATTGGCTACATCGCTGATACCAACACCCGCGATGTACTGGTCGTCCAACTTGATTCCGGTAAGCTGATTCATCGTATCTCAACACCAAACTCTATAGCGGTGCTCTACAACGCCGCCCGTGATGAAATCTATGTGACCCACCGCAATGCGCGTCAAATCAGCATCATTGATGCCGGCACCTATCGCATAAAACACACCATCGATACCTCTGCCATGCCCAATAGCCTGGTGCTTTCACCCGATGCTCGCACCCTTTACGTCAGCGTGAAGCAGGACGAAAAGAGCGATCAAAATGACTACGTCCTCAAAATTGATTTAACCCAACTCTAAAAGGGATTTTGCAGTGAAAAATCAAACACGCCTGGCCGTGGCGGTCACGCTCGCCCTAAGTTACCTGCCCGCTGTTCTCTATGCAGAGGACAGCACGTCGAATAATGAGAAAGATCTTGTCGTGACTGCCTCTGGTTTCAGTCAGGAACGGCGAGATGCGCCTGCGAGTATTTCGGTGGTCGGGGAGAAGGATTTAAATACCCGATCTAATCAGAACATCACGGAGGCGCTACGCGAGATTCCAGGTGTACTGGTCGGTAATGGGCATGGCAGCCTGGCTACCGGCGATATTCAGATGCGCGGGATGGATTCGACCTATACCTCTTAC
>OBJT01000108.1_pt1 | contig 20257 bp, 11 predicted proteins | sample 1519861 | NCBI WGS metagenome assembly OBJT01 (sample SAMN02401118, study PRJEB22541) | soil metagenome, isolate JX
AAGAAACTATTAATAAGATAGCAAGCTAATTATTGGAAACTTCTGGACTCAATTATTGTCAATAATTTCTCCCGCCTCACAAATATTTCGCCATTGTGACAATGGTTTACCCCTAATTACCTTTTGCGTCCGATGACAGAAAAGTCTATACCTAAAGCCAATTAATCTATAAAAACAGTTTCCACGCCTTATTCGCTGCACCGAACTTTCTTCACACAGTGGTTATCAGAAATGAATTTCTCATCGGGGTTGGTGTTATTCCTGCCGCTGTATCCCCTCGCGATGAATTTAACGCTGTTGCAATAACAGCGTGGACGCCGCACGCCCACTGGAGGAAGTATGAAGTTCACATTAAATCCGATTGCGTTAGGAATATTAGCCGCGCAAGCGCTGTTTTATCCAGCAATAAGCGCGCAAGCCATTACGTTAGGAAGTTATTCACCGCAGGTTAATGACAACCTCTTTGGCGCGCAGAATATTAACGTCAATGGCAGCAATGAAACGCTGACCGGCAATCCTGATTTCGCACCGGGAACGGATGGATCGGTGAACTCCAGCTTGGGGCAGGTGAACATCACTTCGGGCGCGCAGTTTCTCAATCAAACGCGTCTCGATCCCGGCCCGCAGAACTTCGCTATCACCGTGCCCGATCCCACGACTGGCGGTAACACGACTTTCCAGGTCTACAACTCCGCCAGTCTGGTGGCACAAACACCCGTGACCTCGGATACGGCGGTGCCGGACGTGGTTAACGTTAACGGCGATCAATACATCAACACGCGTGTTGCGGATGTCTCGAACGGTGGCACGCTGGACGTCAATATTGGGCAGGCAAACGCCGTCAGCAGTGCCAACACCAACAGCTGGAGCATGGCGGCCAAGCAGACCACGCTGTTTCAGGTGGGCAGCGACAGCACGCTTAACTGGAATTCCAACAATCGCATCAGTTTCTTTGGCACCGCCGCCACACCGGATGGCGCAGGTGCTACCCAAACGTTCCAGGTGCAAAATCTCGCCAGTTACAACGGCAGTTTCACCGTGCAGACGCTGGACGGCGCCACCAACACTTTCTCGGTCACCAACGCCAACGAGCTGCAGACCTACAACAACTGGCTAATCAGCCAACTGCAATCCGGCAATCTGGATAAGGCCAATTATCTCACCGAGTTCAATAAAGCGGTCACCGTCACCAACGGCAATATCGTGTATGACGTGAGTGCTACACCGCCGGATGAAGTCACGCAGCAGATTGGTAACCGCATCGTGGTGAATGCTGATGGGCCTAATGCTCGCGTCAATCTGGCAGCAGGCAAAACGTTGGAAGTGGTGGGCTCAACCGGGGGCGCGATCAAAGCCTCCAATGGCGCACAGGCGGTGATTGATGGCAAGCTCGCCAGCCGCGGTTCTGTCGCCAACAACGGCACTGCGCTGGTGCTCTCCGACAACAGCAACGGCAGCACCAGCAGCACCGGCGTTATCAACGGTGGCTTCCTAAATCGCCAGGATGGCACCGGCATCGGCTCGACGGGTTATGGTGCCAACGGCGTACTGGTGCAGAGCGGTAGTGCATTTAACAACAACGGCATTGTCAATCTGGCGACTATCGGCAGCAACTCGCAGTATGGCGTGGCGGGGATTCGACTGGAAGATGACGCGACGTCCAGCAACAGCGGCAATATCAACGTCGGCGTGAACGGCTCCAGCGCGCGCGGCACCGCCTCTGGTGTGCTGCTGACAACACCGACTTCCACCTTTACCAATAATGCCGATGGGCAGATTTATATTGGTCGTGGTCCGCAGAACAGCCTGACCGACAGCGTGGCGGATACCGCGATGAATCAGAGCGGCCTCACCAGCGGGATCGCGCTGGTGGCCAACGGCTCTGCCACTAACAACGGCAACATCGTGATCGGCACTAAGGTGCAGAACGCGGCCGGCATGTCGGCGACCGGTGCCAGCGGGGTCACGATGGTTAATAATGGCACCATTGATGTGAATGGTGCCGCCGCAACTGTGCCGCGAGAGAACGTCGGGATGTCGGTGACCAACAGCAGCGGCAACATTGACAACAGCGGCACCATTAATCTGAACGGCGTCAACGGCACGGGCGTGAAGGTGGTGGCGACAAATGGCAATACCGCTTCTGCAAGTTCAACGGGAACCATCAATGTTGCAGGCGGCGCGGATCCCGCCAGCGGCACGCGTAACTTTGGCGTGTGGGTGGAAGGTCAGGGCACCGGCCAGGCCAGTGCGGACGTCAACGGTCCGGTAAATCTGAGCGGCACGGGCGCGATTGGTGTGCACGCGCGCGGTAATGCCACGGTGGAAGTGGCCGCCAACGCGATACCCACCTTCAGCAACGGCAGTAATCAGATCGCCTTCTTTGCCTATGGCCCCAACGCTTTAATCAACGTAGCGGGAAACAATCCCTTTAATGTCACCACCACCAACTCGACGCTGTTCCGCGTTGAGCAGGGCGCGGATTTTGACGGCACCGATCTGTCGCTCACGGCATCGGGCGCCGGTTCTGTGGCAGTGAACGGCAGCGGCACCGGCGGTACTGAAGTGAATACCCGCAATGCCACGCTCAACGTCAGCGGCGCGGGTGCCACAGGGGTGAATATTGAGGGCGGCGCAACGGGCACCATCGACAATGACACTATCATCAACCTCACCGGCAACAACGCGATTGGCGCGATTGTTGATGGGCAAAAACATACGCTGGCGGGCAGTAACAGCGGTGCGCCGGTGACCAGCACGACATTAAGCTCTGCTGCGGCACTGAATTCATCGCAAAGTGGATTGATTGGCTATCTGGCGCGCAATCGCGCACAGCTCAATAACACGGGCAACATTGCTTTTAGCGGCGCTAACGCCACTGGCATTCGCGTAGAGAGCGGTGCGACCGGTACCAACAGCGGCAATATCAGCATCAACGATGGCGGCACAGGTATTGCGGTGAACAGCAGCGGCAGCACGGCCAATACCACGGCCAACAACAGCGGCAACATCGACGTTAATGGCGGCAGTATCATCAGCCGCAGCCGGGGAGTCAGCGCCAGCGGCAGTCGGGCGATTGCGAATCTCAACGGTGGCACCCTGAACCTTAACGGCACCGGCGCGATTGGGGCTGAAGCGATCAATGGTGCGCGAGTGAATATCTCTGCGGTGTCCACGCCAATATTTAATAACAGCGATCAGATTGCCTATCATGCGGCAGGCAGCGGCTCACGTATCAACTCGGCCGCCAACGCGCTGGACGTGAATACGCTCAATTCCACCGGATATCGTATCGATGAGGGTGCAGCGTTAAGCTTCAGCAATCCCACCTCATTGACCACCAGCGGCGCTAACAGCACGGGCGTGATCGTCTCTGGCAGCGGCAGCACGCTGAACACGGCGAATGCCAGTTTCACCGCCAGTGGCCAGGGCAGCACGGCGCTCCGCACTGAAGGCGGGGCTGTGACCACGCTTGATAGCGGCAGCAGCATTAATGTCAGCGGCAACAACGCAGTCGGCGTGCTGGTCAATAATCTGCGCACCGATCTCAGCAATGCGCTGGATGGCACCTCCGCGACCACTACCGTCACCAGCAATGCCAACCTCAGTGGTGCAGGCAGTAATGCTATCGGCTTTGATGTCACTAACGGCGCTACGCTGGTGAACAACGGTGCGGTAGATCTCACTGGCAGCAACACTATTGGTATCCGCTCGCGTGCAGGCAGTACGCTGACCAACAACGGTACGGTGAATGTGTCGAACGGCACTGGGTTGGATGTGTCAGGTAGCGGCAGCACGCTGGCAAAAGGCGGGGTGATCAACATCGATAACGGTGTGGCAGGCGTGCGCATCAGTGAGGGTGCACAACTGGCGTTAACCGGCAGTGATACCGTCATCACCACGCGTGGCACGGCGCACGGCATCTTGGTCGATAACGGTGCCAGTGCGCTCAGCGCCAGTGATGCCACGGTGAATGTGCTGGGCAGCGGTAACGGTATTGAAAACCGCGCAGAACTCAGCAATGTCAGCCTGAGCAACCTCACGCTCAACGTGGCGAATGGCAACGGGATCCGCACTGCGGTGCCGTTTGATTCTGCCTCAACCGTCACCGCCAATGTGACCGGCAGCGGTACCGGCTTAAACATCGCCAATGCGGATGGATCGACCACCAGCGGTGATTTAACGCTGGGTTCTGGCTATCAATTCAATGTCACCGGCGCGGGCGGCAGCGGCATCCGCGCCAACACCACCGGCAATGTCACCACCGCTGCAGATGTCACGATCGATAATCCAGCGGGCGGATCGGCACTGATCTCCAGCACGGCGGGCACCATCGTCAACACCGGAACGTTTACCTCGAACAGCCTGACCTCGCCAGTGGTGGATTTGCGTGGGGGCAAAACCCTCTTCGAAAACCTCGGCAACATCATCACCGCCAATCCCCAAACGGTGGCGGTGGCGGGCAGCAATGCCAATGATGAAATCCTGCTGACCGAAGGCGATGTGCGTGGCGATATCAACCCCGGCGGCGGTTCTGATGTGTTCCGTTGGACGGGTGGTACGCTTAACGGCAGCCTGACCATGGGCAATGACGCTAATAACAGTGCGGAGGTCAGCAAGGTGGATCTCGGCACCACCTATCACCTCACCAGCGGCAGCGGAACCGGTAACACCCTGACGTTCAATCAGATCGATTCGCGCGGCGGTAGCTTCAGCGCGGATGATCTCAATAAAGGGGTTAACCTCGGCAGCGGCTGGAGCACCCTTAACTTCGCCAATACCCAATGGACGCTCACTGACAACCTCCAGTTGGCGCACAGCACCATTAATATCGATACAAATTCAACGCTGTATGCGGGCAACAATGTGCACCCTACTTTAGCGGGCGGTACGGCGGATTCACTCACGGTGAACAACGCCGGTATTCTCGATCTGACTAACGGCGCGGGTTCGCCAGGCAACACCTTGAATATCAATGGTTCGCTGGCTTCCAGCGGTGGGCAGCTCAATCTGATCACCGACCTTAACGAAGGTGGCGCGCTAAGTAATCAGTTCACTGACCACCTCAACGTGACGGGCAATGCCACGGGCACCACGCTGGTGAACGTGAAACTGATCGACAGCAGCACCGGCGCGTTAACGGATCTGAATCGCAACGGCGGCATTGAGGGCAATGAGGGGATCTCATTAGCGCAGGTGGCGGGTAACGCTGGCCCCGACAGCTTTGCCCTTAAAGATGGCTATCTTGGCGCGGGGCCGTGGCAATATCGGCTCTACACCTTCGCGCCAGGCAGCACCGACCCCAGCCAGCGTTTAGTCACCGGCAGTGGTAACAATTACTGGGATTACCGGTTGGCAAATTACTACGTGTGTGAAGATGGAGACAGCTGCCCATCGACCTTTATCACTGATGCGTTCGGCAGCGGGCAAAGCTACGATGCGCGTCCCGCCGTGGTGCCGCAGGTGCCGTCCTATATCTCCGCACCGGTTGGCCTGGCGTATTACACCTCGGCGATCATCGACGATTTGCATAAGCGTCTCGGTGAGCTGCGCCATGAGCAAACCCGGCCGGAAGGCGATGGCGGAGAGATGTTTCTGCGTTACATCGGTTCCAACCTGAAATACAAAAGTGACCAGAGCTTCCGCGATTACGGCTATGACTTCGATCTGGACTACAGCGCGGTGCAGGTGGGTGGCAACGTGCTGCGTCTCGACGGTGAAAAAGACAGCCTGCGCGGTGGCTTAGCCTACACGCGTGGTAACACGCGTATTCGTCCCGATGCCGCTGACGGCTATAGCAGCACCACCTTTGACAGCGATAGCCTGGCCTTTTACGGCACCTGGCAGCGACAGAACGGATTCTATCTGGATGGTGTGCTCTCCTTTGACTGGCATCGCGGGGAAACCGATATCGCGCGGCAAAAACAGGAGGCCAAGCTGAAAGGTCACGGCTGGACTGCCTCGCTGGAGAGCGGCTATCCCTTTGATCTCGGCGATGGCTATAAGCTGGAACCGCAGGCGCAGCTGATGTACATGAAGCTAAATATGAACGATTTCACCGATGAAGATGGCAACAAGGTGCGTTACGGCGATTACAACCAGACTATTGGACGTTTGGGCGCACGTCTTGATCGCACCTGGACGGATGACAGCAATCGCCAATACACCCCTTACCTGCGCGCCAACTACTATAAAGGCTGGGGCGGCACGGCAGACACCAATATCTCATCGGTAGAAAATCCTGCGCTCAGTGCCACCTTCACCAGCGGTCACTTTGGCCAGATGTGGGAAGTGGGCGCGGGCGGTACTGCCACATTGCAGCAGGATGTTTCACTGTATGCGGAGGCGGATTACCGCAAAGAGATCAGCGGCAACGGTGCCAAAGGGTGGCGCTATAACGTTGGCGTGAGGTGGCAGTTTTAAATGAGGACATATCCAGAGTTGCCTTGAATGCCGTCTTCAAAGGGCTATGGCATTCGGCCTGGTCGTCATAAATAGCGTCATCAAAGGATTGTGGCATTCGGCCAGGTCGCCATCAATGGCGACCCTACAGTGAAATGGCGGAGGTCTATGTAGTGTGCGCATTTATGCGCACTTTGCTCATCGCTACGTTCAGCAAAACCTTGATTTCATATACCCTAAATAAAATTTTATCGATCGATTTCCGCCACAAAAAACGGGGGTATTGTTCACCATGGCTTTAATTCAGGATAAAAATTAATTCTTCGAGCTAAAGCCAGCCAGCTCTGCTGCCGAAAAGGTAAAAAAGTGTAATTGATTTTTTCCTTTAGCCTGCATCTTGCAAGGACAACACACATGCGGAACAACCAGCCTATCACTCAGCGTGAATTCATCTTTGCCGATGACGCCACGCTGATGTCGACCACCGATCTCAACAGCCACATTACTTATGCCAACGACGCCTTTATTGAGGTCAGCGGCTTTGAGCCGGAGGAGGTCAACGGTCAACCGCATAACATGGTGCGTCACCCCGATATGCCGCCGGAAGCCTTTGCCGATATGTGGGCCACGCTGAAACAGGGCGAACCCTGGACCGCACTGGTAAAAAACCGTCGTAAGAATGGCGATCACTATTGGGTGCGAGCCAACGCCATTCCAGTGGTGCGCGAAGGCAAAGTGCAGGGTTACATGTCGGTGCGCACCAAACCGTCAGCAGAAGAAATCCGCCAGACCGAAGCGCTGTACCGTGATTTCCGTGAAGGACGTGCCAAAGGCCGCCGTTTCCACAAAGGGCTACTCATCGGCACCGGTTGGCGTCGTCTCGGTTCACTGTTAAAAATCATGCCGCTGCGCTGGCGTATTCGATCCACCTTGATAACCCTACTGCCGCTGTCGGTGATCGGCGTCTGGTTGCTGGGTATGGCACCGATGGCGTTGGGCTGCTTTGCCGCAGGCATGGCGGGTATATTGTTACTGTCGAGCCTGTGGCTGGAGCAGCAGATTTCCCGTCCAATGGAGCGCATCTGCCGTCAGGCATTGAGCGTCGCAACGGGTGCCAGTCATAAGGTGGAGCAGCTGGATCGCATGGATGAAATAGGGATCACTTTGCGCGCCATCGGGCAACTCGGCCTAATGTTCCGCTGGCTGGTGGATGACGTCAGCGGTCAGGCGATCAATGTGTTAAGCGCCAGCGATGCGATTGCGCGTAGCAACGATGAGTTGAGCCGCCGCACCGAACAGGCCGCTGCGAATGTGCAGCAAACTGCCGCCACCATGAACGAAATGACCGCCACGGTGAAAAGTAACACCGATACCGCCAGCGAAGTGAATAACCTGTCAGAAAACACCAGCCATGCAGCGCTGAAAGGCGGCGAGGTGATGCAGGAGATGGTCGGCATGATGGCGGAGATTGCCGATAGCTCGAAGCGCATCGCCAACATCACCAGCGTAATCGACGGCATCGCTTTCCAGACCAATATTCTGGCGCTGAATGCGGCAGTTGAAGCGGCGCGAGCCGGTGAGCAGGGCAAAGGGTTTGCAGTGGTGGCGGGGGAGGTGCGCAGTCTGGCACAGCGCAGTGCCAAAGCCGCCAGCGAAATCAAAAACCTGGTGGAGACCAGCGCGGGCCGCGTGCAGTCGGGTAGCAATCACGCCGATGCGGCGGGGCGCACCATGCAAGAGATCGTTGATCAGGTGCAAAATGTCACCGCGTTGATTGCCCAGATTAGTTCTGCCACCGCTGAACAATCCATCGCGTTGAGCGAAGTGAGCACGGCGGTGGAAGATCTTGACGATATCACCCATCAAAACGCTGCGCGCGTGGCGGAAAGTGCCGAAGCGTCCGGGCGTATGACGCGTCAGGCCAACCGCCTGGTGGAAGCGATCAGCGTGTTCCGTTAAAGGAGCGCGCTGTTCGAAATGCGCCGAAGCCTCATGCCAATCGCCTGGTGGAAGCGATCGGCGTATTCCGTTAAAGAGGCTCGCGCGCCGCACGCAACGCGCCGGGCGGTGTCCCGACTATCCGCTTAAAGGCGCGGCTAAACGCCGCCAGCGAACCGTAACCGAGGTGGAAGGCGACGCTTTCCACCGCTTCGCCCTCATTCACGATACGTTCCACTGCCAGCCTCATCCGTAACTCCGTGAGATAGCGCAGCGGTGTCATGCCGGTGGCGCTCTGGAAGCGAGCAGCAAACACCGAGCGCGAGCTACCGGATTCACGCGCCAGCCGTTCCACCGTCCAGTTCTCTCCCGGCGCGCGGTGCATCGCGGCCATTGCCTGGCTAAGACGGGGATCGCGCAGGGCTTGCACCAATCCGCTGCCTTTGCCGCAGCCGTTTTCCACCCAGCCGCGGACAATTTGCGCGGCTACCACATCCGCTAAACGCGACAAAATCCCCGCGAAACCAGCTTTGCGCTGACGTGTTTCGCGTTCCATGGCATCAAGAATCGGCTTGATTTCCGGGTATTGCGCCAACAAGGTACTGACCAGCATCACGTCTGGCATGGTATGCACCAGCGGCTGCATGCCGCCAAGTTCAAATGCCATACAGGCGCTGAACAGGATCACATCGGCGTTATCGGTGCAGCTTTCATTGCTGTCATCAATGGCGCACACGCTGCCGCAGATCGGCTTGCTGTTGAAGGTGGTGATCGGTTCGCAGCGGACATCTTCAGAGGAGAGCAGTGCGTGCGTTTTGCCGTGCGGAATGAGCAGCGCATCGCCAGCTTGCAGCTTGTAGATCGTCCCAGATGCCGAGCGCACCAGTAGCGATCCGTGCCCAACGAAGTGGAGCTGCGCGCGGCCGGGTGCGTGTTCATACTGCAAACCAAAAGGCGCATGCAGCGCGATACGCTGGTATTTCACGCCGTACAGGCGCATGCCCATCAGCAGTTCACTGGTCAGATCTTCATAGCGGCTCATACGAATCCAGACGAATAATCAAAAAACAAAGTTTTTGTATCATAGATCGTCTTGCCTTCTCTCTCTATGCTTACAACCTGAATTTTTGTGATGGGGATCGCAAATGAGTCTGGATACTGAAGTAGTCGAAACAAGTATAGCGGTGGATAAACCCGCATGGGGCGCGGTGTTTGCGATGGCATTTGGCGTGTTTGGCTTAATTACTGCCGAATTTCTGCCGGTGAGTTTGTTGACGCCAATTGCGGATTCACTGCGCATCAGTGAAGGCCAAGCCGGGCAAACCGTCACGGTGACCGCGCTGGTGGCGTTGCTGACCAGCCTGGTGATCGGTAATGTCACGCGTAGGCTGGATCGTCGCAATGTGATGCTGGGCTTTACGTTGCTGCTGATCGCTTCGGCGCTGCTGGTGGCGTTTGCGGAAAACCTGCCGATGATTTTGCTGGCGCGCGTGCTGCTCGGCATAGCGATTGGTGGCTTCTGGACGCTCTCAACCGCGATAACCATGCGTTTGGTACCGAGCGATCAGGTGCCAAAAGCGCTGTCGATTGTGTTTAGTGGCATTTCACTGGCAACCATTATCGCCGCGCCGTTGGGCAGCTATCTGGGCGGTATGATTGGCTGGCGCAACATCTTCCTGCTGACCTCAATGCTGGGCGTATTGGCACTGTTCTGGCAGTTCTTCACCCTGCCTGCGATGCCGCCAGAAAATAAAGCGCGCAGCGGTGGCGTGTTGGATCTGTTGCGTAACGGATTAATGCGTTGGGGCATGTTAGCGGTGATCATGATGTTCACCGGACATTTCGCCTTCTTTACCTATCTGCGTCCGTTCCTTGAGGGCAGCGCGCAGCTTAATGTGAATCAACTGTCGTTGGTGTTATTGGCGTTTGGCGTGGCGAACTTCTTCGGCACGTCGCTGGCGGGCTATCTGGTGACGCGCAGTGTGTCGCTGACGTTAACCGGCATGGCACTGGTGATGAGTGTGACGGCGGTGCTGCTGGTGAGTTTCGGCAATGTGTCGTGGCTGGTGGCTGTGGGCGTTGCCCTGTGGGGCTTGGCGTTTGGTTCGATGCCAACTGGCTGGTCAACGTGGATTTCCCGCGCGGTGCCAGATGATGCAGAGTCGGGCGGTGGCTTACTGGTGGCAACGATCCAACTGGCGATCACTGCCGGTGCAGCAGCAGGCGGCTGGATGTTTGACCTGCAAGGCGCGGGCGGCGTGTTCCTCGCCAGTGGTGTACTGATGTTGCTGGCGGCGATCACCATTTTCACGCGCGTCAGGCATCACGGTTAAAGCTTGGGCGGCATGAATGCCGCCTCTACAAGGATGCACTGAGCACCAGAGGTCACCCTTTAATGTGACCTTTTTTATTCTCTCTATAACAGCCATAAATCCTGCCTTTCAATCAAAACTTGGATTTTTAACCCTTTGCACAGATGTTAATCCAAACGTGCTTTTATTGTTCAAATTAATAGAATGACATTGGCAAATCTATCCGCTTTTTACTGCTCGATTATCAGCCTATTATTTATCTCAACAAGGCGATGACGCCTTACCTGATAAAACATTGACTGAGGAATTGACCATGAAATCTATCAAAACTTTTGCTGCTGTTGTTGCCCTGACTATTCTGCCATTCGCTAGCTTCGCGCAAAGCATCACCGCAACTGATACCACCATTGATGGTGCAGAAGCGCAAATCGCTGCTCAGGCCCATAAAGCTGGTGCTTCCTATAAAGTGACTGAAGCCAACTTCAATAACGGCGTGCATATGACTGCCGAGTTGACCAAATAAGTCTACGTTAACGTTCTGTGCTGACAGGGTGCCTTAGGGCGCCCTGGCGGCGTTGGTAACCGCATAAAATCCTGTCACTTTCCCTCCGAAATGATTACTATTCTCAAAAAATCATCCTTCGTCAGCTCGCCTCGGGCTGTCATTTTAAAATTGGTTGCATTGTCGAGCTTTCACTTCACTGCCATGTGGCGGTGGATTTGCTATGGAGAAGTCATGAAAGCGATTAAAACAACGTGGGCACTGCGTCCACTGCTGCTGGCAACAGCGCTGTTATCTTCCTCTGCGGTACTGGCGGCTGAATCTCAGCCTCTGAATCAGGCGATTTCTAAAGGTGCTTACGAATTAGCGTTCAGTAACAGCGACAATGCGCTGTTCCTTGCTACTGCGCAAAATGCCACCAATGAAAAAGGGGGCACTGTTTATCGTCTCGATCCTCAGGATTTGGCGATCAAGCAAACCATTAACACCGATCTAAAACCTTTCGGCGCCACTATTAACCAGAAAACCAATACGCTGTTTTTTGGTAATACTGTTAACAGCGCGGTGACGGCGGTTGATGCAACCAGTGGTAAAGTGCTGAACACTTTAGTATTGGATGCGCGTAAACGCGGCGAAAAAGAGCGTCCATTGCAGCCACGTGAGCTGGTCGCTGACTCAGCGACTGATCGCGTATATGTCGGCGGTCTGGGGCAGGAGAGCGTGGTTTGGGTGGTCGATGGCAAAACCCTCAAACTGATCAGTACCGTTCCTAACACTGGCAAAATGGGTGCAGGCCTGGCATTGGATTCAGCAGCTCAGAAGCTGTACGTCACCAACGGCGACGGTGAGTTGGTAACGATCAATACGCGTCTCAACGCGATTGAAAAACGTCAGAAAATTGATGGCGATAAAGATCACTTCTTCTTGAACATTGCACTGGATACTAAAGGCCAGCGCCTTTTCCTGAGCGACTCTAAACAGCCTCAGGTGCTGGTGCTGGATGCGCGCACTCAGCAGGTCATTCACAAGATTGAGGTGCCAGAATCTCTGGCGGTGCTGTTCAATGCCGATCGCAACGAGCTGTACGTGACCCATCGCAAAGCGGGTGAAATCAGCATCATTGACGCCAGCACCTATAAAGTGAAACGCACAGTGAAGGCACCTGGCCTGCCAAACAGCCTGGCGCTGTCAGCCGATGGCAAAGTCCTGTTTGTTAGCATCAAGCAGCCGGGCACGCGTAAAGAACCACCAAAAAACCCGGATAGCGTTCTGCGTATTACACTTTAAGTTTTCCCCTAAATATTTTGCGCTACAGGAAGGCGGCAAGCGTGAGAGTCCCCAGGAGTTTACATAAGTAAGTGACTGGGGCGAGTACGAGCAGCCAACGCACCTGTAGCGTGAAATATGACGGGGATGTGTCGCCCTTTGCATTTCCCGCCTTTCGTTACGCAACTCCCTTCGCTTTTACGCTACCTTTTAGAACGACAACACCAATGGAGAGGAAGCAATGAGCCAGTTTTTTATGCATGAGAAAAACAATCTGGTGAACGAAGCCATCGAAGGGGTTTTGCTCAGCACGCCGTGGCACAACTTAAGTCGTCTGGATCTCGGTGATGAAATCCGCGTAGTGGTGCGTTCAGATTGGGATAAAAGCAAAGTGGCGCTGATCTCCGGCGGGGGATCGGGTCATGAGCCAGCCCACGCAGGTTTCGTCGGCAAAGGTATGTTAACGGCGGCGGTATGTGGCGATATCTTTGCTTCGCCGAGCGTGGATGCGGTACTTAATGCCATCATCAATGTCACAGGTGATGCCGGTTGCCTGTTGATTGTGAAGAACTACACGGGCGATCGCCTGAACTTCGGCTTGGCCGCAGAGAAGGCCAAAAACCTCGGCTACAACGTTGAGCTGGTTATGGTTCAGGACGATATTGCGCTGCCAGAAAATCCGCAGCCGCGCGGTATTGCTGGCACCGTGCTGGTGCATAAAATCGCTGGATTTGCTGCTGAGCAAGGACACTCGCTAACCGAGGTAAAAGCCTTGGCGCAGCGCGCCATTGATGCCACTTCCTCGATCGGTTTGGCGTTTGCGACCTGCCATATTCCCGGTGAAAAGCGCGATGAACGCGTGGAAGCAGGCCATAGTGAACTGGGCATGGGCATCCACGGTGAACCGGGTGTGGTGACGCTCGATACGCAAAACAGCCGTAAAATCAGTAGTATCATGACCGATAAGTTGGCACAGGCGCTACCCGACGGCAAACAGGCGCTGCTGTTGATTAACAATCTTGGCGGATTCTCCCAGCTGGAGCTGGCGTTGTTGACGCGTGAAGTTTTGCAGTCACCGTTGGCGGCGCGCATCACCCATCTGATTGGCCCTGCCACGCTGGTGAGTGCGCTGGATATGAAGGGCTTCTCACTATCGCTACTGGCGCTGGAAGAGCCGTTCCTTGAAGCGCTTAATTCTCCAGTCCAGGTATTGGGCTGGGTACCGGTGTATGACTTCGCTCCCATCAGCTTGCAGAGCGCCGAGAAAGTCGGCAGTGCACTGGATTTCGATCCCTCTGACAACGCTGCAGTGGCAGAGATTGTGGGGCGCGTGACGCAGACACTGATTGATCTCGAGAGCGAGCTTAACGCACTGGATGCCAAGGTGGGTGATGGTGATACCGGATCAACCTTTGCGGCGGGCGCGAAGAAGATCCAGCACGGCTTGCACGACAAGCAATTACCGCTGGATGAGTTGCCTACGCTAATGGCACTGATTGGTGAGCAACTGGCGACGGTGATGGGCGGATCGAGTGGCGTATTGATGTCGATTCTGTTCACCAGTGCGGGTCAACAGTTGGAAGAAGGCAGTGAACTGCCACAGGCGTTGATGCATGGTCTGGAGCGTATGAAGCACTACGGCGGCGCACAGCCGGGACATCGTACATTAGTCGATGCACTGCAACCCGCGCTGGAAGCCCTGGTGGCGGGTGAGTCATTGGCCTCCGCAGCCAAAGCGGCTCAGCAGGGTGCGGATGCCACAGCGCAAATGCAGAGCGCGAAAGCCGGTCGCTCAGCGTATCTGAATCAGCAGAGTCTGGACGGTGTCAAAGATCCGGGCGCGTACGCGATTGAGAAGGTATTTGCGGTGCTGGCAGGTTGATTGTTACTGTTTTTACAGCGTGCAACTTCATGAATTTATAAGGTGCGGCCTGCAGGCCGCGCCATAACTACCCCTACGCATAATGGTAGCGGCGCGATTTATCGCGCGCACCTGAAGCGATGTGACGGCTGACAGGTGCGCATTGAATACGCCGCTAAAACATCACCTTACTCAGCTGACTCGCGCATCATTTCATCATGCGGAATATCCGCCAGAATCTGCTCAAAGCTGCGTAGACGTTTGTAGATCGACATCAATTCCACCAGCGTCGACCATGAAGTGATCAGGTACTGGAATGACGAACGAACCTGGTCAAACACGTTAGTAATCTGGTTCATTAAACCCAGCGTAATCGACGCGGCGACAATCGAAGGAAGCAGTAAAAACAGCCCCACGACGTTGTCTACTTGCAGATAGAGAATACGGGTGATGTTGAAATACAGGTAATGGAAATAGAGACGGAAGTAGTTGTAGCGCACGCGGCTGAACAGTTCGGCAACCGTAGGAGGGGTGGCGCGATCGTTATGATCTTCACCATAGACCAACTCTTTACGGTAGGCGGCTTCCACCTTCTGATTACGGAACTCCAGTCCCGGCAGTTTTATCCCCACCAGCGCTAACAGGCCGGTACCAAAAATCGACCAGACTAACGCGGCAATCACCAGTGCATAAGGAATACTGCCTAAAATAGGCACCTCTTTAACGTGTGGCGAAAGCGCCACCAGCACGGGCAGAAATGCTACCAGCGTCATGATCGCCTGAATGAAACTCACGCCCCAATCTTCCAGCGTGCTGGCAAAACGCATGGTGTCTTCCTGCACACGCTGTGCTGCACCTTCAACATGACGCAGACGCTGCCAGTTATGCATGTAGTAGTTATTCATCGCAGTACGCCAGCGGAATACCCAATGGCTGATGAAGAATGCGCTCATCACACCCACGACGACGGCAATCAATGCGATACCCAGAAACGCGGTAATTTGACGGTAAAACTCATCAATAGTGACAGCATTGGGTTTGCTGAGCGCTTTCTGAATCATGTCACCAAACGGATTATACCAGGCGTTGATCGCCACGCTGACCTGCACACCAAACCAGGTGATAAAGATGATCAGTGCCGCTCCCCAGACTGACCAACGTTGCCAAGGGTGGTTATCGATCACGCGCCAAGCCAGCGCGAACAGACCCGCCACCATCCAGTAATAGGCGTAGAACCACAGCTGGCTCGCATGGATAAAGCGCATGGCATTGGTGGGTAGCGGTTGCTGCATCGCGGCCTGTAATGCTGGGAACCTGGCAGGAAAATCATTGAAAAAACCGAACCAGGCGAAAATCGCAATCAAACTCCAAATCGCTGCCGAGCTGAAAAAAAGGGCTGGCCGCGGAAAATAGGACTTAAACATAGGTACTCCGCTGTTGTGTGTACTCTTTTATACCGCGTCAGGCATCACTCTGTCTTTTGTAGGTTGTATCTGACAATGACAGCATGGCGGCTGCTATGTAAATCGATACTGTCAGTTGTTAAGTATTTTGTGCGCATTTGTATCCAGAAACTAAATTATTAACAGCGAAGGTGTTACACTGCGCGTACTGTTACCGGTAACAGTGCTGCTGTAACCCTTAAGCCACGATAAAAAAACAATACAAAGCAACCAATTAACTTTCATGCCGCATTACATGCGGTACTGAGGCAATGTCATGTCAGAACAAAAAAATGGTCAAAGTCGCAGGGATTTTCTGCTGAGAACCATCACCCTGGCGCCAGCAATGGCGGTTGGCAGTTCGGCGATGGGCGCGCTGGTGGTGCCGATGGCCGCTGGGGCAGCAGAGCAACCCGTATTACCCCAAAAGGCACGTGAATATCAGCCCACCTGGTTTACCGCGGAAGAGTTCGCTTTTCTAAAAGCAGCCGTCGCGCGCTTGATACCCAATGACGAACGCGGCCCTGGTGCACTGGAAGCTGGCGTGCCGGAGTTTATCGATCGCCAAATGAACACGCCCTACGCCACCGGTAGCAACTGGTACATGCAGGGGCCGTTCAATCCCGATTTGCCAAAAGAGCTGGGCTATCAGTCTCCGCTGGTGCCGCAGCAAATTTATCGCCTCGGCCTCGCTGACGCGGATGGCTGGAGCAAAAAACAGCATGGCAAAGTTTTTGCCGAGTTAACCGGCGAGCAGCAAGACGCGCTGCTGACCGCGTTTGAAGGCGGCCAGGCGGAGTTTCCGCAACTGGCAGCTAAGACCTTCTTCTCCTTCCTGCTGCAGAACACCCGCGAGGGTTACTTCAGCGATCCCATTCATGGTGGCAACCAAGGCATGGTGGGCTGGAAGCTGATTGGCTTCCCAGGCGCACGCGCCGACTTTATGGATTGGGTAGAGCGCGGTGAACGTTATCCGTTCCCGTCAGTGGATATTCGCGGGGAGAGGGCGTAACCGTGGCAAATGAATTGAAAAAAGTAGATGCAGTGGTCGTGGGTTTCGGCTGGGCTGGCGCGATCATGGCGAAAGAACTGACCGAGGCCGGTCTGACGGTGGTCGCACTGGAGCGCGGTCCGCATCGTGATACCTATCCTGATGGTTCTTACCCGCAGTCGATTGATGAACTGACTTATAACATCCGCAAAAAGCTGTTCCAGGATCTATCAAAAAGCACCGTCACTATCCGTCACGATGCTTCCCAGACTGCGGTGCCTTATCGCCAGCTGGCAGCATTTTTGCCGGGCACCGGCACCGGCGGTGCAGGTCTGCACTGGTCAGGCGTGCATTTCCGTGTCGATCCGGTGGAGCTGAACCTGCGCAGCCACTACGAGCAGCGCTACGGCAAAAACTTCATCCCGGAAGGCATGACCATTCAGGATTTCGGTGTCAGCTATGATGAGCTGGAGCCGTTCTTTGATCAGGCTGAGAAAGTATTTGGTACATCCGGCAGCGCCTGGTCGATCAAAGGCCAGCTGCAGGGCAAAGAGAAAGGCGGTAACCCTTACGCGCCGGATCGTTCCAGTGCTTTCCCACTGCCTGCACAGAAACGCACTTATTCTGCACAGCTGTTTGCACAGGCCGCTGAATCAGTCGGCTATCACCCTTACGATATGCCGTCGGCAAACACCTCAGGCCCGTACACCAACACCTACGGCGCACAAATGGGGCCGTGTAACTTCTGCGGTTACTGCAGCGGTTATGCCTGCTACATGTACTCCAAAGCGTCGCCGAACGTCAATATCCTGCCTGCACTGCGTCAGGAGCCGAAGTTCGAACTGCGTAACAACTCCTACGTGTTGCGTGTGAATCTGACGGATGACAAGAAGCGTGCCACTGGCGTGACCTATCTCGATGGTCAGGGGCGTGAAGTGGTGCAGCCTGCGGATCTGGTGATTCTGTCGGCGTTCCAGTTCCATAACGTGCATCTGATGTTGCTGTCTGGCATCGGTAAACCTTATAACCCGATCAGTAACGAAGGTGTGGTAGGCCGTAACTTTGCCTATCAGAACATCTCGACCCTGAAAGCGCTGTTCGACAAGAACACCACCACCAACCCGTTTATCGGGGCGGGCGGTGCGGGCGTAGCGGTGGATGACTTCAACGCAGACAACTTCGACCACGGTCCACACGGCTTTGTCGGCGGTTCACCGTTCTGGGTGAACCAGGCGGGAACCAAGCCGATCTCGGGTCTGCCAACGCCGAAAGGCACGCCAAACTGGGGCAGCCAGTGGAAAGCGGCTGTGGCTGATACCTATAACCATCACATTTCGATGGATGCGCACGGTGCGCACCAGTCGTATCGCGCCAACTATCTCGATCTCGATCCGAACTACAAAGATGTCTATGGCCAGCCGCTGCTGCGCATGACCTTTGACTGGCAGGACAACGACATCAAGATGGCGCAGTTTATGGTCGGCAAGATGCGCAAAATCACCGAAGCGATGAACCCAAAAATGATCATCGGCGGCGCCAAAGGACCAGGCTCGCACTTCGATACCACCGTGTACCAGACCACGCACATGAGTGGTGGTGCGATCATGGGGGAAGATCCGAAAACCAGCGCGGTAAACCGCTATCTGCAGAGCTGGGATGTGCCGAACGTATTTGTCCCTGGTGCGTCTGCGTTCCCGCAGGGCCTCGGCTACAACCCGACAGGCATGGTAGCGGCGCTGAGCTATTGGTCAGCCAAAGCTATCCGCGAGCAGTATCTGAAAAACCCCGGTCCACTGGTTCAGGCATAAGGAACACGGCGATGATCAAAAGCATTTTGGCCCTGTTTCTGGGCACGATGACGTTCGCCGCGATGGCGGACGAGACAGGTTCGGACGCACAGGTGAAGCGCGGCGAGTATCTGGCACGGGCTGGTGACTGCGTGGCCTGCCACAGCACTGAGGGCGGTAAGCCTTTTGCCGGTGGTTTACCGATGGCGACGCCAATTGGCACCATTTACTCCACCAACATCACGCCGGATAAAGCCACGGGTATTGGCGAGTACAGCTATGACGACTTCCAGAAAGCGGTGCGTCATGGCGTGGCGAAAAATGGTGATACGCTCTATCCGGCGATGCCTTATCCGTCCTACGCGGTGGTCAGCGATGACGACATGCAGGCGTTGTATGCCTACTTTATGCATGGCGTACAGCCGGTGTCGCAGGCTAACAAAGACAGCGACATTCCCTGGCCACTGTCGATGCGCTGGCCGCTCTCCATTTGGCGCGGCATGTTTGCGCCAGACGTGAAAGCCTTCCAGCCAGCAGCGCAGGAAGACCCGGCGTTGGCGCGCGGTCGTTATCTGGTGGAAGGATTGGGTCACTGCGGTGCCTGCCACACGCCTCGCAGCATCACCATGCAGGAAAAAGCGCTGACAAACGGCGAAGGCAATGATTATCTGTCAGGCAGCAGCGCACCGATTGACGGCTGGACCGCCAGCAATCTGCGCGGTGACAACCGTGATGGTTTAGGCCGCTGGAGCGAAGATGACCTGAAACAGTTCCTGCGCTATGGCCGCAACGATCACACCGCCGTGTTTGGTGGCATGACCGACGTGGTACAGCACAGCCTGCAGTATCTCAACGACGAAGATATCAGCGCGATTGCTAAATATCTGAAGTCACTGGGTGCGAAGGACGCCAGCCAGACGGTGTTCACGCAGGATGATGCGGTCGCCAAAGCCTTGTGGAAGGGCGATGATAGTCAGCCAGGCGCCTCGGTGTATGTCGATAGCTGTGCAGCCTGTCATAAAACCGATGGCAGTGGTTATCAACGTTTCTACCCGGCACTGCGCGGTAATCCTGTCGTCATGGCGGACGATCCAACCTCACTGATCCATATCGTGTTGGTGGGCGGCACCTTGCCTGGCGTGCAGGGTGCACCGTCAACCATCACCATGCCGGCGTTCGGCTGGCGTCTGAACGACCACCAGGTAGCAGATGTGGTGAACTTTATCCGCGGCAGCTGGGGTAATGGCGCGAAGTCGACGGTAACGGCGAAGGATGTGGCGAAGCTGCGTAAAGATGAAGCAGTCGAGTCGAAGCAGGGCAGCGCGGACATTAAGGTGCTGGAAGGGCAGTAAAGTGACATAAAGCGGGGCGCAAGTTTGTATACCGCTTAACTCGATAAGGCCGCCATTATCATCATTGGCGGCCTTTTTTTATGTGCGGGAGTGCAGTCTGAAGCACTTCTGCGGCGCGAGGACGCCAGATCTAAACGGTTCCAGACTGCGTTATCACCCGTTACTTAATCGTTGGATATCAAGACAGCTTCGGTCTTGTTAAATATTCTCCAAATCCAGCCCACGCGTCTTCGGACCGTAAATTCCTACTGACAGCATGACCATCAACATGCTCAGTACGATAAAGGCGATCACCCCTTCGCTGCCGGCGTACTGCAAAATAATACCGATCAGAATACTGCTGAACACCGTGGACAGGCGGCTAAAGGAATAGCAGAAACCGACCGCACGGGCGCGGATATGCG
>OBJT01000111.1_pt1 | contig 20180 bp, 16 predicted proteins | sample 1519861 | NCBI WGS metagenome assembly OBJT01 (sample SAMN02401118, study PRJEB22541) | soil metagenome, isolate JX
ATTTGATTATGTTATGGCGATTTTTTAATCGTGTTACCACTTATTGTGGTAACACATAGTGCCATAATAGTTAACACATTGTTAAATATAGGTTTTTGAAAACACTTAATTCGACATGACACGATTTTGCGCAGCAGAATATTTTTTATTACGACGTAAAACTAGTGGCAAAACGTGGCATTCAATCTTTGCATCTGAATATTTGTGTGAATGTCATAAGTGTGCGTTATCGCTGTGGATCACTTTTCACATTTTCAGTAGGTTATAAAGACTTTGTTACATTGCGCATTTTGCTCATAAAAGGCTGAAACGCTGTTTCAGTCTTGTGAGCTTGTGCCACTTACAGAACCTCATCCTTTAATTGTAGAAAGGAAACAGTATGTTAATTGGGATACCCAAAGAACGGTTAGCCAACGAGTCGCGCGTCGCAGCTACGCCCAAGACCGTTGAGCAACTGATCAAGCTGGGATTCAGCGTGACTGTCGAGCAGGGCGCAGGAATTCGTGCCAGCTTTGATGATGAAAGCTTTATCGCCGCCGGTGCAGTTATCACCAGCACCCACGAAGTCTGGCAGTCCGACATTGTGCTGAAAGTTAACGCGCCTGACGATCAAGAGATTGAACTGACACGCGCGGGTAGCACGCTGGTGAGCTTTATTTGGCCAGCGCAAAATCCGGCTCTGCTGGAAAAACTGGCGGCACGCCAAGTGACCGTGATGGCTATGGATTCTGTACCACGTATTTCCCGTGCGCAGGCACTGGATGCGCTGAGTTCAATGGCGAACATCGCGGGTTACCGTGCCATTGTAGAAGCGGCACACGAATTCGGTCGCTTCTTTACCGGTCAAATCACGGCGGCAGGTAAAGTGCCACCCGCCAAAGTGATGATCATCGGTGCAGGCGTGGCGGGTCTGGCGGCAATCGGTGCAGCGGGCAGCCTTGGGGCTATCGTTCGAGCGTTCGATACCCGTCCAGAAGTGAAAGAACAGGTGCAGAGTATGGGCGCCGAGTTCCTGGAGCTGGACTTCGAAGAGGAAGCGGGTAGTGGTGATGGCTATGCCAAAGTGATGTCAGAAGCCTTTATAAAGGCAGAGATGGAACTGTTCGCGGCTCAGGCTAAAGAAGTCGATATCATCGTGACCACCGCGTTGATCCCGGGCAAACCGGCACCGAAGCTGATCACCGCTGAAATGGTTGCCAGCATGAAGCCAGGCAGCGTGATTGTCGATCTGGCGGCGGCCACCGGCGGCAACTGCGATCTCACGGTAGCCGATCAGGTGACTTTAACCAGCAACGGTGTGAAGATCATTGGTTATACCGATCTGCCTAGCCGTCTGCCAACACAGTCGTCTCAGCTGTACGGCACCAATCTGGTAAACCTGCTGAAACTGCTGTGCAAAGAGAAGAATGGCGAAATCACTGTCGACTTCGAAGACGTTGTGGTACGTGGCGTTACCGTGATTCGTGACGGCGAAGTCACCTGGCCGGCACCACCGATTCAGGTTTCAGCTGCACCGAAAACGGCGCAAGCGGCCATTCAGCCAAAAGCCAAAGTGGAAGCCAAACCGGTTTCTCCGTGGCGCAAATATCTGCTGATCGCGTTGGCTGTGGTGCTGTTTGCCTGCCTCGCCAATGTGGCACCGCCTGAGTTCTTGTCCCACTTTACCGTTTTCGCGCTCTCCTGCGTCGTCGGCTATTACGTGGTATGGAACGTCAGCCATGCATTGCATACGCCGTTGATGTCCGTCACTAATGCCATTTCCGGCATTATTGTGGTGGGTGCGGTGCTGCAAATGGGCCACGGTGGTTGGGTGACTTTCCTTGCCTTCGTTGCTGTTCTGATTGCCAGCATCAATATCTTCGGTGGATTCACCGTCACCCAGCGCATGCTGAAAATGTTTCGTAAGAATTAAGGGGTAACAACATGTCTGGCGGATTAGTGACTGCAGCATACATTGTTGCCGCAATTCTGTTTATTTTCAGCCTGGCCGGCCTCTCAAAACACGAGACGTCCAAGCAGGGTAACATCTTTGGTATCAGCGGCATGGCGATTGCGCTGCTGGCGACCATCTTCGGGCCCAACAGCGGCAACGTTGCGTGGATCCTGTTAGCGATGGTGATCGGGGGTGCGATTGGCGTCCGTCTGGCGAAGAAAGTCGAAATGACTGAAATGCCAGAGCTGGTGGCGATTTTGCACAGCTTCGTGGGTCTGGCTGCCGTTCTGGTGGGCTTCAACAGCTATCTCGATCATGCACCAGGTCTGGCTCCGGTCATGGAAAATATCCATCTGACCGAAGTGTTCCTTGGCATCTTCATCGGTGCGGTGACCTTTACCGGTTCCATCGTGGCGTTTGGCAAACTGCGCGGCAAGATCTCTTCTAAAGCCTTAATGCTGCCGCATCGTCACAAAATGAACCTGGCGGCTTTGGTGGTCTCCTTCCTGCTGATGCTGTGGTTCGTACAGACCGACAGCACAGGTTCACAAGTGGTTGCCTTACTGCTGATGACCGTCATTGCCTTGGCATTCGGCTGGCACTTGGTCGCCTCAATTGGGGGTGCAGACATGCCAGTTGTGGTCTCGATGCTGAACTCCTACTCCGGTTGGGCAGCGGCGGCGGCGGGCTTTATGCTGAGCAACGACTTGCTGATCGTGACCGGTGCGCTGGTGGGTTCTTCAGGTGCGATTCTGTCTTACATCATGTGTAAGGCGATGAACCGTTCGTTCATTAGCGTTATTGCCGGCGGTTTCGGCACTGACGTGAGCGTAGGCGGCGAAAGCGAAGAAGAGGGTGAACATCGTGAAATCACGGCGGAAGACACCGCAGAGCTGCTGAAAGGTTCTTCTTCTGTGATCATCACACCAGGGTATGGCATGGCCGTTGCCCAGGCACAGTATCCGGTCGCGGAAATTACCGAGAAACTGCGTGCTCGCGGTATTAAAGTCCGCTTTGGTATCCACCCGGTTGCGGGTCGTTTACCGGGTCACATGAACGTGTTGCTGGCGGAAGCGAAAGTGCCTTATGACGTGGTGCTGGAGATGGACGAGATCAACGATGACTTTAGCGACACGGACACTGTCCTGGTGATCGGTGCCAACGACACGGTTAACCCGGCAGCTCAGGAAGATCCACGTAGCCCAATCGCTGGAATGCCAGTGTTGGAAGTGTGGAAAGCGCAAAACGTTATCGTGTTCAAACGTTCCATGAACACCGGTTACGCAGGTGTACAGAACCCACTGTTCTTCAAAGACAACACACAAATGTTGTTTGGTGATGCGAAGGCCAGCGTTGAAGGGATTTTGCGCGCCCTGTAATGGAGTGCACAGGTAAAAAGAAGGGCGACCCTATGTGGTCGCCCTTGTTGTTTTAGTCGTCTTCGTCTTCTTCGTCGTCGTAATCGATCGGTGATTTGAAGTCATCCGGTTTGATAGCCAGTAAATCACAGCGCAGATGGTCGATCACCTGCTCAGCGGTATTGCCTAAAAAGGCGGCTGAGAGTCCGGTGCGGCCAATCGTCCCCAGTACGACAATCCCGGCTTCCAGATGTGAAGCAATATCCGGGATCACCTCCTCCGGCAGACCCTTCGCCACATGGGTAAACTCTTCGCCGATGGAGAATTTCTGTCGCAGCGCTTTCATCGCCACCAGATGCTGGCCACGAATGGCGTCGTTGTAGACGCTGGGATCAAAGTCAGGCAGTTCAATCGCAATATTGATGGGCGTAATGGGATAAGCGCCGACCAAATGGACTTCGGTGTGATTGACCATATCGGCCAGCAGAACCGTTTCACGAATCAGTTTCTGATTCAGCTCATCATGATGGGGTTCTTCACTCGCCAGATTCACCGCCACCACCGCTTTACCGCCTTCCGGCCAAGGTTGGTCTTTTACCATCCAGACCGGTGATGGACATTTGCGCAACAGATGCCAGTCAGTAGGCGTGAAGATCACAGCCTCCAGACGGTCGTGCTGATGGGCCATCTTCAAGACCAGGTCGTGCTGGTGTGCCAGGACTTCCTGAATAATCGCTTCGTAGGGACGGTTGTGCCAGACCACTTTAATCTCAATATCGACCCCTGCCTCAATGTACGCATGGGCCTGCTGGCGGATCCATTCGGTACGCTGGCTAATGACACCTTTGCGCATGTTAGAGCGCTCATCCGGTGACAATAAAGTGGTCATTTCATAGGAGAAATCATAGATAGGCAGGAAAGCTTTGATTTTTCCGCCGATACGTTGGTTCAGATACACTGCACGACGCAGCGCGGGTTGGTCATCCTGCTGGGCGTCAATCGCAACCAGAATATTTTGGTACCGGGACATAAGGCAATCTCCTCAAACCAAAGCAAGTTGGATTAAAGATAGCCTAAGTTTGCGCAGGGCAGAAGGGGAAAAGTTGTTGCCGGATCAATTAAATAACAATTATTGACCCGGCACTAAATCACGCTGCTTGTTCAGTCTGACCAGCCAGTTCTGCCAGCAGTGCATGGTTCTCGATAGTGATATATTTGCCTTTCACCGCCAGCATGCCGCTTTTCTGGAAGCGACCCAGCAGACGACTAATAGTTTCTACGGTTAGTCCCAAATAGTTACCAATATCGCCACGCGTCATTGTCAGGCGGAATTCACGCTGGGAGAACCCACGTTGACCAAAACGACGTGACAGGTTCCATACAAAGGCCGCCAGGCGTTCTTCCGCATTCTTTTTCGATAGCAGTAGAATCATATCCTGGTCGCCTTTGATCTCGCCACTCATCAGACGCATCATCTGTTGGCGCAGGGCAGGCATTTTACCGGAAAGGTCGTCGAGGGTTTCGAAAGGAATTTCACACACCATGGCCGTTTCCAGCGCTTGGGCGAAGCTGGGATGGTGCGCACCCACAATGGCATCGAAGCCCACTAAGTCACCTGCCAGGTGGAAGCCGGTAATCTGCTCGTCACCCTGTTCAGTGATGGTATAGCTCTTAATGGTGCCGGAACGGATAGCATAAAGTGATTTCAATTCATCACCGGCTTTGAACAGCGTCTGGCCTTTCTGAATGGGCTTTTTGCGCTCAATGATATTATCCAGCTGATCCAGCTCGTGCTCGTTCAGCGTGAAGGGAATACACAATTGGCTAATGCTGCAATCCTGACAATGGATGGCACAACCGCCTGACTGAATACGTCGAATGCTGCGTTTTTCCGGGATCATAGGGGTTCGCTCGATGATTATTGACTGCCGTCAATTTTAACATTTTTATTTGTTAAGGGAACTCATCCGAGCAGTAATTATCATCAATCCCTTACAAACGTAAGGTATTTCAGTATTTGCGCGTTGCTCAAGATACTAAGTTTATTGATCTGGCACGTTTTCTTTACATATTTACATCTGTTCACAGTAGGTTGTGGCGCAAAAAGTGACAGATGTGATAGCAAAAATCCTTTGCTACTATTTTGTCTTTGAGCGGCTTTTTGCGCTCAATAAACCACCAGGCGCGAGAAAAAACCATGAACCTTGACGATGAAGACCTTTTCCGGGATGCCATGGGCGATGTGACACCATTGAAAGATTGCGCCAATACCCAGTGGTTGCGCGCGCCCTCCACTAAAGAGCCACGTACTGCACCGCGGGAAGATGAAGAGGAGAATTTCCTGACACGGGGTTTTCTTGACATCATTCCGCTCAATACGCCGCTGGAATATAAAACCGATGGCATGCAGCAAGGCGTCGTGGAGAAATTACGGCTGGGAAAATATCCGCTGGACGCCAGTCTAAATTTGCTGCGACAGCCGGTAGAAACCTGCCGCCAATCGCTGTTCAGCTTTATGTTGCAAGCGCGAAAGCAGGGGCTGCGCAATCTGCTCATTATTCATGGCAAAGGGCGTGATGATGAGTCGCATGCGAATATCGTGCGCAGCTATCTGTCGCGCTGGCTGCAGGAGTTTGATGAAGTGCAAAGCTTCTGTGTGGCGCAACCGCAGCACGGAGGGGCAGGCGCGCTGTATGTCGGTTTGCGTAAAACCGACCAAGCGCGGCTGGAGAATCGTGAACGTCACGCCAAGCGCAGCCGCTAGCTAGGTGTGAAATTTACGAATGGTCGCCATCAATACTTCAGTACTCAGGTTGAGGCTTTTACCGCTGCGCGTAATGATACCTACGGGCTCACCTGGGCCGGGTGAATTTATTGGTAAGGCCGCCACGGCATTATGGTTCAAATCCTCTTTTATGGCGCCAGAGGGCACAAACCAGACGTAGTCATAACGCAATGCGAGTTGGCGAGCCAGTGATGTTGAGGACGTTTCTACACAGTTTGCCGGAAGTGAACAACCTTGTTCATCCAGCATATGTTGCGCGATGCGGCGAGGAGCGGTGCCTTCAGGTGAAATGACCACTGGCCATTGCATGGCGCGAGATAACGTGACGTTGTCACTGAGTAGGGGGTGTTCCGGGCGTACCACTAACTTGAGTGATTCCAGGAACAGTAACTCGTAGGTCAACCCGGCCATCATCTCGCTGTCTGCCATACGTCCGATGCCAATATCAAATTCACCTGCGCGCAGGCCCGCGAGCAACACGTTGTTATGCAGCGTGGCAACCTGAACAGTGGTATTGGGCTGCTGCTCATGGAAGCGATCAAGAATCTGCGGCAGCATGCCCATTGCTGCGGTCGTCAGGGCGCCAAGACGAATGATCACCGGGCGGCCGGGTTGCGGTGCATTGAAGCTCTGTCCTGCATGGTTGAGTGCATCCAGCACCTTTACTGCATGGACCAGAAATTGTTCACCTAACGTGGTCAGTTGCGCGCCAAGACGTCCGCGCTCAAAAAGCCGCGCGCCAGCAAGTTCTTCTAGCTCATTTAAGGTCTTCGAAAGCGCAGGTTGGCTGAGGTTTAAGGTCTCAGCCGCGCGCCCAAGTGTCCCTTGCTGTGCAACGGCGACGAAGGTATGTAAGTGGCGCAAGCGAATGCGCTGATTGAAAAGGTTATTTTTATCCATAACCTTTAACATAATGAGTTTTGCTGGCTGGCGGCAACGGGTAAAAAGAAATAATGTTAACTTCCCTGCAAAATTATCTTAACAAAACCGCTGGTTTGATAGCTTCTGGCTAACCTACTGTAATTCCTAACTTTGTTAACTGCGTGCTGAATGGATAAAACCGCTACCGTTGTAGTATCAATCGCTTAATGGCAAAAAAATGGAATAATTCTTACTTACACTCAAAAATCCTGCCCGTTATTGTTAACGATGAGCTATCATTAGCGCCGTTTTTTTTACCAAAACTGATGATAGGCGATGAAAGTGCAGGAGTTAATCCGTGACCAGCGTTGAAGCCGTAGATGTCCGCCAGCTCATTAATCAAAGTGCACTCAGCAGCTGGCAAAAACGCTTGATTGTACTCTGTTTCATCGTCGTGGCGCTGGATGGCATGGACATCGCGTTGATGGGCTTTATCGCGCCCACGCTAAAAGCCAGTTGGGGCGTGAGCAACCATCAACTGGGCATAGTCATCAGTGCGGCGTTAATTGGACTCGCGCTCGGCGCGATGGTCGCCGGGCCACTCGCCGATCGTTATGGCCGTCGCGTGATGATACTGCTCAGCGTAGGCTTTTTTGGCCTGTGGACGCTGGCAACGGCAATGGCGCAGAACATCGAACAAATGATGCTGTTCCGTTTCCTCACCGGTCTGGGGCTTGGCGCCGCCATGCCGAATGTTGGCACGCTGGTGGCGGAGTATGCGCCAGAACGCCGCCGCTCCTTCATTATTACCGTCGTGTTCTGCGGCTTCACCTTTGGCGCTGCATCCGGTGGCTTCGCTGCGTCATGGCTGCTGCCTCGCTATGACTGGCATTCCGTCATGCTCATGGGCGGTATGCTGCCGTTGATTGTCCTGCCATTCCTGCTGCGCGGCCTGCCCGAATCCGTTCGCTTTCTGATCAGTCGCCGTGCGCCTGCTGCGCGTATTCATGCCATCCTCGAACGTATGCTCCCTGGCGTCGTTCAGCCTGATAGTGATTACCAGTCCAGCGAGCAGCCGCATGTTCGGCGCGGTGCCGTCGCAACGGTGGTCTCGCCACGTTATCTGTTTGGTAGCCTGATGTTGTGGGGCGGCTATTTTATGGGTCTGTTCCTGGTCTATTTGATTGGTAGCTGGATGCCGTCACTGATCAATAAACTGGGTATGACCGTCACCGAAGCGGCTATCGTGACGGCAATGTACCAGGCAGGCGGTACTTTAGGGTCACTGTTTGCTGGCTGGCTGATGGATCGCATCAATGCCAATATCGCACTGGCCGTGATCTACTTCTGTGGTGGTATTGCGATTGTTGCGCTGGGTTTTTCGCCCGCAGAAGTCGGCTTGATGAGTGCCATCGCCTTCTTAAGTGGCTTCTGTTTCAATGGCGCGAATACCGGCATGAATGCCTTATCCGCCAATTTCTATCCGACACATGCGCGAGCGACCGGATCGAGTTGGATGCACGGTGTGGGTCGCATTGGTGCGATTGTGAGTGCGTTTGTCGGCGCGGAACTCCTTTCTCTTGGCTGGTCCTTTAGCCAAATCTTCTTGTTATTGGCGATCCCGGCCGTGCTTACCACCGTTATGCTGACACTAAAGTACCGCTTTGGTGACCGCTCTAAGCGAGTTGAGTGAAAGGGCGATCACAGTTCCATGAAATTCTCCCACGGCAATAAAGGGTTGATCTACATTAGCAACAACCCTTTAGCCCGAGGTGATGACCATGGAAAATTTTCTAACCAGTGATGCGATTCGTACGTTGTTTTCGCAAGCCATGTCCAGTATGTATCAGCAGGAAGTGCCGCAGTATGGTGTCCTGACGCAGTTGGTGACAGCGGTAAACGAGCGCACGCTTGAGGCCCATCCGGCACTGAAAAATCGCCTGGCGGCGGCGGATGAGCTGGCCCGGTTGAGCGTCGAACGTCACGGTGCAATTCGTGTGGGCACGGCTGATGAGCTGCGTACTTTGCGCCAGATGTTTGCCGTGATGGGTATGGAACCTGTCGGATATTACGACCTGTCACAGGCCGGTGTGCCAGTTCACTCCACCGCGTTTCGCCCGGTGAGTGACAGCGCATTACGCCGCAATCCTTTTCGCGTCTTTACCTCACTGCTTCGACTTGAACTCATCGACGACATGGCACTGCGCGAGAAGGCCGCTGCGATTCTAGCGGCGCGCGATATCTTCACGCCAGCCTGCCGCGCATTGATCGCCAAACATCAGCAACAGGGTGGTCTGCACGCTGCTGATGGGGCTAATTTTGTCAACGAGGCGCTGGAAACCTTCCGCTGGCATGCCCACACCACAGTCGATAGCAGTACTTACCGTGCGTTAAGCCAGCAACATCGCTTAATCGCCGATGTCGTGTGCTTTCAGGGTTGCCACATTAACCACTTGACGCCACGCACACTGGATATCGATCGCGTGCAAACGTTAATGCCAACGCGGGGTATCGAGCCTAAAACCTTGATTGAGGGTCCGCCTCAACGACAGGTGCCAATTCTGCTGCGCCAGACCAGTTTTAAAGCGTTAGAAGAAGCGGTGCATTTTAATGACGGCACGCCAGGAACGCACACGGCGCGATTTGGTGAGATTGAGCAGCGGGGTGCAGCATTAACGCTGAAAGGACGTGAGCTTTACGACCGCTTGTTAGCGCAAGCGGGAACCGGTAGCGACAATCAACTTCATCAGCAGCATTTGACGGCGGTATTTCGTGATTTCCCCGATGATGAGGACGCGCTGCGTGAACAGGAGCTGGCCTGGTTCCGCTATCGCTTAACAGATAAAGGTGAACACCAGCGCCCACAGCAGAACGAGAGTGTTACACAGTTGCTCGCCGAGGGGCGATTGCAGGCGGAACCGATTGTCTATGAAGATTTTCTGCCGGTCAGTGCGGCCGGAATCTTCCAGTCTAATTTGGGGGATGTCGCACAGGCGCGAAGTGCCGGAAATGCGAGCCGTGCGGACTTCGAGGCCGCATTAGGGGCTGAAGTGCAAGATGAGATGGCGCTCTACCAGCAGATGCAACAACGCAGTCTGTCCCGTTGTGGTATTCATTAGGACCCAATAAAGCCGATCTGTGAAGTGGCAATACCACTTCAGCAGACCGGCTATTTTTCTTTTATTTTTATTGCAGGCGCGAATCACGCACCAGCGTGTACTTCCCGGCACCTAAAAACATGATGGCGAGCGCGCCCAGCAGATAAAGCGCCTCTGTTTCCAGAGACCAGGCGCCCACATCCGTTCGATGCCAGAGGGCGCCCATTTTTACCAGCAACGTCGCGACGATCATATTCACCGCAATAATGAAGGCCGCAGGGCGCGTCATTAAACCGATGATCACCATCACAGGTGCCACTATTTCCCCGATGTAAGCACCGTAAGCGATGAAACCTGGCATGCCTTTGACAGTCAGCATATGGGCTATCCAGTCGACGCCATGCATCACCTTGAACTCACCATGAAACAACAGCAGACCACCAAAAGTTAGACGCAACAACAATTTACCGAAGTCCGGGTGATCGCTCATCCGGTTAAACATCTGGTTTATTCCACCAAACATCGCACTTCTCCGTCTCGCCAGGTTAACTTGCAACCTTAAAACAAATCGGCATGCCAAGGTTAGCCAAAAATTTTGATGGTGTTGTTCAATGGATCGAAAGCTTATTCGGCTTATTCTGCAAATGCTTTCGGAACATGGACATTCGTGCAAGGCCTGCAAATAATGGAACGATGCATAAGCAGGGAACCCGTGATGAAAAATGAACGACGTCTGGGGATCATGACCGCAGAGGGTGAACTCAGAGGCATGATTGATGAGGACCTCTTTGTCTTCAAGGGAATACCTTACGCAGCGCCGCCTGTGGGCGCTTTGCGCTGGCGTTCTCCTCAGCCGGTGAAACCCTGGCAAGGGGTGCGAGATGCCACACAATGGGGTGATGCAAGTTGGCAGAACCGTGAATATTGTGTGGCTGTGGGAGGGGGTGATCCGGGGCGATTTAGTGAGGATTGCCTGTACCTCAACATCTGGACGCCTGACATCGAACCTTCATGCCCTCTACCGGTTATGGTGTGGCTTCATGGTGGGGGCTTTACGATTGGGGCGGGCAGTCTCGATCCTTATCGTGGCAAAGCGCTAGCAGCACAAGGCGTGGTTGTGGTCACGCTCAATTATCGCTTAGGGCATTTCGGCTTTTTTTCTCATCCCGCGCTTGACGCAGAATACCCGGCTGATGCCGTGGTGAATAATTTCGCACTGCTTGATCAAATTGCCGCGTTGCAGTGGATCCAACGCAATATTCCGGCATTTGGCGGCGATCGCCATAACGTAACTTTATTTGGTGAATCCTCGGGGGCACGCAGCGTGCTGTCGCTATGCTGTTCGCCGCTGGCAGAGGGGTTATTCCATAAAGGGATTGTACAAAGTGCTTATAGTTTGCCGGATGTACCCCGCAAAAAAGCACAGCAAATTGGAAAGCAGGTCGCAGGCCATTTTGGTCTGACCGAGCAGGCCAGTGCCGAACAACTTCGCCAGTTACCTGCCGATCAATTTTGGCCTTTGCAGCGCCCGTTGGGTTTGGGGCCTGTAGCCATCAGTGGTGACGCAGTGCTGCCGAAATCGATGTTGGCGACGTTTATGGCTGGGAAACAACATCGCGTACCCTTAATGGTCGGCAGCAACAGTGATGAAGCCAGCGTATTGGACTATTTTGGCGTGGACGCCGCGAAGGTGTTGCAGCAGATCCGCAGTAAAAACCGTTTCAGTTACCGCTTAATGAAATGGCTCTATGATATCCACGACGACACCTTGTTAGGCCGCGCGGTGGCGCGTGATATGGCGTTTACCGTGGTGCCACTGCTGGTGGCACAGTCACAGCACAATATTGGCATGCCAGCCTGGCGCTACTGGTTTGACTATGTTTCGGAAAACGCTCGCGACCTCTATCCTCATGGTACCTGGCACGGTAATGAAATCCCTTATGTTTTTAATACGTTGACCACCTTGCAACCACCTGCTGACCGACCTTTCACCGAGGCAGATAAAGCTTTTGCCAGGCAGGTAAGCCGTTATTGGGTGACCTTTGCGCGTGATGCCAGCGAATTTAGCTATCAACTCACCGGTGAGACGAACTGGCCGATATGGCGACCACGTGAAGACCTAACATTAGCCTTTGGCCTCAATGGTCAACCTTTGCCTGTTCTCAAGGCGAAGTTCATGCGCGGGCGCTTGCGGTTGTTCCGCCTGATGATGCGCAGTCACGTGAAACTTTGATGATCGCGCTAATAGTGAAAATGCGCAAATGTTTTTTTAAGCCAAATCATCAGGCAAATCACTGATTAATAGGTAGTTCCCCATTCATCGTCGTTAAGCAGCCAGCAATTAATTAGCTTATTAAACCGTTACATTTTCCTGATCCACTGCCGATAAACGCAATATGCCCTATTTTATTGGGCCTCCTTCGCGTTTCACACCAAGGGATTATGTATGGGTATCTTAAAAAACTTCACTATTCGCGCCGTTATGCTGACCATTCTGGGGCTGTTTTGCTTGCTGTGGTGTGGTGTTGGGTTATTCAGTGTGCACTCTCTCAATGCGCTCGGCGATGGGAATGAGATTGACCGCCAACTGGTTAATCAAATGACGGTATTGAGTAAAGGAAATGACCAATATTTTCGTGTGGTGACGCGTCTGTCTCGCGTGATGGAAGGGCGCGCAAGCGGCGCCGTTGTCAGTGCTGACGCCTTCGCACCCGTGCAGCAGGCGTTGGACAACATGAAAGCGCAGTTAGCGCAATTTAAGGCGATGGCGCCAGGCCCAATGGATAGCGAAACGGCCAACAGCGTCATTACCAACTGGCAAAAGTTGCTGGACGAGGGTATTGCCCCTCAAGTGTCGTTGGCACAGCAGGGCACGCTTGAGGCTTATCGCTCGCAGGCTAACAACGTGACGCCCGCTCTAAGCCGTGCCTTTGGTGCCAGTGCAGAAGCCTTTAACCAAGCGGCAGGAAGCAAACTGGATGAGACGCGCGTCAACGTCGATAAACTCACGAACCTGACTAAAATGATTATTCTGGTGGCGGTGGTGTTTGGCTTGGTGATCTTGCTGTTCACCGATCGCTATCTGGTGGCGATGCTGGTGAAGCCGCTGGAGCGTGTACGTAATCATTTTGCGGTTATCGCCCAGGGTGACCTGAGTCAACCCATTGAAGAGTTTGGTCGCAACTGTGTCGGCAAACTGGTGCCGCTGTTGCGTGCCATGCAGGACAGCCTGCGTGATGCCGTTAGCGCGATTCGTAGCGGGACCGAAAATATTTATCGCGGTGCAGCAGAAATTTCATCGGGCAATAATGACCTTTCCTCTCGCACCGAAGAGCAGGCAGCCGCGCTTGAGCAGACAGCGGCAAGTATGGAGCAGTTAACGGCGACGGTGAAATTCAATGCCGATAATGCGCGTCAGGCCAGTGTGCTGGCGGAAACCGCCACCAGCACCGCGCAGCAAGGGGGCCAGTTGGTGGGTGAAGTGGTGACAACCATGCAGGGGATTTCCGGCAGTTCGAAGAAAATCGCTGAGATCACCAATGTCATCAACAGCATCGCCTTCCAGACCAATATCCTGGCACTGAACGCTGCGGTTGAAGCAGCTCGCGCGGGTGAACAGGGGCGCGGTTTTGCCGTTGTCGCCAGTGAAGTGCGCAACCTGGCACAACGCAGTGCAGGTGCGGCTAAAGAAATTGCTACGCTAATAGAAGATTCGGTTCAGCGTGTCGACAAGGGCTCTGCGTTGGTGAGTAACGCGGGCAGTACCATGAATCATATTCTTAAATCCGTACAGGACGTGAATGAGATCATGAAGCACATTGCCGCCGCGTCAGAGGAGCAGAGCAAAGGTATTTCACAAGTTGGCACTGCCGTAACAGAAATGGACAGTGTCACCCAGCAGAACGCTTCATTAGTCGAAGAAGTGTCGGCTGCAGCCAGTGCGCTTGAGCGTCAAACAGAAGAATTGCAGGCATCGGTGGCCAAATTCCGTTTATCGGAGAGTGCGCCGGTAAGCCAAGCCGTGGTGGTACCGGTTAAACCGGCGTTGCGTCGCCCCGTGCTGTCTGCAACGCCTGTCGCTCAGTCTAAGCCTGCCAGTGCCGACGAGTGGGTTTCATTCTGAGGCTGACATAACCACGCCACCAGTTCCGGCAGGAACGGTGGCGCATCCTGCTTCCCCCGCTGTAACAAGCTGTAGGCGGCCCCGGTTGCGACGTGCTCTGCAAACGGGGCAATCAATCGGCCCGTCGCCAAATCATTCTGGACTAGCGTGACATCTGCCACCGTCACACCAAAACCCTGTATTGCTGCGCTAATGGCTAAATCCATGGTGGCGAAGTGCTGGTTGCGCGCCATCGGCAAACTCACATCTTGCTCATTCAGCCACAGCTGCCAGTCGCGAGAATCGTTGGTGGGGTGCAGAAAAGTGAATTTTGCGAGGTCACGAACCTGCGTGGGCGGTGAAACGTGGCTCCCCAGCACCGGCGTCAACTGTTCATCAAACAAGCGAATAGAACCGGCAGGTGGGGTGCCGAAAACAATCGCCGCGTCATAATTCTCCAGCTGTGAAGCATGGTCTAGGGTGGTTGTCAGCGCCACGTGGATCTCTGGCCGTTGTTGCTCCAACGCCACCAGGCGGGGAACCAGCCAGCGCATGGCACAGGTGGGTGCTTTCAGACGAATGGATGTATTGCTACGGCTTGCCTTTTCTGTGGCATTCACCAGCATGGCATAACCCTGCTGCAATTCGGGTAACAGGTTTGCCCCTTGCTCGGTGAGATGCAGGCCGCGCGCATGGCGTTCAAAAAGCGAGAATCCCAGCCAGCTCTCCAGTGTTGCAATCTTTCGGCTAACGGCACCTTGCGTGATACATAACTCACTGGCTGCATGCGTCAGGTTAAGATGACGGGCAGTGACCAGAAAAGCATGAATGGCATTGAGCGGCAGAGCAGAGCGGGACATGGGGGAAACCTCAAGCTATGATTTTTAGTCATGGCTATTATGACAACAATTCGCTTGTAGACTCAAGCAACACACCGTTGAATAGATATCTACTTTACTTACGTGGTTATGCAACCTTGCGGAGCAACGATGACCCTGAACAGCAGTGTTAACATCTCTTCCAAACAGCCCGATGTCGGCACCACCATCTTTAGCGTCATCGGCCAGCTATCTGCACAGCACAAAGCCATCAACTTGTCACAGGGGGCGCCGAACTTCCCCTGCGATCCGCATCTGGTTGAATTAGTCAGCAAAGCGATGCGCGAAGGTCATAACCAGTACGCGTCAATGACGGGGTTACCGGCACTGCGTGAGGCACTGGCCGAGAAAGTGCAGACGCTTTACGGTCAGCAATATGATGCGGGCAGTGAAGTGCTGATCACGGGCAGCGCCAGCCAGGGTATTTATATGGCGATTTCTGCACTGGTGCATGCTGGCGATGAAGTGATTTTCTTCGAACCGGCCTTCGACAGCTACGCGCCAGTAGTGCGTTTACAGGGTGCGACCCCGATTGGCCTGAAATTGCAGGTGCCTGATTTCGCCATTAACTGGGATGAGCTATGTGCCAGCATCACGCCGCGCACGCGCATGATCATTATCAACACGCCGCACAACCCGAGCGCTCAGGTCCTGACGCCAGCCGACTTGGATCAACTGGCGGCCCTGACGCGCAACACCGATATCGTGGTGCTGTCAGATGAAGTTTATGAGCACATTCTGTTTGATGGGCGTGCGCATTGCGGCATGGCTACTCACCCTGAACTGGCACAGCGCAGCGTGGTGGTTTCCTCATTCGGTAAGACCTTCCATGTTACCGGCTGGCGTGTGGGCTATGCGCTGGCACCGGCGGCCTTGATGGATGAAATCGTCAAGGTGCATCAATTCATGATGTATGCCGCTGACACACCGATGCAGGTCGGTTTTGCGCATTATTTGCAGAACCCACAGAATTATCTGCAGCTGTCGCCGTTTTATCAGGAAAAACGCGATCGTCTGTTGGCACTGATGCAGGATTCACCCTTTAAACTGCTGCCGAGTGCCGGTTCCTTCTTTATGTTGGCCAGTTACGGACATTTCAGTGACGAAAGCGACAGTGAAATGGTAAAACGTCTCATCGTCGATCACGGTGTGGCAACCATCCCGCTATCGGCGTTCTATATGGACGGCACTGACAATAAATTAATTCGCCTGTCATTTGCGAAAGACGATGCAACACTTCTGGCTGGCGCGGAAGCGCTGTGCCGGGTCAAAGGGTAATTAGGGGAAGAATAATGAAAAAACTTAACGCACTGTTTGTGGCTCTTGGCATGCTGACCTCCGCGCACGCGCTGGCGCAGGAGACCTTGCGCTACGGTCTGGAATCACAGTATCCACCGTTTGAAAGCCGCAACGCACAGGGCGAGCTGGAAGGTTTCGATATCGAGCTGGGTAAAGCTATTTGTCAGGTGGGTAATTTCGATTGTAAGTGGGTGGAGAGCAGCTTTGATGCGCTGATTCCGGCACTGCAGGCGAAAAAATTCGATGCGATTAACTCGGCGATGAACATCACCGAAGCTCGTGGCAAAAGCATCGACTTTACCAAACCTATCTACCGCATCCCAACGATGCTGATCGTCAAGCAGGGCGAGAAACTGCTGCCTACCGCAGAATCACTGAAAGGCAAAAACATCGGTGTGTTGCAGGGTTCTATTCAGGAAACCTATGCTAAGAAACACTGGGAACCGCAGGGTGTGACGGTGACGTCTTATCAGGATCAGAACCAGGTTTATAACGACATGGTCGCCGGTCGTCTTGACGGTACGCTGGTGATGTCAGCGGCCGGTCAGTCTGGCTTCCTGGACAAGCCACAGGGCAAAGGTTTCGCTTTCGTGGGCAAACCGGTTGAAGATGACACCATCCTGGGTTCCGGTATTGGCTTCGGCCTGCGTAAGGGTGATGCCAAGCTGAAGGGCGAACTGGATGCGGCTATCACTAAAGTGCAGACCGACGGTACGGTCACCAAGTTGGCGGCGAAATTCTTCCCAGGTATTGATGTGACTGCGGCGAAATAAAACCATCGCTCATTGATGTGGCTGTGGCTGTGGCGGAATAAAGCCACAGCCCATTGTAACGGCACAATTTATTGTGCCGTTACTCGCTTTTTACTTAGCTTATTTAGCCGCCAGATAACACAACGCTTCCGCAACCTGATACGACTTCACAAATGACGGAACCGGCAAGAACTCAAAGCGTGAATGGAAATTGTGCGCCCCGGTGAAGAAATTCGGCGTTAACAATCCTTTTGCGGACAACGCGGCACCATCTGTGCCCCCGCGCATGGGGATGACTTTCGGCTCTACTCCGACCTGTTGCAGTGCTGCAAAAATCAAATCAATCGCACGACGATCTTCGCCCACCGCATTGCTGATGTTGCTGTAGGTATCACTGATGGTCAATGCAACATGTCCTGTAGGGTAGAGCGCGGCAATCTCATCAGCGACTTCAAGCAGCTGCTGTTTCTTCGCATCAAAGCCCTTTAAATCAAAATCGCGAATCGACGCTTTCAATACGGCACGGCTGGCATTGGCGTTGCTATCGTTGAACCAAATATACCCTTCACGGCCTTCGGTATGTTCTGGGGTGGCGAGGCGGTCAAAGCGCGAAATAAAATCATGCGCCATCAGCAGCGGGTTAACCAGCACACCTTTGCCTGACATCGGATGGGCAGGTACGCCGGTAAACACCAGTTCGGCGGCGGCTGCATTGAAGTTTTCATACACCACTTCACCCAGTTCGCAGCAGTCGATAGTCCAGGCAAAATCCACGTTAAAGCGGGTTTCCAGATCGAGTGCTTTGGCACCGCGCAGGCCAATCTCTTCGTCCGGCACAAACGCCACCACGATATCGCCGTGATCGCCTGTGAGGTTTTCCATTAACGTCATCACCACGGTCACTGCCGCTTTGTTATCGGCACCGAGCACGCTGGTACCATCGCTGAAGACGATCTCTTGGCCGAGATAGGGTGCGATTTCAGGGTGTTCGGCAACACGCAGCCAAATATCCTGCTGACTGTTAAGACACAAATCTTCGCCAGTGAAGGTCAAGGTCTGCGGGTGGATATCCGGTGAAAGACCGACGTCCACGGTATCAATGTGAGTGATGAAGCCAATGCGCGGTGCCTCAGGGCGATTGCCGGGCTTCACTGCCGTCACTGTGGCATGCTGATCGATAACAATATCCTGCAAGCCTAATTCACGCAGTTCCTGTGCCAGAAGTTCGGCCATGGCATGCTGTGAAGGGGTGCTGGGCAGCGTAGTGGATTTGGCATCGCTTTGGCTGGAAACCGCCAGATAACGGTAAAAGCGCTGGGTCAGTTGGCGAGCGAGTTGGTCTGTCATCACAATTCCTTACACACGTCGAATAAATCATGTTATTTATCAATAGATACCGATACTGGCTCATGGAAGTCAATAAAAACGAGGTTAACGATGAAAAAGATGATGATGAAGTTCACACTCAGCGCACTGGGGTTAGCGCTGGCAGGTGGCGTATCTGCGAAAACGCTGGTGTATTGTTCAGAAGGGTCGCCGGAGAACTTCAACCCACAACTTTATACTTCCGGCACCAGCGTAGACGCCAGTGCGGTGCCAGTTTTCAACCGTTTGGTCGATTTCAAACCCGGTACAACCGAATTGATCCCCAGCCTCGCAGAGAGCTGGGATATCAGCCCAGACGGCACGGTCTACACCTTCCATTTGCGTAAAGGGGTGAAGTTTCAGAGCAACAAGTTGTTCAAACCTTCACGAGACTTGAATGCGGATGACGTGATTTTTTCTTTCATGCGCCAAATGGACCCTAAGAACCCGTACCACAACGTCTCTGGCGGAAACTACACCAATTTCGACAGCCTGGAGTTGTCGAAGCTGATCAAGAATATTGAGAAGGTGGATGACAATACGGTACGCATCACCCTGGCGCACGCCGAAGCCCCGTTCCTGGCTGACTTAGGCTGGTATTTTGCGTCAATTCACTCGGCCGAATATGCCGATCAGATGTTGAAAGCGGGTACGCCGGAGAAAGTGGACATGGAGCCGATTGGCACCGGGCCTTTCGAGTTGGTTCAGTATCAGAAAGACTCTCGTATCCTCTACAAAGCCTTCCCGGATTATTGGCAGGGCAAAGCGAAACTGGACCGCATCGTCTTCTCCATCACGCCTGATGCCTCGGTGCGCTACGCCAAGCTGGAAAAAAATGAGTGCCAGGTGATGCCGTTCCCTAATCCAGCGGATCTCGACAAGATGCGTAGCAACCCTGATTTAACCCTGGAGCAGAAATCCGGGCTGAATACGGGGTTCCTGTCATTCAATACCACTAAGGCCCCGCTGGATAACGTCAAAGTCCGGCAGGCGCTGGCGATGGCCATCAATAAACAGGCGATTATCGACGCCATCTTCAAAGGCACCGGCACCGTGGCGAAAAATATTCTGCCACCGGACGTGTGGAGTGCGGATAAAGACCTGAAAGATTACGATTACGATCCGCAAAAAGCGAAAGCGCTGTTACAGGAAGCCGGTATTAAACCTGGCACAGAAATCTCACTGTGGGCCATGCCAGTTCAGCGTCCTTACAACCCAAATGCACGACGTATGGCAGAGATGATTCAGGCGGATTGGGCACAGGTCGGCATCAAAGCCAACATTGTGAGTTACGAGTGGGGTGAATACCTCAAACGCGTTAAAGGTGGCGAGCATCAGGCCGCACTGATGGGCTGGACGACAGCGACCGGCGATCCGGACAACTTCTTCGGCCCGCTTTATAGCTGCACTTCGGCGAACGGCGGCTCTAACTCGTCAAAATGGTGCTATCAGCCGTTTGAGAAAATTATCACTGAAGCACGAGCCGAGCAGAATCATGACAAGCGTGTCGCGCTGTACTTGCAAGCGCAGCAAATCATGCATGACCAGATGCCAGCGGTGATGATTGCCCATTCGACAATATTCGAGCCGGTCCGTAAAACGGTCAGCGGCTACACGGTTGATCCCTTTGGCAAACACATCTTCTACCCTGTGGATATCAAGAACTGATCAGGGTTTCCAGTATTGACGTAAGGTTTCTTCTAGCGCGGTTAACTGCTGCAAGAGAAACGTAAGAAACACATTCAGGGC
>OBJT01000113.1_pt1 | contig 19772 bp, 19 predicted proteins | sample 1519861 | NCBI WGS metagenome assembly OBJT01 (sample SAMN02401118, study PRJEB22541) | soil metagenome, isolate JX
ATGAAGAAGGGAGTTTTTGGAACATGAACACCAATAAGCCAATCACAACGGCATAAAGCACACCTGAAAACAACTTGGCTTTAAGCATACGGCTTACGCCGTTTTGATAGCCATGTGATACACGGTCAAAGCTATGGTTAAACCATCTAAAGAAACGGGCAAAAATATTGTTGCTCGGTGCTTTATTTGGATCATGTTGTTTTAACAATGTGGCACAAAGGGCAGGGGTAAAGGTTAACGCAACGATTAAGGATAAAACCATTGCCGTCACAAGTGTAATGGAGAACTGACGATAAATGACCCCAGTCGTACCACTAAAAAATGCCATCGGTACGAATACCGCACTCAGTACACTGGTGATACCAATCAGTGCACCAGAGATTTGTTTCATGGATTTTTCAGTTGAAGTGACAGGATCCGTATGTTCCTCTGTCATTACCCGTTCGACGTTCTCGACCACAACAATCGCATCATCAACCAGTAGACCAATCGCCAATACCATCGCAAACATGGTTAAGGTATTGATCGAGAATCCAAAAATGTTAATGACTGCAAATGTACCCAGTACAACAACAGGGATTGCCAATGTTGGAATAATGGTCGCACGCCAGTTCTGTAAGAACAGGAACATCACGATGAATACCAGAATCACCGCTTCAATTAATGTACTTACAACACTTGCAATTGAGAGCTTAATAAATGGTGTGGTGTCATACGCCAGTTTGTCTTCAAGACCAGCTGGATAATTCTGACGTAACTCCTTTAAACGTTCTTCAACAGCAGTAGCAGTGTCCAAGGCATTTGAACCAGTTGCCATCTTGATCGCAAGACCGCCAGCAGGCTTACCATTAAACATCGAGTTAAATGCATAGGTATCAGAACCAAGCTCTACACGTGCAACATCTTTTAAGCGAACTTCTGCACCAGCAGCCGTATTTTTTAAGAAGATGTTTTGGAATTGTTCAGGTGTTTGCAACAAGCTTTGTGCATTGACTGTTGCATTGATGACCTGATCTTTAACCGCAGGTGCACCACCGAGCTGACCAACAGCAACTTGAGAGTTTTGAGCTTGTAATGCACGAGCAACATCACTTGGTGTAAGTTGATAGTTGGTCAGTTTTGCTGGATCAAGCCAAATACGCATCGCATAAGAACCACCAAAGACTTGGACTTCACCAACACCAGCAACACGACTAATCGGTTCTTTGATTGATGAATTTACATAGTCTTTAATGTCAGAGTCAGACATGCTGTTATCTGGTGAATAAAATGCAAGAACTTGTAAGAAACTTGCACCAGATTTAGTAACAGTTACACCTTGACGTTGTACATCTTCTGGCAAAAGCGCTGTTGCGGATTGCAATTTATTTTGTACTTGAACTTGTGCAATATCAGGATCGATACCTTGCTCAAAGTTAAGCTCGATCGATGCTTGACCATTACCAGAACTGTTCGATGAAATATAACGTAAACCATCTAGACCATTCATCTGTTGTTCAATGATCTGGGTTACGGTGTTTTCAACAGTTTCAGCTGATGCACCTGGATAAGTTGCAGAAATCGTAACGGTTGGCGGAGCAATCGTTGGATACTGGGCAATAGGCATCTTTGACAAGGTTAATATCCCTGCCAACATGATGACTAATGCGATCACCCACGCAAATATGGGGCGATGGATAAAAAATTGAGCCATTCAATGTGCCCCTTATGCTTTTACAGTTGCTTTTTGCTCTGCTTGAGCAGGTTGCGCAGCATTCTTTTCATTTGCTGGTTGGGCCTGATAAGGTTTTGCTGAAACTTCTTGGCCATCTTTGACTTTAGCAACGCCTTCAACAATCACCTTGTCACCAGCCTTAAGACCATTGGTAACAATCCAGTTTTGACCTTGAACACCTGCTGTATCAATAGGGCGAGTTTCAACAGCACCTTTGTCATTGACGATCATGACTGTTGCTTGTCCTGTTGGTAAGCGCGCTACAGCCGCTTGAGGAATTAGATAAGCGTTAGGTACAAGACCTTGCACGATTTGTGCTGTTGTATACATACCAGGAAGCAGCAAATGATTAGGATTTGAGAACACTGCACGTAAAGTAACTGTACCTGTATCTTGGTTTACAGACGCATCTGAGAAGGTTAATTGACCTTCAATCGGATAGGTTGAACCATCTTCAAGCTTTAACTTTACCTTGGTGTTATTGCTGTTGCTTAAACTGCCTTTACTCAATTGTTGACGTAAGCGCAAAAGTTCCGCACTAGATTGATTAATATCAACGTAGATTGGATCAAGTTGTTGAATCGTGACCAATGGTGCAGTTTGATTGGCAGTCACCAACGCACCAGCCGTTACGGATGAACGACCAGATTGTCCAGAAATCGGTGAGCGGATGGTTGAATAACCAAAATCAACTTCTGCATTTTTCACTTGTGCTTGAGCAGCAGCAACTTGCGCTTCGGAAACACGTACTTGACCAAGTAAGTCATCATATTCTTGTTTAGAGACTGCGTTGCTAGAAACAAGTTGTTGATAACGATTTAATTTGGTACGTAATGAGCTTAGGTTTGCTTGTTGTTGCAAAAGTGCAGCTTTGGCATTGTCTAAAGCTGCGCGATTTGCACGTGAATCAAGCTCATAAAGCGCTTGACCTTCAGAGACATAACTGCCTTCGGTAAACAAGCGTTTTAAGATCACACCACTGGTTTGTGGGCGAACTTCTGAAATTTGATAAGCAGATGTTCGACCTGAAAGTTCAACGTTTTGTTCAATACTTTGCGGTTGAGCTACAATAACACCAACCTCAGCAGGTGGCATTTTTTGTGCAGCAGCAGCTTGCTGTGCATCATTTGTATCTTTGCTACAACCAACAAGCGCGATACTTGTTGCTAATGCGCAAGCAGTTAGGGCAGGAGCCCAAAGCTTAGCCGACATCATTGTTCCACCTCAATTTAGATTTTGATCTAAAAAACAAATTGTTGTTGAAGTTGCTTTGGTACAGCCATAACCAAAGCAACGAAGTCCAAATTAATCCAATTCCCCAGCCTGAGAGCACATCTGTTGGGTAATGTACTCCTAAGTAGACTCTTGATATACCCATCACCATAATCCATAACGTTGCGATTAAAATGACAAATAGGCGATATCGATGTTGTTGACACAATAACAACGCTAAGCTCGCTAGGGTTGCCGCGTAAAGGCTATGACCGCTTGGGAATGAGGCGCCATAGCTTTGGACCAAATGATAAAACTCTAAAGGTCTAGGTCGATCAATCCCCCATTTTAGGAGCCAACCAATAGCAATACTTCCGATTACACTCAATGCGATAAAAACTAAACTTTTATAATTTTTCATCCAAGTTTGATATATGCACAAAAATGTAATTAAAACGATTAAAAAGGGCATTCCGCCCAATTGAGAAAGTAGGATCGCCACATGATCAAGCACGGAAAAACGGTGTTCAAATAGCATTTGAACACTCAAAAGATCTAAGTTTGATGTAGAGGGGTGAATTAGCCCAATCACACCTAAAACTAAAAAAATGCAACCAATACAAAGTAGTAGGTACGGCATGCGAACCTCAGTTTTTTTGCTTAACCATTTTAAGGGTTGTAGAGTGTTTTGAAGTGTACTCAAGAGTACACTTTTGGTCAAGCATTGAAATTTTATGATAATTTCATTTTCAAGTTTTTTTAAGGTTTAGTAAAAAAACATAACAAAATTTGATTGATATCTCATTTTTTCTCGGTGGTCGTTTTTTCCTGTACTTCAACGGGTTGTTTAGGTGGCCAAAAGAAGTCACTTGGTCTTGTAAGGAAATGAGTCATCACCAAATGTGCCAGTGGTTTCCATTGTGAAAAACGGACTCGACGTGCACGTAAAGCCACAATAATCGTTAAAGTAAAACTGACGAATAAGTTGGTTAAACCGATCAATAACACGCCTAGGAATGACACAATAATCAATGCAATGTCAGGAGAACCAATGGTCATCAAACCTTGAATAAAGTTTGCTGATGCGAAGGCAATATGACGAATATCTAAAGGTAATCCTAGGATAAAACCAATGGTTCCCATGCTCCCAAGCATAATACCGAAGAGAAAGTTACCACCTAAAGCACCTAAATTGGTTTCAATATAGTTGGCAAATTTGTCTAAACGTTCTTGTCCCATCCAGCGTTTCAAGCGACGATGTTGTTTGAGTCGAGGACCAACTTTTCGATAGACAGCTAAATTATCAAAGTAACCAGCAATTAAACCTGAAAGGAACAAACATACACCTGCGATTGCAGCATGCGGTACAGCAAGCGAGGTGAATGGATTGAGACTATGTAATAGCGCTGCTGATTTAGCATGATTTAATAGTGGCTCATCCAAATAAAACTGCCATGAAAATGTGATCAGCGCAGCGACAGGAATCGCAATCGAAATATTACCTAAAATGGCAATAAACTGTGTTCGAATGATATTAATAATTAGCGCAGCTAACTCTGCAATTTGAGCGGTTCGGCTACCTTTTTGCTGTTGTACGGTAGACGCTAGCGCAGCCGCAGTCATGGCGGGTTGTTTGGTTGCAACAGTAAAATGCAACACATGGATCAACATGAAACCGAGTGAATAGTTCATGCTATATAAAAAAGCATGGGTAAACGGTGCTAACACCAAACGTGCAGTCAGAATTTTTAAGGTTGCCATGGTGGCAATAATTGCACCTGCACCAGCTGCTGCTTTGTACATGCCAAAGAAGCCAGCTTTGTCGGTACTTACGTAATGTTCGCCGGTTTTACTCGCGTTTTCTGTTACCTGTAAGGCGATTAATTCACTGGTAGAGGATAGGAGATGACGAACGCTTCGACTATCGTAATGCGCTTTAGTTAGATCTGTTATTAATTCACCCAGAGCAAGATATTTTACTTCATCTTTACTTGCTAATAGGCTGAGTAATAATTCAATACGATCTAAGGCTTGTTCTAATAATGACAATAAATATGTCAAACTAATACTGACACCAATCCGCTTCGTTGCACGACGAATTTTCATCACCACATCACGACACTGATCAAGCATCACGAAAGCTTGTGATGCATCCAGCGGTGGGAGAACTGCAACAGCATCTTGCTGATCAACTTGTTTTTTATATTTTTCTATAAAATCAACTATTTCTCGGTTTTGTACCAAGAATGGTGATTCGTATTCGGTAATATCGGGTTGAGCATTAATAAACTCAGGATATAACCCAATACCACTAATTCGATAGGATAAAACCGTAATGGCTTTGATCAACTCATTGCTTGAAACTTGTTTTTCAGCACTACTATTTGAGCTTTCACAAATCAAATTAAACAATGTAGACCAATCTTGTTTGTCGATGAGATCTAGCCATTCACTGTCTGTTTCTTGATGAAAGACCTTGCCTACAAGCGTTGTGAGTTGTTGCCCATCTTCAACTAATGGAAGAAAGTGCGCACCTAAACGTTGTCCAAGCTGATTCCAAAAACCATCAAGAGAGAGGATTCCACTATCTGCATATAAGCTAATTTGCTTATATTGGCTCATCAGCTTCAACAAAAAGTGCTGAAGTAAATTGGCAGATGTAGGTGTCAGTAACAATGTTTTGATGAGATGATGAATTCTTTGTTTTACTTCATCTGCATCATTTGGGTTTTTTGGTCGTAAGCGATTAACCAATTCAATGAGGAGATTTTCATCAAGAACAGTTTGAGGGTGCTCAAGCTGTTCCTGCATTTTTAAAAATAAATCAGATAAATTTAAATGCATAAGCAGTCAGACATTATTGTAGTCGATGTAAAGCCATCAAGGTTAAATTCATCAGTGCTTGACGATATTCATTGTCAGGCAGTGCTTTCAGTGCCTCTAAAGCCGCGTCAGTTTCTTGTTGAGCACGCTTTTGGCAATAATCTAAACCACCTGAGTGATGAACGATTTCAATCACTTTATCCAAATGTTCGATACCACCAGTTGCGATACTGCGACGAATAATCGCATGATCTTCACCTGTTGAGTGCGCTAGTGCAGAAATTAAAGGTAAAGTTGGTTTACCTTCCATCAAATCATCACCAATATTTTTACCTAATGTTTCTGCATCCGAGGTGTAATCCAAAATATCATCAATGATTTGGAATGCATTGCCAAAATGCCCAGCGAAGCGACGTAACGGTTCACGATATTCTTCAGTACCTGCCAATATTGCTGCACCTTCGGTCGCAAGCTCAAACAAACGTGAAGTTTTACCATGGATAATATTTAAATAGATTTCTTCTGTGGTGTCTGGTTGATGTTGAGATTGGAGTTGTAAAACCTCACCTTCAGCAATCTCACATGTCCCCGTTGAGAAATCTTTTAATAGTGTCATGTTGTTTAAATCGACCAGTAGGTCAAATGCACGTGCAATCAAAAAATCACCGACCAAAACCGCAGTTTGATTATTCCACGTTGCATTGGCTGTCGGGCGACCTCGTCGTAAATTGGATTCATCGACGACATCATCATGCACCAGTGTCGCGGTATGCAACATTTCAATGACAGCGGCTAAGTGTTGAGCTTGCTGCATATTGGTTAATCCACATGCACGTGCAGCAAGTAGACACATAATTGGGCGCATACGTTTGCCGCCAGCTTCAACCACATGCTTGCTCACGGACATTACTAAGCCGACTTTAGAACTGATTCCTTCATTGATGAGGTGATCCATCGCAGCAAAATCTGTCGCAACAGGGGAGAGAATGTCTTGCTTGAAATCGATGACCATATGAAGAAGAACCTCGTATAGATGAGTGAGTGCGTTAAGTGTATCAACTAATCTGTTGCTAAACATTGATACACATATGGTTATTTGCCGTTTAGAACAGGGTAAGGTGTTTTTTTGGTCTTATTTTAGGCAGAAAAATTGACTTCCTGACCGAGACAAAGACGGTTTCTAGATTTTGTTAAAACACAGTTTGTTATTGCCAAATCGGTTGGTTAAAAATGTATTGCAAATCACAAAAAGAATCAATCAAAACAATGTATGGTTAATCTATTTGATTTTATTGGGAAAATAAAATAATGCATACGGATCTATGCATTTATGCAAAATCACTTGTTGTTTGATCAATTTTCACTTAAAATTTGTCCCCTTGTATAACCCCAGTGGCGTTCGTTTTAAGTTCGGTATATCCCTTTATCGACACGACGACACGGGCATGTTGGAGTACATTATGTACGCAGTAATCCAAAGCGGTGGTAAACAGCACCGTGTTGTTGAGGGTGAAACCCTTAAAGTTGAATTGTTGAAAGCTGAAACTGGTGCAACTATTACGTTTGATGACGTATTAATGCTTGTAAACGGTGATAGCATTCAAATCGGTGCTCCAGTTGTAGCTGGCGCAAAAGTAACTGCAGAAGTAGTTGGCCATGGTCGTCACGACAAAATCCGCATCATCAAAATGCGTCGTCGTAAACATTACCGTAAACAACAAGGTCACCGTCAATGGTTTACCGAGTTGAAAATTACTGGTATCGCAGGCTAACACGAGGAGTAAATAGACATGGCAACTAAAAAAGCCGGTGGATCGACCAAAAACGGTCGTGATTCGAATCCTAAGATGTTAGGTGTTAAAGTTTACGGTGGTCAAACTGTAACTGCTGGTAACATCATCGTTCGTCAACGTGGTACTGAGTTCCACGCTGGTGCAAATGTTGGTATGGGCCGTGACCATACTTTATTTGCTACTGCTGACGGCGTAGTAAAATTTGAAGTGAAAGGTCAATTTGGCCGTCGCTACGTAACTGTTGAAGCTTAAGCTTTTATGGTTCAAAAAAAGCCCGCGTTAAGCGGGTTTTTTTATGGATATATTTTAAAAGATTTTTAGTTTGAATAGTGGCCGAATTTTCCAGTTTTAATATCATCATAGGCTTCAAGAATTTCATCATAACTATTCATTACAAAGGGGCCATGTCCATTGATCGGTTCATTTAAAGGTTGGGCGGATAAAAATAACAAATCACAATCCTCAATCGCTGTTATTTCAACATCGCTACCTAAACTCGACATCACGGCTAGAGCTTGTTCTTCAAGATGATCTTCATCCGCTGCAAACATGGCTTTGCCTTTACGCAAGTAGATTAATGTTGTGGTTCCTTCTTCTGCGGGGAGGGTAATTTGCTGGTTCTTTTTTAAATGAATGTCAAAAATATTCATTGGGGTAAAGGTTTTGGCGATGCCTTGCGTAGTTCGATATTGACCAGCGACTACACGAATATAACCTGCTTGATGATCAAGTATGCATTTAGGAATTTCACTATTGGATAGGCTTTGATACCGTGGCGCTGACATTTTGTCTTTAGCTGGCAGATTCACCCATAGTTGTACCATTTCAAACTTTCCGCCTTGTTTACGAAACTCAGGACTAAATTGTTCGATATGTTGAATACCTGCAGCGGCGGTCATCCATTGCACATCGCCTGGTTGAATAATGCCACCTTGACCTGTAGAGTCCTTATGCGCTAATTCTCCTGCAAAAACAAAGGTGACGGTTTCAAAACCTCGATGTGGATGTTCATTGACACCTTTTTTATTGCTTTGTGGTTCTAATCGCCCAGGACCAAGGTGGTCGAGTAATAAAAAGGGTGAAGTAGTATTTCCAAGTTCATGATATGAAAATACTGATAAGGCAGGATAAAAATCACCAATAGCAAAACGAGTATCGTTACGATGAATAAACGCAAGACTTTTCATGGTTCGGGCTTTTTGTGTCATTGGACTTAGATTATCAAACTGTAAGCTATGGTCTAGTACATTCTTTATCAATAATTTCTATCCAAAATGTCATAGCATCAAACTCATAAATTGTGGTCGAGGAATAGAATTTTTATTTATTACAATTTCTACATAAAGGCTGTAACTTCATACATAATGCTGAACTTTGCGACACGAACTACACAAAACCGCTGCTTTTCTTCATTTTTTTAGTGATTAAAAACAGTAAGATGTCGTCATAACAGTAGAACTCTGATAGAAGGTTCATTTTATGAATTTTATGAAAAAAATAGCTTACGCGACAACTTTAAGTGCAATTACACTTGCGCCTGTTGTTAGTATTCAGGTGTCTGCTGCACCGGTGGCGGCATCAGCTCAACAGGCAACGACGAGTTTGGTTCAACAATTATCAAGCTTGCAACGCTTCACGGCAGACTTTGAACAAACAACGAAAGTAAGCAACAATAAGGCTGCACCAAAACGCGGGCTTACTGCTCAGCACATGAATCAAACTTTTAAAGGTGTGATGAAGGTTGAACGCCCAGGTAAATTCTATTGGGAAATTACTAGCCCAGCAAAACAAACTATTGTCACATCTGGGAAAACAGTGTGGATTTATGATCCTGATCTACAACAGGCAATTCGTCAAAACCTAGATGATCAGGTGGCAAATACCCCTGCATTATTGTTGTCGGGAAATACCAATCAAATCATGCAGTCTTATCGTGTGACACAACCCGATCGCACGAAATTGTATTATACCTTGTATCCAAAACAGGATGACAGCACGTTCCAAAGTTTAACAATCAGCTTTGGCGCGAATAGAGCACCGAATTTGATGATTTTACAAGACTCATTGGGTCAAACCACTTATGTGCGTTTCAGTAATGTGAAGGTCAATCAAGCAATTCCTGCTTCTGTATTTAATTTTGAGCCGCCAAAAGGCACTGATATTATTGATCAATAATATTTCTATAGATGTTATCTCAAAAAGCCGCAGATATTGCGGCTTTTTGTCAGATACATTTTTTAATTTCATCTGTGAGCAAGGCTTTGTATAGTGAAGAAAAACATTAGAGACTTGCATGACAATGAACAGCGAAAAATCATCAATATTAGTTCCGTTGATTCCTATACTGACCGTTTTTGCATTAGCAGGTTGCCAACCAAAATCAGATACGACACCTAAAGTTGAGAAAACCAATATCCCATTGGTTCAGGCTCAAGTCGTGGCAGTTGAGTTACCTAAACAGAAAGTCTGTTTAGAGGATGGTTGTACCAACTATGATCTGCAAACGGTAAAAACCAATCTGCAATGGATTGATGATTATTTTGTAGCGCGTATGAAAAAAGCAGAACCAAATGCGTTTGCAAATTTGAATGATCAACAAGTAAAAGTTCCTGAGGGAGAGCCTGCACTCAGTGAAAGCAGTACTTATGTTCGCTTTGTTGGGCAAAATTACAATTTGGCGACTTTTGCGATTCAGAGCTATACCTATCCTGCGGGTGCTGCACATGGAATGTACCATCAAGAATTTGTTAATTTTGATTTAAGCGATAAAAAACATATTCGTGTACAGGATTTGGTTAAAGACGGTATGGATCAAAAACTGCGGGACGAGTTGTACGCTGCAAATCAAAATTGGTTAGATGAGCACAATATCAAGAAAGATCAACTACAAGTCAGCGATAATTATTATTATGGGGTCAATGGAATCGTATTCGTTTATCCACTTTATGAGCTCGCGTCTTATGCTGAAGGTATGAGTGAGTTGACCTTGCCTTATTATGCAGCAAAAGAGTTTATCAAGGCAGAATACTTGCCAAGCCTACCGAAAGTCCCTAATTAATCTTAATCTAGATACAGCATCTGCAATTACGAGGTAGATGCTGTATTTTTTCAGGTTAAAGCCTTACACTATAGCCAGTTTTTTCTCTATTCATGATTGATTATGATCGACCCAAAATTACTTAGAAATAATATCGAAGTGGTAAATGCTGCTTTGGCAAAACGTGGTATTCAGCTCAATGTACAAGAATGGGCTGATTTAGAAGCTCGCCGTAAAGATTTGCAATCTAAAGCAGAAAATTTACAAGCTGAACGTAACGCAGGTGCAAAGCAAGTTGGTCAAATCAAAAAGTCGGGTGGAGATGCGTCAGAAATTATGGCGCGTATGGCTGCGATTGGTGATGAAATCAAAGCGGCTGAAGTCGCTTTGGCTGAATTGCAAACTGAACTTGAGCAGAAGTCTCTTGCGATTCCAAACCTACCAGATGAGTCTGTTCCATTTGGTAAAGATGAAAGCGATAATCTTGAAATCTTAAAATGGGGCACACCACGTCAGTTCGATTTTGAAATCAAAGATCATACTGATCTTGGCGAATGGATGGGTGGTCTTGAGTTTGAAACTGCGACTAAACTTACAGGTTCACGTTTCAGTGTATTGAAAGGTCCTTTAGCACGTTTACAACGAGCATTAACCCAATTCATGTTGGATACACATACGCTTAAAAATGGTTATACCGAAGCTTATGTTCCGTATTTGGTGAATGCGGATACCTTACGTGGTACAGGTCAATTACCAAAATTTGAAGAAGATCTATTCAAGCTGCAAGGCGAAAAAGAATACTATTTGATTCCAACAGCAGAAGTGCCAATCACGAACTTTGTACGTGATGAGATTATCGATGCGGATCGTTTGCCACTTAAATATTCAGCACATACTCCATGTTTCCGCAGTGAAGCAGGTTCTTATGGGCGTGATACGCGTGGCTTAATCCGTCAACACCAATTCGACAAGGTTGAAATGGTGCAAATCGTCAAGCCAGAGCACTCTATGCAGGCACTTGAAGAGTTAACTGCACATGCTGAGGGCATTTTGCAGGCGCTTGGTTTGCCGTATCGTAAGATTTTGCTCTGTGGTGGTGACATGGGCTTTGGTGCAGTTAAAACATATGACCTCGAAGTTTGGGTACCGAGTCAAAATACGTATCGTGAGATTTCAAGTTGCTCAAATATGGGTGATTTCCAAGCTCGCCGTATGAAAGCACGTTACCGAGTGGATCAGAAGAAGATCGAATTGGTGCACACTTTAAATGGTTCAGGACTCGCAGTGGGGCGTACCTTACTTGCAGTGATGGAAAACTACCAATGTGCAGATGGTTCAATCGAAATTCCTGAAGTTTTACGTCCATATATGGGCGGTATAACTTATATTGATTAAGCTGTGCATCGAATTTGTGCACAGTTTTTGCTTTATCTCAATCAGATTGAAAATATAGAGGCATGATGTGGAAATTTTCCCAATCTCTTTAAAGTTGCAGCAGCAACGATGTCTGATTGTCGGTGGTGGGCATATTGCTTATCGCAAAGCAAACTTGTTGGTCAAAGCGGGTGCAATTATTGATGTGATTGCGCCTGAGATCGAGCCAGAATTAACTGCTCTGGTTGAAAAGTCTGCAGGGCAGTGTATTTACAAACCTTTCTCAGAAGATATCCTTGCAACTCCTTATCGACTGGTTATTGCAGCGACCGACCAACCTGAGGTCAATAAAACGGTATTTGAGCAATGTGAACAGCGTAATTTGCTGGTCAACAGTGTTGATGATATTCCACATTGTCGTTTTATGGTCCCTGCAATTATTGATCGTTCGCCTTTGGTGATTTCGGTTGCATCTAATGGTGCATCACCTGTTTTATCTAGACAGCTTCGTACTCAAATTGAAACGATTGTGCCGCATGGCATGGGGAAACTTGCTGAGTTTTCAGGAAAATGGCGTAAGCAAGTCAAAGAAAAAATCACCAATCCAGATGAGCGTCGTATCTTTTGGGAAAATTTGTATGCCAGCCCGCTTAAAGAGCAGGTTTTCAATGACAATATTGATGTTGCCAACGATCTGATTCAGCAGGCACTTAGTGAATGGATTGCACCCAAAGGTGAGGTTTATTTAGTGGGTGCAGGGCCGGGTGATCCAGAACTTTTAACGTTAAAAGCGTTGCGTCTCATGCAGCAGGCAGATGTCGTGATCTATGATCGTTTGGTATCTGCACCCATTTTGGAATTATGCCGCCGTGATGCGGAAAAAATTTATGTGGGAAAAGCACGTTCCAATCATTCTGTGCCACAAGATGGTATCAATGCTTTATTGGTGGAGTATGCGCAAAAAGGTAAACGTGTTTGCCGTTTAAAAGGGGGAGATCCTTTTATCTTTGGGCGTGGTGGTGAAGAAATTCAAGAATTGGTAGAAGCCAATGTGACTTTTCAAGTGGTGCCGGGGATTACCGCTGCTTCGGGTTGTTCTGCATATGCGGGTATACCATTGACACATCGTGATTATGCACAAAGTGTACGTTTCTTGACAGGGCATTTAAAAGAAGGCTCACCAGAGTTACCTTGGAACGAACTGGTCTATGAAAACCAAACTTTGGTACTGTATATGGGCTTAGTCGGATTAGAGCGGATTTGTGAGCAACTGATTGCACATGGTCAGCGCCCAACTATGCCTGTAGCGCTCATTTCTAAAGGAACTACTCCTGAACAAAAAGTGGTGGTCGGTACTTTGGCGGATATTGCAACCAAAGTATCAGAGCATCAAATCGTAGCACCGACTTTAACCATTATTGGTGAAGTGGTGAGTCTACGCGAACAGTTAAAATGGCATGAGTGAGGGGATGCAGCGATTGACTATCGCTGCCCTGAGGAGTGAAAACTCCGCAAGAAGGATATCTGCCTGAGGGACGCTCATGACTATATTCCCGACTAAATTAGGGTTCTGTGCCAAGCAAGCTAATATATGTATAAGTGAGTAATTAAGTGATTCATGTCGTCCTATACGAGCCTGAGATTCCAGCGAATACAGGTAATATCATTCGTCTATGTGCCAATACTGGTGCGCAACTACACTTGGTCAAACCTTTGGGTTTTGAGCTAGATGATAAAAAGTTGAAACGTGCAGGTTTGGACTATCACGAATGGGCGAGAATGCAAATTTGGGATAATATTGAATTATGCCTTGCTGATTTAAAAGTTAAAGGTGTGGAACATGTTTTTCCATTGACAACAAAAGGATCAGCAACACCGCATACAGTTGATCTGAATCGTCCAGTTGCGTTGTTAATGGGGCCAGAAACTCGAGGCCTACCTGAACAAGTCCGTTTGATGTTCCCTCAAGATCAGTGGATTCGCCTGCCCATGGCTGAAAACTCTAGAAGCCTAAATCTATCTAACGCAACTGCAGTTATTGTGTACGAGGCGTGGAGACAACAAGGGTTCAAACAGCTCTGATTGTATTGGACTTTTATATATCACCATATGGACTAGCAACAACGAGTGTATAACCATTTAGGTCTTTAAACCAAATTTCGCGATGGTGTGCATTCGGGTTGTATTTTGGACCTTCCAATATTTCAACGTGGTGGGCTTGCAGGCTTTTGACAATTTCATCAAATTGCTTGCTTTCAAACCACAACAGAACACCATTGCCAATCACATATTTAGGCTCTCCAATATATGAGTGGTCATGCGCTTGCCATTGATGTAATTGCAACACCATGGTTTGCTCAAATAGCAACTGTTCATATTCTTTGCCGCCATGTCCGCTTTGCAGGCCAAGCACAGTTTGATACCACTGACTGGTTTTCTCGACATCTGTAACAGCAATTAAAGGTTGTGGTTGCATACGGACCTCATCGGATTATTCTATTTTTTCTTGTATAGCATCAAAACGTTGTTGAGCAGAAATGATTTGTTCGATATTACTCTCAGCCCAATCTTTCAACTGAAATGCCATTTCAGCAACCTCTAAACCTAAAGCCGTCAAAGAATATTCCACACGAATTGGTGAGGTATCTTGTACTTGCCTTTCAATAAAACCATCTCGCTCAAGCATTTTTAATTTCTGTGAGAGAACCTTTGGTGAAATCCCTTCGATGTTCTTTTTAAGTAAATTGAAGTGCTGACTCTCTTTAGCCAAAACATTGATGATTAATAAAACCCATTTATCTGCAATTTTTTCAAAAAATAATCGAGCAGGGCAATGCTGTTGATAAATATTATATTTCAAGCCTTTAATCATCTTTGGTACTCTCAATTTTTCATTCAAAGTTCAATAGTTACCTATTGGTAACTAATTGACACCTAGTTTCTAAAATATATCATTAAATCGAACTTTTAAAAACACTAGGTGAACTCATGACAAAAATTGCAGTGGTTTATTACTCAGGCTATGGCCATACCAAAGTTGTGGCTGAAACTTTTGCACAAGCAATTGATGCAACATTAATCGAGATTGATCAAAATGGTGAAATTACGGAACAAGACTGGCAAACTTTAAGTGATGCGCAAGGTATTGTCTTTGGTGCTCCGACATATATGGCTGCTACGCCTTGGCAGTTTAAGAAATTTGTTGATGCTTCTTCTAAAATCTGGTTTACCCGTGGCTGGCAAGATAAAGTCTTTGCTGGTTTTACCAATAGCGCGAGTTTGAATGGTGATAAGCAAGTGACGCTCATCCAATTGCAAACTTTAGCATCACAGCATGGCGGTATTTGGGTTAGCTTAGGTTTGTTGCCAGCCAATACTAAAGCGGCAAAACGTGAAGATATTAATAACTTGGGTGGTTCTGTGGGGCTATTGGTACAATCGCCATCTGATGCCAGTGTGGATGAAATTCCAACTGGGGATTTGGAGACAGCAAAACATTATGCTCGACGAGTAAAAACTATTGTAGAACGACTTGCTGCTGACTAAAACAAAAAGGTGCAGTTTGAGAAACTGCACCTTTTTTAATGAGCTAAACAAAATTAATGTTTATCGTCGAACTCATTATATTGCGGCGCGGTATATTTAAAGCCTTTGGTTTTATAACCTAGGTATAAAATACCAAACATCGCCCACCATAAACCATATTTCAAGGCAGTTTCTTCAATCTCAAGCCACATGGCAAAGACACTGAGGAAGCCAAGCAATGGAATCACCACAAAACTAAAGATATCTTTAAGGTTTTTGGTACGACCATCACGTAATGCATAACGAGAAATAACAGACAGGTTTACAAAGGTAAAGGCGGTCAAAGCACCAAAACTAATCATGGAAATGACAATATCCAAATCCATAAAGCCCGCAGTCAATGCCACCGCACCGACAATCAAAATATTGTAGGATGGGGTAAAGTTCTTTGGACTAATATGACCGAAAATCTTTTTGTTGATGATGCCATCACGTCCCATTACATACATGAGGCGAGACACGCCTGCATGTGCAGAAATCCCTGATGCCATCACGGTAATGATTGCAAAGGCAAGCACATAAGACTGGAATAACGAACCACCCACCAAGAGCAAGATTTCAGGTTGAGTTTCAGCAATATCTTTAAAGTACGTAGATGGATTATTCGGGAAATAAATCTGAATAAAATAGGTACTGATAATAAAGATAATCCCTGCCAATAATGCCGTGAGGAAAATCGCACGAGGTAAGGTTTTTTCAGTGTCTTTGGTTTCTTCTGCCAAGGAGCTAAGAGAATCAAAGCCTGTAAATGAGAAGCAGAGCAGGGTTGCACCTGTGATCAATGCACCTAAAGAGGTCAGTTCATTCCAGAATGGCTCTAGACTCCAAAGCTGATAACGTGCTTCCGAGCTAATCGGGCCTTCAGCATTCATCCCCATTTGTAGTTTGCTGTAAACCAGATAGGTAAATACCGCAATTACAATGAGCTGCACCAGTACAATCCAACTGTTAAAGTTGGCAACAAAGCGTGCGCCTCGTAAGTTGACACCTGTCATAAAGGCGCTGAGTACGACGACCCAAACCCAGTGATTAATATCAGGGAATAGAGCGGTTAAATAGATCACTGCTAAAATGATATTGACCATTGGTGACAGTAAATAATCTAACCATGATGACCAACCCACCATAAACCCAACATTGGGATGGATGGATTTTTGTGCATAGGTATAGGCAGAACCCGAAGATGGATAGCGTCTAATCATGTGACCATAACTGATTGAAGTCAGCAAAATTGCAATCAAGGCAATAATATATGAGGTCGGTACATGATGATGACTGGCTTCTGATACAAGACCAAAAGTATCAAAGAGCGTCATCGGCTGAATATAGGCTAAACCAATAATAATGATGTGCCAAAGCCCAAGCGTTTTTTGCAGTTTAGCAGTTGAAGAAGTCCCAGAGATGTTTGTCAACGGCGTTATCCTCATTATCGTTGATCAAGGATCAGCTATGGTTTAAGGATCATTTGAGACAAAAATGATCCCCCCTACAGAAAAAAAAAGTGAAGTGCGCCAATCTATCCTAATTTGGCGTAAATTGTCAGCACTTTTCTGTATTTTTAGCAATTTTTTTGCCAATTTGGTTGAGAATTCGATGAATTATGGGTTCATTTGCCATAAAAAAGCCTCGAACCTTAAATTTACATGGATCATGATATAAATCTAAGTGAGTCGAGGCTTATTTACTAAATATTTATTTAGCTAAGTGAGGTCTTACCACGCTTTTTGTAAAATAGCGCGAAGATCTTTGAGATTTGCTTCTTTCGGATTGTAGATGATAGATCCATCATTCAATGCTTTTTCAGCAACCTCATCCAATTGGGCTTCAGTAATCTTACCTGTTTCCCGCAACGTACGTGGTAATTTGGTCAAGCTATGTAAACGATCACGCATCGTCAAAATCGTAGCAATTGCTTTGTCAGCACGTTGGTTTGCAGGAGTTTGAGAATAGATGTCTGCACCTGCTAAAGGAAGCAACAACTCGCCAATCTTTTGGCCATTCACTTCTTTGTTGTATTCAAGTACATACGGTAAGAATAAATTCATGCATAGTCCATGCGGGAGGTGGGCAACCGCACCTAAAGCATGACCAAGCGAGTGAACAAGACCGACCATTGAATTTGAAAATGCGATACCAGCCATTGTCGATGCTTGAGCAAGCTCTAAACGACCTTGTGCATCACTTGGATTGTCGAGGACTTTGAATAGATTTTCACTGATTTTCTTTATACCCGCACTTGCATATGCATCACTGAGTGGATTGGCTGCCAAACACGTATACGCTTCTACACAGTGAGTAAGTGCATCCATACCTGTCATTGCGGTTAAATGCGGCGGTAAAGTCATGGTCATACGCGGATCAAGGATCGCGGCATGAGGCATCAAATAATAGGAAGCAAAAGCCAATTTTACATTGCGTTGCGTATCAGAAACCACAGCAACCATCGTGACTTCAGAACCCGTACCTGATGTTGTTGGAATTACAAAAAAAGGTTTGAGTGGCTTTGGTAGGTTGTGTGCACCTGAGTACTGTAACAGGTCATCACCGCCTTCAGATACCAAGATATTGGTTGCTTTAGAGGTGTCAATCACTGAACCACCACCAATGGCGATAATGGCATCACAGTTTTGTTTGCGATAAGTTTCAGCTGCGGAGCGAACTACCTCTAGACTTGAGTCAGGTGGAACATCATCAAAAATTGCACCGATTACCGCATCTGTGGTGCTAAATGCTGCTTCAATTGGGCTGAGTAAGCCATTTGCTCGAACGCCTTTATCAGTAATGATCATAGGGCGTTTTGCACCTAAAGTTGCAAGTTCGAAAGGGATATGCTCTAACGCAGCGTTACCAGCAATGACTTTTACAGGACAGAAAAACTCGTAATAAGGCTTAGCCATGGTTATGCGCTCCGTTTGAGATATGATTTAGCGACTTTCAGATAGATATTTTTTGCACCCGTGAATTTTTCTTTTAATGTCAATTCGGCTGGGTAGCGTTTTACTGCGAGTGAAGCAATTAATTTTGGCAGGATTAATGCTTCCATCTTATTTAGGCAACGAACAAGACGGATTGCACTAGATACGTCACCGTCAGCAATCATGCGATCATTGGCAAAAGCTTGGGCAGTACTCTCTTGAAATGAGAATACTAAAAATGCATGGGTAAGATGCTTAAAGGTAATAGTTAAATCTGGTTTCCCTTTGTAATTTGGTACAAGTTCCAGGGTTTTATCTTCGGTTACTTTTGCAATAAATGCAGGTCCATTGGGGAAAACATTCATCGAAAGTACAAAACCGACAGGAAATTTTGATACTTCCTCATGTACTTCATCATCCACTTGACTTGCCATGACTAAACCACGACCGACAACATCCATCATGAGTTTGACGTAGGCAAATTGCAAGGTGGGTTTCACTGCTTTGCTTGAAATCACTTGCGTATCCCTTGTTAAAATTATGCAAAAAGCTAATTTAGAGTATTTACTCTAATTTATTTCTTTTGAATTGAAAAGTAAATTATTCAGATTTGACTACAAGGTCATGAAAGAAATTTGTATTTTGTAGATAGTGAGTGAAATCCTCACAAAGCTGTTCAAATTTCGGATAGTCTTGCAGTAGGTCTTGTAAGCGTACCATCTCTAAACCTGCGTATCCACAAGGATTAATGGTTTGAAAGCCTGTTAAACTACAGTCAATATTCAGTGCTAAACCATGATAGCTACGACCTCGACGAATTTTGAAACCCAGAGAGCCGATCTTACGCTCATCTACATAGACGCCTGGTGCATCCGCTTTGGCGTAGGCCGTGATACCGTATTTTTTGAGTAGGTCAATCATTGCTTGCTCAGCAAAACTCACTAGGGTGCGAACATTCCATTTTAAACGATTTAAATCAAACAAAAAGTAAGCCACTAATTGTCCTTGACCATGCCATGTCACTTGGCCGCCACGATCTGTTTGTACAATTGGAAGATGGCTGGGTATTAAAATATGTTCTGCTTTGCCTGCTTGTCCTTGCGTGAGTACGTCGTGATGTTGTAATAACCAAATTTCATCAGGGCTATCTGCATCTCGATTTTCAGTGAAATTTTTCATCGCTTCAAATCGATCGGTATAATCTTGTAGGTCTTTGAAACAGCGAATGATTAATGAGGGCTTCTCAAAGTTCATTAAAGCATTTTTCCTTTGATTGGTGCAGTTTTATCTTGGTATCGATTATCTAATGATTTGGCTAA
>OBJT01000115.1_pt1 | contig 19753 bp, 17 predicted proteins | sample 1519861 | NCBI WGS metagenome assembly OBJT01 (sample SAMN02401118, study PRJEB22541) | soil metagenome, isolate JX
CGATAAAAAAAGAAAAAATACCTTTTTGGATAAAAGATCGACAATCCATGTCAGATTAGGCATCCGATCAACAGAATACACATCAGCAAACAATCAACTTAAAATACTAAAAAATAGATGCTTTACTGAGAAAGCTGTTGCGAATTCATAGGTGAAATCGAGATTTTCACTACAGACTTTCTATCTTTCTGCATAAAGAAAAAAGCTGAAAAGAATAGTGCTAAAAGAAACGGGAACTCATATAGTTCCTCTACAATATCTGGGCTAATTGCACTATTAAATATCCACGTATCAATCATACGATGGTGCTCTACACTATCTGCAAAAAGTAGTGAAACAACGGCAATAATTAAATACCAAAATGGAAATTTGACTGATTGAAACTTGTATTTAATTTCAGCTCGTAATTTAGGTGAAAACAGCATAAAAACCACAGGCGCGATCACAACAATCGAAATCATTCTAAAATACAAATGCGGAATTTCTGGGAAATAATCACGCCCCCAACTAATACTACGCCCAAAGAACATCAACCACCATGCCATCGCCCACAACCAAAACCATTTTTTTGCTCTGTGAGTGTTTTAGGTCTCATATAAAACCAAGTAAACGGTACACAAATCAATAATAGAATTGCCTGAAGATTCTCTATTAAGTGCACATTCAAGGTGGCTAATAATGAGACATGAGACAAAGCAGAATATAAAATCACCAATAAAAGCGCGCACAAGACCAGCGCTACAGAATTAAAGCGAAAATCAAATTTCATTCGGGGAGAAAACCTATCCAAAACGGATCGAAGTTTCTATTTTAACAAAAGTGTACTCAAAAGTACACTTTAAGTTACTTTTCATCTATCCTTAAGAAACTTAAATCGGCTATTTCCTTTTCTGTTTAACCAGTTACTTATTCAGATTATTAAATAAAAAACGCCCCTTTTCGGAGCGTTTTTCAACTTAATTCAAAGAATTAAAGTTTAGATACCAATTCTGGTACAACAGTGTTCAAATCACCAACTAACCAGTAGTCAGCAACGCTGTTGATTGGCGCTTCTTCGTCTTTGTTGATTGCAACAATAACTTTAGAATCTTTCATACCAGCCAAGTGTTGGATTGCACCAGAGATACCGATCGCCATGTAAAGGTCAGGCGCAACGATTTTACCAGTTTGACCTACTTGGAAATCGTTTGGTACGAAACCAGCATCAACCGCAGCACGTGAAGCACCTTGTGCTGCACCAAGCTTATCAGCTAATGGATCAAGTACTTTGTGATAGTTCTCACCAGAACCTACACCACGACCACCAGAAACAACGATACGTGCAGCAGTTAATTCTGGACGATCAAGTTTCACGATTTCTTCGCTAACAAACTTAGAAATACCAGCATCGTTTGCTTCAGCAACAGCTTCAACTGCAGCAGAACCACCTTCAGCAGCAACCGCATCGAATGCAGTACCACGAACTGTACCAACGATGATAGCTTCATCAGATTGAACAGTTGCGATTGCGTTACCTGCATAGATAGGACGCTTGAAAGTGTTTGCAGATTCAACAGCAATGATGTCTGTGATCATGCTTACATCTAGAAGTGCAGCAACACGTGGAAGAAGGTTTTTACCAGTTGTTGTAGAAGCAGCTAATACGTATTTGTAACCACCTTTCGCGATGTCAGCAACTAAGCCAGCAACGTTTTCAGCAAGTTGGTTTGCATAAGCAGCATTGTCAGCAAGTAATACTTTGCTTACGCCAGCAACTTTAGCAGCAGCGTCAGCAACTGCTTGAGCACCAGAACCAGCAACTAATACAGTAATGTCACCACCGATTTTTTGAGCTGCCGCAACAACGTTTAATGTCGCACCATTCAAAGTTTGGTTGTTGTGATCTGCGATAACTAAAATACTCATGATTTTACTCCCTTAGATCACTTTCGCTTCATTTTTCAATTTTTCAACAAGCTCGTCTACAGACTTCACTTGTACGCCAGCTTTACGTTCAGCAGGTGCTTCAACTTTAATTGTTTTAAGTTTAGTGCCTGTTGCAACGCCAAAATCAGCAGGTGACTTAGTATCAAGCGGCTTTTTACGCGCTTTCATAATGTTTGGAAGCGCAGCATAACGTGGCTCATTCAAACGTAAGTCAGTTGTGATGATTGCTGGAAGACCAAGCTCAACAGTTTGTAAACCACCGTCGATTTCACGAGTTACTTGAACTTTACCACCATCAACTTTAACTTCAGATGCGAAAGTACCTTGACCAGCGCCAAGTAAAGCACCAAGCATTTGACCTACTTGGTTAGAGTCATCATCGATCGCTTGTTTACCAAGAAGGATAAGTTCTGGTTTCTCAGCATCTACTACGCCTTTCAAGATTTTAGCAACTTCTAAAGCGCCAACTTCATCAGCAGTTTCAACTAAAATACCACGGTCAGCACCTAAAGCCATTGCAGAACGAAGTTGTTCTTGCGCATCTTTAGTACCCACTGAAACAACAACGATTTCTGTAACCGTCCCTTTTTCTTTTAAGCGAACCGCTTCTTCAACTGCGATTTCACAGAATGGGTTGATAGACATTTTAACGTTAGTAAGGTCAACCCCACTATTGTCCGGCTTAACACGAACTTTAACGTTGGCATCAACCACACGTTTTACAGCAACAAGAGCCTTCATGTAATCCTCGGCTGTTCTAAGCAAGTAAATGTAGTAAAGAGTATTCTAACTCTTCGAATGAAACTTTTTAGGTGCCCTATCTTGCAATGTATTTGGCATTTCGGTCAAGTCACAATTTCCACTAGCGCAATAAAAAAGATGAAATGCCCAGTTCACTAATTCGAAACAATTATTCATTTAAGAGTTTTAATTTATCAGCAGAATGAATATTACATTTTGATTTTTTTAATCTTTTAAGTAATTCAAAGACCTAAAACAAACTTTATTCTTCAATTTAGAATGATCTACGATAGATCATTTCCCATCACCTTAAACAATCTTCAACTTTATATAAAAACTGGCAATAAAGTAAGCGTCATAATTTAGTGAGCTTTCTAGAGAAAGTGGAAAATTCATCGACTATTAAACAAGCAATTTTGCAACATAATATATCAAGAATTAGTTTTTTGCGCTCGAGGATGGGCTTGATCATAAACTTTTGCTAACTGATCAAAGTCTACATGGGTATATATTTGTGTAGTAGATAAATTGCTATGCCCTAACATTTCCTGTACAGAACGCAAATCTCCACTCGCTGAAAGCATATGGCTCGCAAAACAATGTCTCAACAAGTGTGGATGTAAGTCAACATTCACCCCTGCGCGCTGGGCTTGTAATTTCACTCGATTTTCAATTTGCCTCGGCATCAAGGCACGTCCCTGTTGTGAGATAAACACCGCCGAGTCCGCCGTAAAACCACCTTGCCAAATGCGATAAATTTTCAGCCATTCAATCAAACTTTGTTTTGCTTTGAGTCCGAAAGGGACGATTCGGGTTTTATTGCCCTTGCCTGTGATACGCAATAATTGGCGATTAAAATCAATATCTTTGATGGTCAAGCCTTGCAATTCTGCCAAACGTAAGCCACTCGAATATAAAAGTTCCAGCATGGCTTTATCTCTCAACCATAGCTGTTGATCAATCAGTTTCTCTGGCGCAGTCTGATCTAAGATTTGATTGACCGTTTCAATATCAATCATACCCGGTAAAGGTCTAGGTTGACGCTTTAGCTTAAAATCAGCGGATGGATTATGCTGTAGGTATCGTCCTTGCGCTGCCCATTTCATAAATTGACGAATAGAAGTCAAATGTCGTTGCAAACTACTAGAGCTCAATTGGTCCTGCTCTACCCGAGATGCCAAGTATTCTCTTAAATCCGATGCTTCAACACCTTCTAACTGTAACTGTTTATATTCACAAAATTTAAAGAAATCAGTCAAATCACGTTGATAAGCGGAAATAGTATGCGCTGACTGATTTTGAATCACTCGTTCTTTTAACCACATTGACAGCAGCTTTTCAGGAGTTTCCAAGTCATTCTCCATCCTATTTCCTTTATCGTGATATTTTAACCATGTTTGTTCTCGGTATTAAACAAATCTCGAAGATCATCGATCATTGTAATACAATAAATTTCAAGCATTAGACTTTCGCCAACTACCATGACAACAATTCTAATCCCTTATCTAATCGCAATTACACTACTTACGATCACTCCTGGTCTAGACACAACTTTGATTATTCGTACTGCAACACTCGAAGGCAAATTAAAAGCCTTTCAAGCAGCATTGGGAATTAACTTAGGTTGTATTGCTTGGGGACTCATCGTGGCTTGTGGTCTAGGGGCATTATTAATGACTTCGGATCTGGCTTTCAACATTTTAAAGTGGATGGGTGCATTCTATCTTGCATGGTTGGGACTCAATATGCTCCTAAAACCTCGCGCACAGCTCACAAATACTGCCACAACGCATTCAACTCAGAACTGGTTTGTGAAAGGTTTTTTAGGTAATTTACTGAATCCTAAAGTTGGTATTTTTTATATTTCGTTTCTACCTCAGTTTATTCCGCAATCTGCCTCACCAATTGCTTGGACGATGGGGTTAGTCATGATTCATGTAGCCATTGGTTTTATCTGGTCAATGTTCCTGATCTATGCCATGCAAACGGTTTCTCATTACTTGAAACAACCCAAATTTATTCGCTATATGGATCGAATTACAGGTAGTATTTTTATTCTGTTTGCACTCAAACTTGCGTTTAGTAAACGTTAATTTGAATTGAGACGATTCAAATAAATATCAATATATGCTGCGACCTGCTGTGCATGTGTATGAGCAAACTGATGATCACCATCCTTTATAATGTGCAGTTCAGCATTTGGAAAGCGTTGATTTAAATATTCCCCGACAGTGGGTGGACTCAATGGATCTTGGTCTCCCCACAATAACAATACTGGAATATCAATTGAATCTAGCTCGGCGTCAAAATCAATATTGGCTGTCACAAACCAATCAGGATATTGTAAAAAATGCTGGCTATACCCTTCACGCCAATCTTGAACATCAAAAGGCTCCAGCGGAATACCACCAGACGTCGCAACCAATACTAATCCTTTTACCCATTCAGGTTTAGTTAAAGCAGAGGCCACTGCAAAAATCCCACCCATGGATTGAGCGACGATCACACATTCTTGTTGAACTTTTCCGACCACATAATCAATCAATGCCTCGAAGCTTTCTATATTTTTATCTGCTTCAACACAACCAAATGAAGGATAACCTATAATTTCTTTGTCATATTTATCAGGCAACAAATCACTTACAGGTTGCCAAAAATTTAGATCGCCAGATGCACCCGGTAAAAATATAATTTTATTCTTCATCAGCAACTTCGAACTATTAAAATAAAAAAGAGCACCATGATCTGGTGCTCTTAAGTGCATTAAGATTGAAAATATCTCAAATCCAAACGCCCTTCATATACATATGCTGTTGGACCCGTCATCCAGACCACATCTCCTTCACGCCATGCAATATGCAACTTACCGCCTGCAAGCTGAACTTCAACTTCATTCGCGAGTAAACCACGACGCATACCACTTACAGCAGCAGCACATGCACCTGTACCACAAGCTAAGGTCTCACCAACACCACGCTCAAACACGCGTAAACGCACGTGTTTTTCATCCAAAATTTGCATAAAGCCTGCATTGACTCGTTCTGGAAAACGCACATGCGATTCAACTTGTGGACCAATTCCAGCCACATCCGCAGTTAAGACATCTGGAACAATCGTCACTGCATGCGGATTGCCCATATTGACCACATCAATATTAATGCTCTTGTCATCAGCAAGCTCTAAGGAATATAAACCCTCAATATCTTCATCGACTTGAGTTACAAACGGAATCTCGTCTGGAAGAAATTTGGGTGGCCCCATATTGACACGAACCCAACCATTGGCACCCAACTCAGGCTCTACGATACCCGCTTTGGTCTGTACACGAATTTTAGTTTTCGTGGTTAAACGGCGTTCATGCACAAAACGTGCAAAACAACGAACCCCATTTCCGCATTGTTCAACTTCGGAACCATCCGCATTAAAAATGCGATATTTAAAATCGACATCTGGAAAATCAGGTGGTTCAACAATTAAAAGTTGATCGAACCCCACCCCAAAATGACGATCTGCTAAACGTTGAATCGTCACCGTATCTAGATAAGCTCGCTGGGTGATGAGATCAACGACCATAAAATCATTGCCCAAACCATGCATTTTGGTAAATTCTAAAAACATCCAATTTACTCCTCAGGCAACAAACGCTCTTTTTCCCAGAGTGATTCTATTGTTTCACGTTCACGAATTAAATAGGCCTGATCACCATTGACCATTACTTCGGCAGCACGACCACGGCTATTGTAATTTGAACTCATCACAAAACCATATGCACCAGCACCCAAGACGGCCAATACATCATTCTCTTGTAGAGCTAAATCACGCTCCTTACCTAAGAAATCACCTGTTTCACAGATAGCGCCGACCAGATCCCACGTTTTTACTTCAACATCTGGATTTGGATTAACCGACTGAATATCCATCCACGCCTCATACAAAGCCGGACGAATTAAGTCATTCATTGCCGCATCAATAATCGCAAAGTTACGATGATTGGTTGGTTTTAACAAATCAACCTTGGTCAGCAAAGCACCTGCATTGGCAGAAATACTTCGCCCCGGCTCCATATAAACTTTCAAACCCAGTTTTTCTAAAGCAGGACGCATTGAATTTGCATATTCAGCCACCGTTGGCGGTGTTTCATCTTTATAACAAACACCTAAACCACCGCCGATATCAATATGTTTGAGGTTGATCCCAAGTTTTTTCAACTGCTCAATCATTAAAATGACGCGATCAAGTGCATCAACGAATGGTTTGGTTTCTGTCAACTGCGAACCAATATGACAATCAATACCCACGATCTCTAAGTTTGATAAAGACGCTGCATATTGATATGTTGCATCGACTGCATCGCTCGGAATACCGAACTTGTTTTCTTTTAAGCCGGTCGAAATATACGGGTGCGTTTTTGCATCCACATCAGGATTAACACGCAACGATATCGGTGCTTTTTTGCCGAGCTTTGCTGCAACTTTTTGAATTCGATCCAACTCAGCATGTGACTCTACATTGAAGCAAGCAATACCCACGGTTAATGCTTTCTCAATATCTGCTTCAGATTTACCCAGACCTGAAAATACGATTTTTGCAGGATCGCCGCCAGCAGCTAAAACACGCGCAAGTTCACCACCCGTCACAATATCAAAACCTGCACCCAATTTTGCCAAGACATTGAGAACAGCGATATTTGAGTTTGACTTCACTGCAAAACAGATTTGATGATCAATAAAATCAAAAGCACGATCCATATCCAAATAATGTTTTTCCAAAGTTGCTTTGGAATAAACATATAGAGGTGTGCCATATTGCTGTGCGAGCTGGTCTAATGAACATTGCTCTGCATGCAATACTCCATTAATGCGAGTGAAACTCATGAAGATGTCCTTATATACAAACTTAAGGTGAAGTGGTCTGAGATTGAGTGGAAGGTTGTGCGGTTTGGTTATCTACCTTGCTATCCTCTGTATTTACATCAGAAGAAACTTTGGCTGGAGATGTTTCATTCTTGTAAAGCAAGTATTTTGCACGTTTATCATGATTTGGATCAGATGGTAATTGCAATGCACCTGACTGACCACATGCTGTCAAAACAACACAACTCAGTAACACACTGATAGAACAAATGACTGGACGCATCTGAGCACCTAACTTTTACGATTCGCAGCAGTATAGCGTGATCATTCGACAGGCTAAAGTCTAAACATAAAAAAACGCCAATTTCTGTGGAAATGATCCAATACTTTAAAAATAGCTTTCTTTGTTAATAGCATTCAACTCATTGTTACCTGACACGCAAGATCACTTTGGATCAATCCAACACGCTATTTTTATTTTGTCCTGAGCGAATATGCTATTTCATTCCACTTACCAATTCATCGCCTATATTCATTAATATTTCAAGTAAAAATCGAAAAAGCAGCCATATAGGCTGCTTTTAAGTAGAACATGAAGATGATGTCGTCAAGACTTAATCTTTTTCCGATTTATTCTTGAGGCGATCTTCCCAGAATGTTGCATTACGGATACCAAGTTTAACTGGATCAAATGTAAATTCAGTTACACCAGCTTTTTGCTGTTTCTCATAATCACGCAATGCTTTAATCGTCGGCTTCCAGATGAAGTAAGTCAAGATAATACCAATGATGTTAATCCATGCCATTAAACCAACACCAATATCACCGATGCCCCAAATATAACCTGTTGCACTAATTACACCATAAACAACTGCTGCAATAATGAAGCATTTGGTGAGGAACATTAATGAAGGCGTTTTTGTGATATAGCTGAGGTAAGTAATGTTGGTTTCAGCAATATAGTAGTAAGCAATGATGGTTGTGAAAGCAAAGAAGAATACTGCCAACGCTACAAAGATTTGGCCAAAACCACCAAAAACAGTACTGACCGCCATTTGAGTAAAGGCTGGTGAGCCAATCTCAACAGTTGCACCAACGTTTTGAACAATGAATTGACCCGCTTCTAAAGTACCCTGAACATTATACATTCCTGTAATCAGGATCATAAAAGCTGTTGCAGAGCAAACGAATAACGTATCGATATAAACAGAGAAAGACTGTACTAGACCTTGTTGAGCTGGATGCTGAACTTCAGCTGCAGCTGCAGCATGAGGTCCTGTACCTTGTCCAGCTTCATTTGAGTAAACACCACGTTTTACTCCCCAGCCAATTGCAGCACCCACACCCGCCATAGGTGTAAAGGCATCAGCGAAGATCATGCGAATAACATTCGGAAGCTCTTGAATATTAATAAATACAATCACCAACGCCATGATGATATAGCCTAGCGCCATAAATGGTACAACGAACTGCGCGAATCGTGCGATACGTTTAATACCACCAAAAATAATGATCGATAATAAGGTTACGATTACAACAAGCGCGACAAGCTTATATACACCAACATTACCAAAGACGATCGCACCCTGACCTGTGATCTGCGTAAATGCATTTCCAACTGCATTTGCTTGAATACCTGGTAAGAACAAGCCACAAGAAATAATTGCAGCGATCGCAAATAAAATACCTAACCAACGTTGGCCTAAGCCTTTATCAAAGTAAAAAGCAGGCCCACCACGGTATTGACCTTGATATTCTACTTTATAAATTTGACCTAAAGTCGATTCAACATAAGCAGTACTTGCGCCTAAGAATGCAACAACCCACATCCAAAATACGGCACCAGGACCACCAAAACCTATTGCTGCTGCAACACCAGCAATGTTACCTACACCGACACGACCAGAAAGCGAAACAGATAAAGCTTGAAAAGATGAAATCCCCTGTGATGAAGATGTTCCCTTTATTAATAACCTTCCCATCTCTTTGAGTTGTCGAATTTGAACGAACCGCGTAAGAATAGAGAAAAATAAACCGGCACCTAAGCATAAATAGATTAGCGCTGGGCTCCAGATAATACCATTTAACCAATCAACAATTTCTGCTGCACTCATATAAATCAACCTTTTTTATATACGTTGGAAATATAACAACTGTTAAATTCCCATTTGTCTGAGCAAGAGCAATATCTATGCCATTCAACTTATGTTTCACGACAAGAATTGAACAAACGCTCAAAGACCTTCCATGGAAAAAGTGAACTGAAGAAATATCTAAACTCAAAAACACACTGTATCTTACTTGTAAAAGTCTTATATCATGTTATTTTTCTGAGCACTTCCCTTTAACCAGTAATAGTACGAAAAAACGCCCTTTTTCTTTATCCTTATCAAGAAAAAATGGACTCGACGCATCGTTTTCGTATTTACTTTACTTTTTAACTAATTTACACAAATTTTTCAATTTTAAATATGGCAAAAATTAAAACTGTTTACCGTTGTGAACAATGTGGTGCTGATCATCCGAAATGGGCTGGGCAATGTACGGAATGCGGTGAATGGAACTGTTTGGTCGAAGTACGTATCGAACCGACTGTTACACATCGCGCTCAACCTAAAATCGGTGGCTATGCAGGGCAAGTTGCCAATATTACGACACTTAATCAAGTTTCTGTGTCCCATGAAACACGTTTAGCGACAGGTGTAAGTGAGTTTGATCGAGTGTTGGGCGGAGGTCTGGTCACGGGTTCCGTTGTGCTTATCGGTGGTGATCCAGGTATTGGAAAATCCACAATTTTGCTGCAAACAGCCACTCATATGGCCAGTAAGAACAGCTCCGCGCTCTATGTCACTGGCGAAGAATCTCTTTCTCAAGTTGCTTTACGAGCACAGCGTCTAGACTTACCTACCGACCAACTCAAGGTTATGGCAGAGACTTGTGTGGAACGTATTTGTGAAGTTCTGGCACAAGAACGCCCTGCGGTTGCCATCTTAGACTCCATTCAAACCTTGTATACCGAGACGCTACAATCTGCACCAGGTGGTGTTTCACAAATTCGTGAATCTGCGGCCCTACTCACACGTTTTGCAAAAAATAGTGGAACGGCGTTATTTATCGTGGGGCATGTAACCAAAGAAGGTGCTTTAGCTGGACCACGTGTGCTTGAACATATGGTGGACTGTGTTTTGTATTTTGAAGGGCAAACTGACTCACGTTATCGCATGATTCGTGCGGTAAAGAACCGTTTTGGTGCAGTAAACGAGCTAGGCGTCTTTGCAATGACCGACAAAGGGTTAAGAGAAGTTGCAAATCCTTCTGCAATCTTTTTAAGTCGTTATGACGAAGCAATCCCCGGTTCTATCGTGATGATTAGCCGTGAAGGTACTCGCCCCCTACTCGTTGAAGTTCAAGCACTGGTAGACGATGCACACACACAACCACGTCGTGTTGCACTTGGCTTAGAGCAAAACCGCCTAAATATGTTACTCGCAGTGATGCACAGGCATGGTGGCGTACAAACTGCAGGACAAGATGTATATGTCAATGTTGTTGGCGGATTAAAAATTACGGAAACAGGTTCTGACTTAGCTGTTCTACTTGCCTGTGCTTCGAGCCTACGGGGCAAGGCACTTCCACAACAACTCGCTGTATTTGGTGAGGTCGGTTTATCAGGTGAGATTCGTCCTGTTCCAAATGGTCAGGAACGTCTCCGAGAAGCAGCAAAACATGGCTTTAAATATGCAATTTTACCGCGTGGCAATGCACCGCAAAAAGCAATTGACGGGATTCAGGTGATTGCTGTTGCGCGTTTACATGAAGCTTTGACAGAGGCAATGCAATTGAGTGATGAATTGACATAAAAAAATATACTTTTTTGATTGAAATTCTGCACAAATACCTGCATAAATACACTCACAAATTGGAATTGAATAGGAATTTTCGATGCAAGTACACCAGCGTGGCTTGATGGCAGCTTTATTAATGGCAACTTTGGTTGCTGCACCCCTTGCGGAAGCGAAGCGTGCAGGTGGCGGTAAAAGCCATGGCATGAGCCGTTCAAGTTCAAGTCAATCACAGCCAGCAAATAATCAGTCTTATCAGCAACCACGTCAAGCAACACCAGCACAACAACAACCTGCTACAGCACCACAAAAATCAGGTCCTGGCGTAGGTGGTATGGTCGCTGCGGGTGTCGCTGGTGCAGCACTTGGTGCAGTAGCAGCAAATGCAATGGCTGATGATAAAGACCCAGCACAAACCGAGCAGCAAGCTGTAGCAGCGGAGGAAGAGAAACAAGGGCTTCCAAGCTGGATATGGGTCTTACTTGCAGCAGCAGCCGCCTTCTTTGTGTTCCGCAGATTAGGCGCAAAAAAAAAATTAGCAGCAAATAACCCATACGCTCCAAACAATGGCGGCCCAAACTCGAACCAGTTTAGCCGTCAAAGTTCACAACCAACTGCTCGCCAAACTGGTGACAATACCAATATCTTTGGTCAAGCAGTTGGCGGTGGTGCTGCAACACAATCTCCATTTGGTAATGCACCGACTCAAGCTCCATTTGGTAATGCACCGACTCAAGCTCCATTTGGTAGTGCAACCATGAGCAGTGGTAATCAATTACCAGATGGCACTGAACCTGCTGCTTTTTTACGTGTTGCACGTCAGCGTTTCAACCATATTCAATCTATGAACACAGCAAGCAATATTCAGGAAATTCGCCGTTATTTAACACCTGACTTATATGCGTCTATGTATCAAGACATTATGGCAAACCAAGACCAAGACGTTGCGGAATTTAGCAATCTAAATGCAATGGTGACTGAAAGCACGACTGAGAATGGTCAATACATTGTCAGCGTTCGTTTTACCGGCACAGTCAGTGAAGATTTAAATAGCTTACCGCAGCCATTTACTGAAATCTGGCATTTTGTAAAACCTGCTGGTTCACAACAAGATTGGGTTGTCGCAGGTATTCAACAAGCTTAAAACGCTGATACACCAAAATGGCTACCTTGGGGTAGCCATTTTTTTGACCATTTCAATCCCAAAGATGATGAAAATACTGCGCAAATAGCTCCCGACCTTGTTGTCGTTTCAAATGATCAATCTGTTCCCATTGTTGCTTACGCTCTCTGTAAGCTTCTATATCTTGTTCATTAAAACCAGCTTTGGGGAATGTTAGCATCCTCATTGGAATACAATCATCAGAGCTTCTTTGCCGATCTACATCCTCGATCATTTTTAAATCATAAATACTAGATTCAATTGCCTCATAATCCTGTTGTGGTGAAAATGCATGGATCATTTGGTTTAAGGCTTCTTCCCATGCTTGTGCTGTTTGCTCTGTCGCTGTACCCAATGGATGCTCTGCGGTACTTTCTACTAAAAATGCGGATGGAATACCCTGTCGTTTCGATTGTTTAAACTGCACTAAGCCTGCATGAATAATTTTTGCTAAATGTGTATCTAAGTCCCAAACTTCTTTTTGAGAAAAACGGAGCTTTCCTTTTTGTATAAACATCTTATGTTCTTATCTTAATCGTTTTTAATTTGCTTAAAACCATCATTTTCTACATGGTAATACACCGTTTCACACATTTCCTGATTGCCATAACGACTCCCCACTGCCACGACCAAACGACTGTCTGTTTGGTAAAAAATATCGTTTGCGGTAAAGCCTTTCTGTTCACTATAACAATCAGCAAAGCTATCAGGCAGCATAAAGCTCTGCCCTGTTTTAGCATTATAGGCTAAAGCCAAACTACACCCTCCTCCACAGCCTACAGTTTCCATAACATAATGCCCTGCAAAGTTGGGTTGTTGTTGGGAAATGTCTTTGAATAAAGTGCGGTATTTTTGACTCTGCGGATTGAGTTTTAAGGGCTGGTTTTTCCCTGTATAGTTTTTTGCAGGATAGTCCCCAAATGTTGGCGTTTTGGCATAGAGTGAAGATGAGCCCAAAGCCAATATAGTGATATAAAAAGTAATACTTAATTTAGTCCGTATGCTAGATAAATAATGCATTTTTTAATTATCTCCTTATATGGCATATGCCTGTCGAACTACAACTGTTTGATGACCATCTTTTGTATTGTAGCATTTAATATAGAAGATCAAGCCAAATGCTTATATTTCTTCAATGAATCCAAGCCTAATGATAGAAAAACCAGTTCAGAGTAGAATAAATTTTAGGTACTAGCTTATCCATTTATAAACCATAGGATCGAATATGCGCTCAATAACAAGTTTGTGCAACAAGGCCATTTAAAAATAAAAAAGCCTTGCCGTAGCAAAGCTTTTATAACCTTCAAGATTTAGTCGAGTATCAAGATACAAACTGTAAGAATACCCAGTACAGACCACCTGATAATGCAATCGTTGCAGGCAAAGTAAATACCCATGCTGAAAGAATGGTTCTAATCGTTGCAAAGTTTAGGCCTGATTTATTTGCGACCATGGTACCTGCAACCGCACTGTTTAATACATGTGTTGTCGATACTGGCATACCAAAACCATCTGCGGCAGCAATCGTACTCATCGCAACCAATTCAGCAGACATCCCTTGACCATAAGTCATGTGATTTTTACCAATACGCTCACCCACTGTAATAACGATACGTTTCCAACCCACCATTGTTCCTAAGCCAAGTGCTAATGCAACAGCAACTTTTACCCAGTTCGGAATGTACTGTAGGAATGAATCCATATTGTTACGATAGTCTTTTACTACTTTTTGCTGTTCTGTGGTCATCACAGGTAGTGCATCTTCTTTATCTAAGCGCTTAAACGTTGTAGTACTTAAGTACATATCATTACGTAATTCAGCAACTCCAGCTTCTGGAATATCTTTAAGATCACCATAAGCTGCAACTTTTTCACCTAAATGCCCAGTCATACTCGCCAATGCAGGTAAAACTTCAGGTGTTTGTTCTTTGGTTTGAATGTATTTTGTCAGGATATCTCGCGCTTTTTCATCCGAAAATTCTTGTTGATCAACATTCAATACCAAAGCAGTTTGAGCTGATAATTGCTCAAAAGATTGTAAATGCTTTTGGTCTAAACTTTTGTTCAGCGAATAAGCCAATGGAACCAAGCCGATCAAGATCAACATGATTAGACCCATACCCTTTTGACCATCATTTGAACCGTGAGCAAAACTCACACCTGTACAAGTGAAAATCAGGATACCGCGAATGAGTGGTGGTGGTGGCTTATTTCCAACAGGTGGTTGGAACAACTCCATTTGGCGTTTAAAGATTTTTTTCACCAATAAGAATAAAACGGCTGCAAAAGCAAAACCAATCATTGGAGAAAATAATAACGCCTTACCGACCTTTAGCACTTGATCCATGTCAATGCCACTGGTTGCGCCAGTTGATGCATTTAACAAATGATTCATAATACCCACACCTAAAATTGAACCAATCAAGGTGTGTGAACTCGATGCTGGGATACCCAAAAACCAAGTACCGAGGTTCCACAAAATCGCTGCAATCAACAGCGCGAAAACCATGGCAAAACCAGCCCCGCTGCCGACATTCATAATCATTTCAACAGGTAATAATGCAATAATACCGTAAGCAACTGCACCACTTGCCACCATAACCCCTAAGAAGTTACAGAAGCCTGCCCACATGACCGCTACTGGTGCAGGAAGCGCATTGGTATAAATCACCGTCGCAACAGCATTTGCAGTATCATGAAAACCGTTTACAAATTCGAATGCCAAGGCAATAAATAGTGCCGTAGATAATAAAATAACTGAATATAAACTTAATGGTGGCACATGTGATAAATCAGCACTCACCTGAAAACCAATATAAATCAGTGTAGCAACAATGACTGTTAAGAACACCGGCATAAAAAATTTAGGTGTTGGTACATGTACATTCGTCGATTGGGCTTGCGATTCTGTCGCAACTGGTGAATCCGAAGCAGGGGGTAGATTTGAATTCATGTAGACGGCTGGAGGATAAAAAAATCCCCCATATTGTTTAATTAAATTATGACAATTATATGACAAAGCTTTGTCACATGAACTCAAATTTTCATCATTTCATCACTTTTACACCAATTTTTTGTATCGAAACAGTGCGTTAAATCAAAATTAATTCATATTTTTCAATAAAATAAAGCAATATCAGGGTTAGAATAAATCGTTGTCTGATTTTGCAACAAACGCAAAAAAATATGACTTTTATTGGTCATACTGCGAACATTTTGCTTTATTTTTAAGCATTATTACCTCGAATTATTGCACTTTAATGAAAGTTTTATGACATTTTTCAATTTGAATGCGCGGTTCACCGCCTTTTAGATGGAAAATAAGCGCTTCAGCATTGCTTCTGCTACAATGCGTCTGCTTCTTATCTTTGCCATTACTGGGGTTCCTTATGTCCACGCTTGCCACCCTAAAATCACTTCTCGCCCAACGTATCCTGATTATTGACGGTGCAATGGGAACCATGATTCAACGCCATAAGTTAGAAGAAGAAGATTATCGTGGTGAACGTTTTGCAGATTGGGCTTCTGATCTTAAAGGTAACAACGATCTTTTAGTACTGACTCAACCGCAGATTATTCAAGGCATCCATGAAGCTTATTTGGATGCTGGTGCAGACATTATTGAAACCAACAGCTTTAATGGTACCCGTGTTTCGATGTCAGATTATCATATGGAAGATCTTGTTCCAGAGATCAACCGTGAAGCGGCACGTCTCGCCAGAGCTGCATGTGATAAATATTCAACTCCAGAAAAGCCTCGTTTTGTGGCAGGTGTACTTGGCCCTACATCGCGTACTTGTTCAATCTCACCAAACGTCAATGATCCAGCATTCCGTAATATTACCTTCGATGAACTAAAAGAAAATTATATCGAAGCAACGCACGCCTTGATCGAAGGTGGTGCTGACATCATTTTGATCGAAACTGTATTCGATACCTTGAACTGTAAAGCGGCAATCTTTGCGGTCAAAGAAGTGTTTAAGCAAATCGGTTATGAACTTCCCTTGATGATTTCAGGTACGATCACAGATGCCTCAGGTCGTACATTGACAGGTCAAACTGCTGAAGCATTCTGGAACTCAGTTCGTCATGGTGATTTGCTGTCAATTGGTTTTAACTGTGCATTGGGTGCAGATGCAATGCGCCCTCACGTTAAAACGATTTCTGACGTTGCTGATACCTTTGTTTCAGCGCATCCAAATGCTGGATTACCGAATGCATTTGGTGAGTATGATGAAACCCCAGAACAAACTGCAGCTTTTATTAAAGAATTTGCTGAGAGTGGTTTGATCAATATTACTGGTGGTTGCTGTGGTACCACACCAGACCATATCCGTGCGATCTACCAAGCTGTTAAGGATATTCCACCACGTAAAATTCCTGAGACTGTTCATGCTTGCCGTTTGAGTGGTTTAGAACCTTTTAATATTTATGATGATTCTTTATTCGTGAACGTTGGTGAACGTACTAACGTTACAGGATCAAAAAAGTTCCTTCGCCTCATCCGTGAAGAAAATTTTGCAGAAGCTTTAGAAGTCGCTCAGCAACAAGTTGAAGCTGGTGCGCAGATCATTGATATCAACATGGATGAAGGGATGCTCGATTCGCAAGGTGCGATGGTGCATTTCCTAAACCTTGTCGCTTCAGAACCTGATATTTCACGTGTGCCAATCATGATTGACTCATCGAAATGGGAAATCATTGAAGCAGGTCTAAAATGTGTTCAAGGTAAACCAGTTGTAAACTCGATTTCCTTAAAAGAAGGTTATGACGAGTTTGTCGAAAAAGCTCGCCTCTGCCGTCAGTACGGTGCAGCAGTTATTGTCATGGCTTTTGACGAAGTTGGTCAGGCAGATACCGCCGAGCGTAAGCGTGAAATTTGTAAACGCTCTTATGACATTTTAGTCAATGAAGTTGGCTATCCAGCTGAAGATATTATTTTCGATCCAAACGTGTTTGCAGTGGCAACAGGGATCGAAGAACACAATAACTATGCCGTAGACTTTATTGAAGCGACTGGTTGGATCAAACAAAACTTACCACATGCCATGATTTCAGGTGGTGTTTCTAACGTTTCGTTCTCATTCCGTGGTAATGAACCTGTACGCGAAGCGATTCACTCAGTATTCCTCTATCATGCCATCAAACAAGGCATGACTATGGGTATCGTAAACGCTGGTCAGATGGCGATTTATGACGATATCAATAAAGAACTAAAAGATGCTGTTGAAGATGTTGTACTTAATCAAAATCAAGGTGAGACAGGTCAAGCAGCAACTGAAAAACTTCTAGAAGTTGCTGAAAAATATCGTGGTCAAGCGGGTGCTACCAAAGAAGCTGAGAATCTTGAATGGCGTAATGAGTCTGTCGAAAAACGTCTTCAATACGCTTTAGTTAAAGGTATTACCACCTATATCGACCAAGATACTGAAGAAGCACGTTTAAAATCAAAACGTCCGCTTGATGTGATCGAAGGCCCATTAATGGACGGCATGAACGTGGTCGGTGACTTGTTTGGTTCAGGAAAAATGTTCCTTCCTCAAGTCGTTAAATCTGCACGTGTCATGAAACAAGCGGTGGCATGGCTCAACCCATACATTGAAGCTGAAAAGTCAGAAGGACAATCTAAAGGTAAAGTCCTGATGGCAACGGTTAAAGGTGACGTGCACGATATTGGTAAAAATATTGTGGGTGTTGTCTTGGGTTGTAATGGTTATGACATCGTTGACCTTGGCGTAATGGTACCTGCAGAAAAAATTCTGCAAACAGCAATAGATGAGAAATGTGACATCATTGGTTTGTCTGGTTTGATCACCCCTTCTTTGGATGAAATGGTCTTTGTTGCCAAAGAAATGCAACGTAAAGGTTTTAATATTCCTTTATTGATCGGCGGTGCAACCACATCAAAAGCACACACCGCAGTTAAAATTGATCCTCAATATTCAAATGATGCAGTAATTTACGTCGCGGATGCTTCACGTGCTGTGGGTGTCGCAACCACCCTACTTTCTCCTGAAATGCGCGGTAATTTTATTGCAGAGCATCGTGCTGAATATGCCAAGATTCGTGAACGCTTAGCAAATAAACAACCGAAAGCTGCAAAATTGAGTTATGCAGAATCAGTCGAAAACGGTTTTAAAATTGATGATCACTATATACCACCAAAACCAAATGCTTTGGGTACACAAGTTATTAAGAATTATCCGCTTGAAACCTTAGTTGAATATTTTGATTGGACACCATTCTTTATCTCTTGGAGTTTGGCAGGTAAATTCCCGAAAATCCTGACAGATGAAGTAGTTGGTGAGGCAGCGACTGATCTTTATAATCAAGCGCAAGCGATGCTGAAAGACATCATTGAAAATAAACGTTTCGATGCCCGTGCTGTGTTTGGTTTATACCCTGCACAACGTACAGGTGCGGATACAGTCAGTGTGTTTGATGAAGTGGGTCAAAAAGTTACGCATACTTTTGAACATATTCGTCAACAATCTGACAAAGTCACAGGCAAACCAAATTTATCTTTAGCCGACTTTATCAGCACCTCTACAGAGAATACCGATTATCTCGGTGGTTTCACTGTATCGATCTTTGGTGCTGAAGAATTGGCAAATGAATATAAAGCCAAAGGTGATGACTATTCAGCGATTCTGATTCAGTCTTTAGCGGATCGTTTTGCAGAAGCATTCGCTGAGCATTTACATGAGCGTATCCGTAAAGAGTTCTGGGGCTATAAAGCAGATGAAACATTGAGCAATGAGGAACTGATCAAAGAAAAGTATGTCGGTATTCGTCCTGCTCCAGGTTACCCTGCTTGTCCTGAACACTCTGAAAAAGCGGTATTATTTGATTGGTTAGGTTCAGAGGCGAAGATTGGTACGCAGTTGACTGAACACTTTGCCATGATGCCGCCTTCTTCTGTCAGTGGTTTCTATTATTCACATCCTCAAAGTGAATACTTTAATGTGGGCAAAATCTCTCAAGATCAGCTTGAAGATTATGCAAAACGTAAAGGTTGGACACTCGATGAAGCGAAACGTTGGTTAGCACCGAATTTAGATGATTCGATTGTTTAAATAATCTCCCCTTGCGAAGCAATGCTTCTCACCTGCTTTAAAAAGAGGGGAATGTCATTTGATTTAATAAAATTACGTGACTGCCCTTCTCTTTTTAAAGGAGTATATTTATCCAAATAATATTTTATAAGCTAATTTTACTTAAACATCCCA
>OBJT01000116.1_pt1 | contig 19734 bp, 18 predicted proteins | sample 1519861 | NCBI WGS metagenome assembly OBJT01 (sample SAMN02401118, study PRJEB22541) | soil metagenome, isolate JX
TACAACGTTCAGAAGAATTGGCTGCCAAATATGGTGAACGTTTCACTCCACCGCAACTGCTGAAAGACAAAGCGCAAAAGAAGGAAATTATTCAATAATTCATTTCTTTTTATAAGTTTAAAGCTCATATCAGTATTGATTACCGATATGAGCTTTTTACTATTCGACAAAATCACTGCAAAACTTCTGCCTAATTCATCACAAATTGTGCTATAAATCTCCCTAATTCTGCTTTCTTTTTTGTCCTTTGGAAATTTGTCTTATGTCTGAGAAATTATGCCCAGAAACTTCACCTTGGGGGTGGAAAGCGCTGATTATCACGATCATTCTAAGCTTTATTTTTATGGTGATTTTTTACTTAGCCATCACCAATGAACCTGATTATATGCCAAGCCAAAAGCAAACTAGCAGCCAACAACATGCTTTTAAAACAGCACCTGCAATGTCGCCAGAAGCATTAGAGGCAGCTAAAAGCAATACAGCAACAGCAACTACAGCTGCCCAAGCAGAATATCATCAACACTAAAGTGCTATTGTCGAACATGATAAATCCGTGTTAAACAGGGGTTTATCATGGTATTCGAGATTTTCAATGCTTCAACAAAATCGTCAGGCACTGGTCGTTGAAGGTGGTGGAATGCGCGGCGCATTTACCAGCGGTGTCTTAGATGCATTTTTACAGCAACAATTTAATCCTTTTGATATCTGTGTTGGTGTCTCCTCAGGCTCAACTAATGTTGCAAATTACTTAGCTGCTCAACAGGGTCGAACACTACAAATTTATTTAGATCATTCTCTTCGTTCAGAATTCATTCATTATGGACGCTTTTTTAAAGGCGGTGATTTACTTGATCTAAAATGGATGTGGGATGTGGTTGAGAAAGAAAATCCACTCAATCAAACCCAACTATTTGCCAATCATCCTGAATTTTATATGGTGCTTACTCACGCTATTTCTGGTGAGGCGACTTATATCAAAGCATCTAGAGATAATATTTTGGATGGCTTAAGGGCATCGAGTTCGATTCCTGTACTGACACGTCAAGCGGTTGAAGTGTTTGGCGAACCTTATTTTGATGGTGGTGTGGCGGATGCTCTCCCAGTACATTGGGCTGCACAACAAAATCATGTTTCTAAACTCATGGTATTACGTACTCGCCCTCAAAACTACTACAAAGCCAACAGCAGAGGTGATCAATTTCTTGCGAAATATTTGTTTAAACAACAACACGGTTTTGCACGTAGTCTTTTAACGCGAACCCAACGCTATAATGATTCAGTTCAGTTTGTTCGAACACCATCAGGACAAAAAATCTTGGAAGTATGCCCCCCAGATTTAAAAAATATGGCAGGTCGACTCACCAAGAACAAATCTAAAATCCGCTATAGCTATGATGTTGGTATCGAAACTGGCCTAAAGGCGATAGAAGATTGGCACAAGCTATAACTTCGAAATCAATGTAATACCTTTTAATGTAATGGCGAGATGACGCTGCTTTCAGCCGCTCGCCAAATTGAACAACTCAATAACATATCTCTCCCTATTGAAGCACATAGAAGAACTTCATATAGATACTTGGCAAGCGAGCTAAAAAAGGCGCAAAATTACGTTTTATTTAATTTTTGGATTTTTGCATGAGCAATCAACCATCTCCACAAAAAGACTCAAATGAAACAGTATTGGGATGGAAGTTTGTCATTATTGTCGGGGTACTCAGCACCATTTTTTTAAGTTTTTTCTATTTAGCGATGACCCAAGAACCTGATTATATGCCTGGCGCGCAACGTAAAGCACAGCAACAGCAAGAGCTTTCTCAGGAAGTCGCTCCTGCAAGCTCCGAAGTGACTGCACAACCTAAACAATAGTCAGATCGATAAATGCCAATCTTATAGGTTATACCTTTCCTGTGATCGGCATGATCATTTCAATATGTGGAATGCCACACTCATCATATTCATCGCCTTGTGCCACGAAACCTAATTTTTCATAAAATGAAGTAGCGTGCGTTTGTGCAGAAAGCTGTAAAAATGGACGGTTTTGGGATTTAGCATAAGCAATCATTTCCAACATGATCAATTGTCCAATGCCCTGACCTCGATATTCCTGCAATACGGCAACACGCCCTAAATGATGATCAGGTAACAATCGAGCGGTGGCAATCGCTTGATCTTGTGCATAGACGACAAAATGTTCCGACACTTGGTCTTGATCGTCCCATTCATCTTGCTCAGGAATGTTTTGCTCATTGATAAACACAAACTCACGAATGCGCTTGGCATCCTGCTGTAGTTGCAATTGATCCCATTGACCATGTTTCACAACAAAACGATTCATCTCTTGTCCCATTAACACTTACAACCTACATTTTCGATAGGCATTTGATCCTGCAATAACAACTCTAAACTTTGCTTTTGAATGCCATACATCGTTTTTAATGCTTGTATTTGCTGCAAAATTTTAGCATCAGGCTGCTGAATATCTTTGCGCTTGGTCGCCAAAATCATTTTGTTCTTACTAGTATGTTCTAATGAGACAAACTCGAAGACTTTAGTTTCATAGCCATAGGCCTTTAGCAATAAAGCCCGCAAAGTATCTGTGAGCATTTCAGCCTGCTGCCCAGCATGAATACCGAATTGCAGCATCGGTTGTAACACTTCTGGACTCTTGAGTTGCGGTCTTAATTCTTTATGACAGCATGGGGCGCACATGATCATCGAGGCATTGAGACGAATCCCAGTATGAATCGCAAAATCAGTTGCAATATCACAGGCATGCAGGGCAATCATGACATCCAACTTTTCAGGTTGATAGCTCCGCACATCCCCTTCGAAAAAATCAAGATGATTAAACCCGACGTCATCTGCAACTTTCTGGCAAAACTCAACTAAATTCGAGCGTAATTCCACACCTGTAATCAGGGGCGTTTTTTGTTGGGCTTGTAAATAGTCATATAAAGCAAAGGTTAAATAGCCTTTACCAGAACCAAAGTCAACGATATTCAGTTCTTGTTGAGAAGCATCAATTTGAGCATAAGCATTGGAAAATATCTCAATGAATTTATTGATCTGTTTCCACTTTCGCGCCATGCTTGGAATGACTTGCCCTTTTTCATCTGTGATACCTAGATGTTTTAGGAATGGGCTTTGCTGCTCTACATAACGATGCTTTTCTCGATTATGCTGACGTTGCTCTATTTCCATCGACAAGGGTTGTCTTTTTTGCACATTGAGCATTGCTTTCTTTTTATTTTTCTTGAGTTGGGCTTCTTGATCAAGCGCGAATAAATTAGCCTGTTTAGATTGTGCCAATAGTTCAGCAATTTTCTCAATCCCTTCATTCATCGAATAGTTTTTAGTAATGTCTTGGGTTTTATGATGATATAAACAAGATAAAGTGGCTTGCCCCTGCAACTCAATAATCCGAAATGTCATTTTTTCTAAATCTGTCATTTCGCCTTTGTACTGACTCAAAATCAGACGATCAAAGCTTTTATTTTCAATCGATTGCTGGATATCCAAGAAAAATTGTTGTTCTTGTTCAAAAGAAAATTTCGGCGCAAACATAATGAAAACCTGACAAATAGAAACTAAATTCTAAAGCGTCTTACTTTAAAAGGGAAATTGCATTACGATACAGTTGTATTTTTATGCAAAGCTTATTGCGATGAACATGAACTCAATGTTGAATTATGATCCAAAAGAAGAACGACTCAATGCATATAGTCATGGTATCGGTGCAATATTAGCTTTAATTGCCTCGGTATTTTTAATTATTAAAGGGAGCTATCTTCCCTTGGGCCAATGGATCAGTCTATGGGTCTATGGCTTTAGTTTAGTATTGCTACTCAGCAGTTCAATGCTTTATCACTTCGCACAAGATGAAACCAGACGATATTGGTATAAGAAACTAGATCATACCGCGATTTACTATCTGATCGCGGGCACCTATACCCCCTTTCTCAGTATTGCCATTCCAACAGCCAAGGCGCACTATCTTCTAATTGCGCTTTGGGTGATTGCATTTATTGGCACCCTATTTAAATTGGTGTTTATTCATCGCTTTCAAAAACTGTCATTAGTAGCTTATCTGGTGATGGGTTGGTTAGCTGTATTATTGATGGATGACATGCAACGTTATTTATCCAAAGATGCTCTACAACTGCTGATTGCAGGTGGATTGGCTTATACCATCGGTACATTGTTTTATGCCTTAAAAAAGGTAAGATATACCCACGCAATATGGCATATCTTTGTGCTACTAGGAGCAGGTTTACATTTTCTAGCGATCTATTGGTATGTGCTGTAAGCAAGCATTTTGCTGGCATTCATTACATTCAATTCCGAAGTAAGCCCCGCATTTTATAAGGAACATCTAAGGCGAACACTTCGTATTTTGTCTTAGATCATTAGAATTAAGGTCATCTATGTCGTCAAACTCTATGGCTGCCACTGGTGAGGTGGCAAGCAATTCAAAAACACGTGTACTGTTTGCAAGTCTCGTTGGTACCACAATTGAGTTTTTTGACTTTTATATTTATGCCACTGCCGCAGTCATTATTTTTCCACATCTGTTCTTTCCAGCAAGTAGTGGAAGCGCAGCCTTACTCCAGTCATTAGCCACCTTTGCGATCGCATTTATTGCCCGCCCCGTCGGCGCTGCACTTTTTGGTCATTTAGGCGATCGGATCGGACGTAAAGCCACCTTGGTTGCAGCACTATTGACCATGGGTGTTTCAACTGTCTGTATTGGCTTGTTGCCTACTTATGCTCAAATCGGCATTGCTGCTCCCCTATTATTAGCCTTATGCCGTTTGGGACAAGGACTGGGCTTAGGCGGTGAATGGAGTGGTGCGGTGTTACTCGCGACTGAGAATGCGCCAGAAGGTAAACGCGCATGGTATGGCATGTTCCCTCAATTAGGGGCACCTATTGGATTTATCCTTGCAACAGGTTCATTCCTCTTGCTTGGTGCATTCATGACGGAACAAGCATTTATGACTTGGGGATGGCGTATTCCTTTTATCGCGAGTGCTGTTTTAGTTTTAGTCGGTCTATACATTCGCTTGAAATTACATGAAACACCAGCTTTTCAAAAAGTTCTGGATAAACAAAAAGAAGTAAATGTTCCATTTAAAGATGTCATGACCAAGCACTTGTCTAAATTGATTCTTGGGACGATTGCTGCAATTTGTACATTTGTGGTGTTCTATCTCACCACTGTTTTTGCACTGACTTGGGGAACTACACAGCTTGGCTATACCCGTACTGAATTTTTGCAATTACAGCTTATAGCGACTTTATGTTTTGCTGGCTTTATTCCTTTATCAGCGATTTTAGCGGAGAAAATCGGTCGTCGAACCACGTCGATTGCTGTCTGTATTTTAGCTGCATTGTTTGGTTTAGTCTTCGCAAGCTTGCTTGATTCTGGTAGTCCTGTATTGGTGTTTTTATTCTTGTGTATCGGGTTATCGATCATGGGACTGACTTATGGTCCAATTGGCACAATCTTGTCTGAACTGTTCCCAACGTCTGTACGTTACACGGGTTCGGCACTGACCTTTAATCTAGCAGGCATCTTTGGTGCCTCTTTTGCACCCTACATTGCCACTAAACTTGCTGAAAATTTTGGTTTACAAGCAGTCGGTTATTATCTCAGTGCCGCGGCATTATTATCTCTGATTGCTTTTTTATTGATCCGAGAAACTAAAAATATCGATGTAAATAACCAAATCTAATCACGCATAAAACATCAGGTGAGCATCAAGCGATGCTCGCCTGAGTGACCTTTTATCGTACAATTAAAGACCTTTCCAACTTGTATCTATAACCATACTCGTCCAAATATATTTTGTGCTAAACTAACCGCCTCCCATTTTTAGACTATTGTGCTTATGTACGCAGTGATTATCATTGCCGTATTTTTGGTTAGTTTCTTATATACTTATTTTCGTGGTAAAGAACGATTAAAAATATCTCGGCAACTATTTGACCATTCTACATTTTTAGCGCCTGTAAACATGTTTATGACTGGTTTTTCTAAACTCCCAAACCAGCCATTTTTTGATGTGGCGCAATTCCCTGAACTCAAACCATTACAAGATAATTGGGAGGTGATTCGGGAAGAAGCCATTCAACTACAAAATCAAATCAAAGCATCCGAAAAAAATAATGATGCAGGCTTTAATACTTTTTTTAAGCGTGGCTGGAAACGTTTTTATTTGAAATGGTATCAAGATAGCCATCCATCAGCACAACAACTTTGCCCAAAGACTGTAGCATTACTTGAAAGTATTCCATCGGTTAAAGCAGCAATGTTTACTGAGTTGCCATCTGGAAGTTACTTGGGTAAACACCGTGATCCTTATGCAGGTTCGGTACGTTATCACTTGGGTTTAGTCACCCCCAATAGTGATGACTGTTTTATCGAAGTTGATCAAGAGCGTTATAGCTGGAGAGATGGTGAAGCAACCGTTTTTGATGAAACCTATGTACATTGGGCACATAATCAAACGGATCAAACTCGTATCATCTTATTCTGTGATATTGAGCGCCCAATGAAATGGGGCTGGGCGCAAAAATTCAATCATTGGTTTGGTCGTAATGTGATGTCAGCAGCCAGCTCACCCAACGATGATCAGGATAAAACAGGATTTATTAACCGTATCTTCAAATATGGTTATGCTATTCACCACTATGGTCGTGGCTTGAAAGCGCGTAATCGCCCACTCTACTATGCTTTGAAATGGTTAATGTTTGCGATCATTATTGGTTTGGTCTTACTGCCAAGTTTTTTATAAGATAAAGCACGCAATAAAAAAGAGATGCGAATGCATCTCTTTTTTTGCATAACAATCAATTAATTGCTTGTTGCTGCTTGAGCACTAGCTGTTTGCGGTGCTTGGGCATTGGCTGTTTGTGCAGCGGCTGCATTTGCAGCTTGTACAGCTGCTTCACCAATTAAAGCAATCTTGGCTTTTTCTTGGCTTTTTTCAGACAAGGCAGGATTTGATGCCACAATACGATTAATATTTGCTGAGTTTGCTGGTGCAATCGCAGCAGTTTGCAAGACGATTGGACGGTTGCCCGTATCACCTAAGGTATAGCGAATCCCAGTACGAGGACTAATCACTGTCGTCACATCGTGCTTTACTTGTGCCTGAGCAGAAGTCTCACCTTTTGCAGCCTGTACTTTTTCCACTGTTGTGGTTTGAGGCGTATCTTTTGCAAATGCAAAACTTGATACTGCTGCACTTGCCAAAATTAAAAGTTGTAATGGTTTTTTCATTGTCTTCCCGCTTTTAATATCAATTCAATCAAGAACTGTAAGTTCGATAATCAAACTACAAAGCTTGACTCGACTCAAGTAGTTTATCGTAAAAAAAGCAGAGCCTATGCTCTGCTTTTTAATGAAGGCAACTCCAAATTAGAGTTTACCGTGACATTGTTTGTATTTTAAACCAGAGCCACATGGACAAGGTGCATTACGACTTTCAGGTACTGGGAATGCTGTATTGTTTGCCAGTTCTGTTTCTTCAGAAGCAGTCACTTCACCCGTTAAGCCATCGACCTCATCATGCTCAAAAGAAAGACGCATCGATTCAGCTTGGCGTTGCTGCTGTGCTTCCATTTCTGCTAGCTCTTCAGCTGTTGGAACATGTACACGAGATAAATCAGTGACCACATCCGACTTAATCACACCCAACATATTCACAAACAAATTAAAGGCTTCTTTCTTATATTCTTGTTCAGGATTTTTCTGTGCATAACCACGTAAATGAATCCCTTGACGCAAATAATCCATCGCTGCCAAATGATCCTTCCAATGGCGATCCAGTGAATTTAGCATAAAGTGGCGTTCTAACATCACTGCAGATTCAGCGCCCATTTGTTCACGGCGTTGACGATAGCGGTTTACAACCTCATCTGAAATACGAGAAATCAAACCTTCTTCGTCCAAACGGCGATCTTGGTTTAACCATTGCTGTACAGGTAATTCAATGCCGAGATCCACTTTTAAAGCATTCTCTAAACCTTCGATATCCCACTGATCATGAACTGACTCAGGTGGAATAAAGTTAGCAATCACACCTTTGATTACTTCACGATGCATTTCTTCGATGTAATCTTGCAAAGTACTTTCAGCGAGAACTTCATCACGTTGTGAATAAATGATCTTACGCTGTTCGTTGTTAACATCGTCGTACTTCAATAAGTTCTTACGAATATCAAAGTTACGCGCTTCAACTTTACGTTGTGCATTTTCAATCGAGCGACTCACCATTTTATGTTCAATGGCTTCATTTTCTTGCAAGCCCATTGCGCGCATCATGGCAACAACACGATCACCTGCGAAAATACGCATCAAATCATCTTCAAGCGACAAATAGAAGCGAGAAACACCAGGGTCACCCTGACGACCTGCACGACCACGCAACTGGTTATCAATACGACGTGATTCATGACGTTCAGAACCAATGATATGTAAACCACCTGATGCTAATACATCTTCATGGTCTTTTTCCCATTGTGCTTGCAAACGTGCTTCATCTTCAGGTGTCGGATTTTCAATTTTAGCCAGCTTAGCTTTCCAGTTACCACCAAGCAAAATATCTGTACCACGACCTGCCATATTAGTTGCAATGGTTACCGCATTCGGGCTACCTGCTTGCGCGATAATATCTGCCTCACGCTCATGCTGTTTCGCATTTAGGACTTCGTGATGAATACCTGCCTGTAATAATTTTGAAGACAGGATCTCGCTTGCTTCAATCGTTGCAGTACCAATCAGAATAGGTGCTACACCCTTCTGACGAATATTGGTAATTTCTTCAATAATGGCATTGTATTTACCATTGCGATTTAAATAGATTAAATCATTATGGTCGATACGCACCATTGGTCTATGCGTTGGAATGATCACCACATCCAAGCCATAAATTTCTTTCATTTCCGCTGCTTCTGTATCAGCAGTACCTGTCATACCTGAAAGCTTTTTATACAGACGGAAATAGTTCTGGAATGTTGTCGTTGCAAGCGTTTGGTTTTCTGGTTGAATTTCCATGTTTTCTTTGGCTTCAACCGCTTGATGCAAACCTTCTGACCAACGGCGACCTGGCATGGTACGACCAGTACTTTCATCCACAATAATCACTTCTTCTTTTTGTGTTTGTGGATTAATGCCAATGATGTAGTGCACGTTCTTTTGATAAAGATAATGTGCACGAATCGCTGCCGTTACATGATGAACTAAATTCAGATTTGTTGCAGAGTAGAGACTTTCACCTTCCGCTAACAAACCCATCTGAATCAATTCTTGTTCAACAGTTTCATAGCCGATTTCAGTCATTTCAACTGAACGTTGCTTTTCGTCTACCCAGAAATGCCCACCATCCGCAACTTTTTCTTCTTTCTGAGGTTTTAATTTTGGAGGAATACTGTTGATTAGCTGATATAAATGAGAGGAATCTTCACTCTGCCCTGAAATAATCAATGGTGTACGTGCTTCATCGATCAAGATTGAGTCAACTTCATCAATGATCGCATAGCTCAGACCACGCTGTTTTTTCTCTTGTAAAGAAAAAACCATATTGTCACGGAGATAGTCAAAACCAAATTCGTTATTGGTACCGTAAGTAATGTCTGCAATATAAGCTTGCGCTTTCTCATCAGGCATTTGCATAGAGTAAATTACACCAATACTCAAACCTAAAAATTCGAATAATGGACGGTTTAACTCCGCATCACGTTGTGCCAAGTAGTCATTCACGGTAATGACGTGAACACCTTGACCACTCAACGCATTGAGATAACAGGCCAAGGTACCCATCAAGGTTTTACCTTCACCTGTACGCATTTCAGCAATTTTACCTTCATGCAAAGTAATACCACCGATTAACTGCACATCATAATGACGCATACCCATGACACGTTTAGCAGCCTCTCGACAGACCGCAAAAGCTTCAGGCAGTAATTTATCTAGACTTTCACCGTTTTGGAAACGTTGTTTGAATTCTGGAGTTTTTGCAGAGAGGTCTGCATCGTTAAGAGTAGATATCGTCGGTTCAAGCGCATTGATTTGTTCAACAATTTTACGCATGCGTTTGAGCTCACGCTCATTTTTAGTACCGAAGATACCTCCGATCAGACTTGCCAACATGAATAAACTCTCTAATCCTGTTTGTTATAAGGTTTGGAAATATCAACAAACCTTAGGTCGGTTAATTTTTTCTTAGCTGTTATTATGGAGTCAGAAATAAGAACTACAAGTGCTTTACGTTCAAACAGCAAAAAAAACTGCAAAATGATTCTGACATCATGCAACCAAAGATCGTTAATGTAGCAAATTTACCTTTCCGTTACATCGATTTAAATGTGAATTTCTGATGATTTTTATACCATAGCGCCTACATTCATATATTAAAAAATGATAATAAAATGAAAAAACAATAATTTTGTTTATAAGCAAAATACTGCATATTGGGTTATCGCATTATTAAATAACATAGAGTTAAGGAGTAGTCATGACATTACGTTTAGGTGATATCGCGCCAAATTTTCAACAAGCATCAAGTGAAGGCACGATTGATTTTTACGAATTTTTAGAGGATGGCTGGGCAGTTTTATTTTCACATCCAGCTGATTTTACTCCTGTCTGCACCACCGAACTGGGTTTTACAGCAAAACTCAAAGATGAATTTAATAAGCGTGGTGTTAAAGCAATTGCTCTTTCAGTCGATGACGTAGACTCACACCAGCGTTGGATTGAAGATATTAATGAGACACAAAATACGACAGTGAATTTTCCAATCATTGCAGATAAAGACCGTAAAGTATCCGAGCTCTATGGCTTTATCCATCCCAATGCCAGCGAAACCTTAACCGTTCGTTCGTTGGTGATTATTGATCCAAATAAAAAAGTTCGCCTAATCATTACCTACCCAGCCTCTACAGGACGAAACTTTCATGAAGTATTACGTGTCATAGACTCGCTACAATTGACAGATCATCACAAGGTCGCAACGCCAGCCAATTGGCAACAAGGTGAAGATGTGGTGATTATCCCTTCGCTTAAAGATGAAGAAGAAATCAAACAACGGTTCCCTAAAGGTTATAAGGCGGTGAAACCTTATTTAAGATTGACTGCTCAACCAGAATAATAAAAAACAGCAAAGATTTATGATTCAACCAGCCCTTTAACTCACTAGTTAAAAGGGCTTTTTTTGTCTATCCCTGATTGATAATAAGCATGGACTACAACAACCTATTTTTCTAGATATTCTTCTCTACCGCTTTTTATCGTTACAATTTCTCGCTCAACTTCTATTTATTATTCAGTTACTTTGTGCGCACAACTTTTCCATATCCAATCATGACCTTTACAATGAAAAAATTATTGATCAGCACCATTCTCATTAGTACGCTCAGCATGAATGGTTGTATGAAATATCCCGGCCTAAGTGATGAACAACGCCCAAACAATTGGGGTACATTGATTTCTAACACACATAATTTCTATCAAATTAGTCAAGATGTCTATCGAAGTGAGCAACCTGACACTGAGCTGATTGCCAGTTTAAAACAACATCAAATCCACACTGTGATCAATCTCAGAGCACGTAATAAAGATGCGAATGTATTTAAAGATCAAGATTTTAATCTGGTACATATCCCCATCTATACGTGGGCAATCAATCGTGATGATCTCTTAACCGCAATGCGAGCAATCCAAACTGCAAAACAACAAAATCAGAAGGTTTTAGTTCATTGTTATCATGGCTCTGATCGTACGGGAGCAACCATAGCGATGTATCGAATTATTTTTGAGAATTGGTCAATCGAAGATGCCGTCAAAGAAATGAAACAAGGCGGCTATGGCTACCATGTCATCTGGAAAAATATTGAACATTTATTCACTACAGACAATGTAAAATGGATTCAACAACAATTGTCGAATCCATCATAATTTAGAAAAAAACAGGGGCGAAAAGCCCCAGTTTTATTTTAGCGCTGATCAAGTGGAACCCAATCAATCACCCACGCTGATTTCATATTTAAACTTTCATCCGCTGCGATCTTTTTACGGACTGCATCAGCAGTTTCTCTATCTTTAGATGGACCAACCATGATGCGTATTCCTTTCGAGGTTGGACTGGTCGTGACTTTATAACCTTTAGCTCTCAGTTTGGATACCACGGCATCTGCATTGGCCTGATTTGCAGCCAAGGCCACTTGAACCATCCAATTTTTATCGCCATTTTCCATGAGTTCACGTGCTTTTTCTGCTTCAGCTTTTTTCTTTGCTTCTTCTTCAGCCTTTCGCTTGTCTTCCGCAGCCTTCTTCTCAGCATCAGCTTTACGTTTCTCTTCAGCAGCTTTCTTTTCTGCCTCAGCCTTACGTTTATCTTCTGCTGCTTTCTTCTCTGCTTCAGCCTTACGTTTATCTTCAGCAGCCTTTTTCTCTGCTTCGGCTTTACGCTTATCTTCCGCTGCCTTCTTCTCAGCTTCAGCCTTACGTTTCTCTTCGGCAGCTTTTTGGTCTGTCTCTGCTTTACGCTTATCTTCAGCAGCTTTTTTCTCTGCCTCAGCCTTGCGCTTCTCTTCTAATTTACGTTTTTCTTCAGCCAATCGCTGAGCTTTCGCAGCATCATCTTCAATTAATTCAGGCGGTATATTGTCTGAGCTTTGTTGTGCTGCCATACGTCTTGCATTAATTGCCGCGTACTCTTCTGCGGCTTTACGCGCAGCTGCTGCCTCGGCTTCTTGTTGCATTTTCAAAAATTCGGCAGCGCGAGCTTCCTGTTCCGCAACCGCTTTTTCACGAGCATGTCGCTGTTCTTCGAGTAGACGTTTTTCTGTTTCAACATCGATTGCCAAAGGTTGCAACGATACCATTTCGCTATCTTGTGCTGGTTGTGCCAACTTAGGCTTAGATTCTGTTTGAGCAGTTTGTTGTGCAGTTCTTGCTTGAGCTTTATCTTGCTCTATTTCATCATTACCTTTAAGAAGTAATGCTGCCAATAAAACACCACCTCCAAGTAGAACAACGCCACCCATCCAGCGTTGTTTGTTATTCATTGACATTGTTCTAAATACTCCCAGACCGCTTCCAAGGTATGAAACGAACCACAGACTAAAATCAGCTGATTGTTATTACATTTCTTCAGCGTAGTTTCAAATGCTTGCTGGATACTGCCAAACTCACATACCTGTTGACCTTGCAATGCATCTTGTAACTGTTGCATTGGCGCGGCTCTAGGCACATCTAAAGTAGCAATAAACCAATTTTTTACTGTTGTTTTTAGTAAATTCGTGACCGATAAGATGTCTTTATCTGCCAACATTGAAAATACTGCAACAACTTCTGTGTACTGTTTATTGTATTTTAGAAAATTTCGCAACTGCTTCAATAAAAATTCAACGCCATGTGCATTATGCCCAGCATCAAAAACAACCGTTTGACCTTGAATCTGACGGATCTCAAATCGTCCTTGCAACGCTGCTCGCTGAATACCCGTAGCAATTGAATCTTGAGAAATGGTAATCCCGCTCGCCAATATTGCTGCCACGGCGGTAGAGATATTTTCAAGTGCCAACTGACCGTTTGGAAGTTTTAACGTTGTTCCTGAAGAGGCAAATGACCATGTCTCACCATCTTCATTTGGCTGATAAAAATAATCTCGATTTAATACATACAGCTGAGCTTGTGTTTCAGAAGCTTTATCTTGAATCGCTTGTGGAAGCTGTTGATGCCCCGCAAAAATAACGGGAATATTAGGACGAATAATGCCCGCTTTCTCGAAAGCAATTTTTTCAATGGTATCGCCTAACCAATCGGTGTGATCCAGCCCAATATTGGTAATCACTGCAATATCTGGATCAATGACATTCACCACATCTAGACGGCCACCAAGACCAACCTCAAGTACCCAGACATTGCACTGTTGATGCTTAAAGATCACAAAAGCAGCTAAAGTCGTTGCTTCAAAGAAAGATAGACTTAAACCACAATCACGACGTGCTTGATCCACAGCAACAAAAGCATCAACCAAGCTTTGATCATCAACCTCAATACCCGCTAATTTTACTCGCTCATTAAAACGATAAATATGGGGTGATTGATACAAACCAACTTTATAACCTTGTGCATTTAAAATTGCAGCCAAAGTGGTCGTCGTTGAACCTTTGCCATTGGTACCAGCAACTGTAAATACCTTTGCGTTAGGTCGCATTACTCCTAATTTTTCAGCAACAGGAATAACGCGCTCTAAACCTAAATCAATGCCTGTAACATGAACATGGCTCCAGTAATCGAGCCATGTTGTTAACGTATCCGTAGAGCGTGGAGCGTGTGGTTTCAAGGTAGATTCATCAGCTTTGCAACAAGTCGATATACAGTATCACGTAATGCGTGACGATGAACAATTTGATCGACTACACCATGATCAAGCAAATACTCAGCGCGTTGGAACGGCTCTTCTAACTTTTCACGCACGGTCTGTTCGATCACACGCTTACCAGCAAAACCAATCATGGCTTTTGGTTCAGCAATATGAACATCGCCTAGCATTGCCAATGATGCAGTGACACCACCATAAACAGGGTGAGTCAATACCACTAGATAAGGAACACGTGCCTCTTTCATTTTTTGAATCGCAGCTGCGGTACGCGCCATTTGCATTAAAGACAACATACCTTCTTGCATACGCGCACCACCAGATGCAGCAAAACAAATCATTGGTTGATGTAATTCAATTGCTCGTTCAGCCGCTTGTACAAAACGATCACCCACGACCGTACCCATTGAACCGCCCATAAAGTCGAAATCAAAGGCGCATGCAATTAAATCTAGTCCTTTGAGTGAACCTTGCATCACTACAAGCGCTTCCGTCTCACCTGTTTTATCTTGCGCTTCACGCATACGATCAGGATAAGCTTTACTATCCACAAATTTTAACGGGTCTTTAGCACTGAATTCTTGACCGAGTTCTGCGTCCACTTGGTCAAAAAACCAATTCAAGCGATCACGTGCACGCATACGTAAATGCTCATCGCATTGCGGACAGACATAGGCATTAAATGACATAGCTGTACGTGTCACCAAAGCATGACATTCTGGACATTCAATCGTAGGCTCAGTAAAAGTCGCCTTGAAGATCTGCTGCTCATTTGCAACCTGAATACCTGGAACTTGACGCTCAGTCCAAGGCGTTGACGGGTTTAGAACCGTCCCTGCTGTTAATTCTTGACTCATACTAACTCATCGAGCGCAGCCCGAAGCTCCTTCACTTTATTCACCGTCTGTTGCACAGCCTCATCAGCTGGCAATGTCGCAAAAGATTTAACGAAAGCACTTCCTACAATCACCGCATCAGCGACTTGACCCATTGCTTTTGCAGACGCTGCATCACTAATACCAAAACCAACTCCCACAGGAACATTGGTTTTGGTTTTAATTTTCGCAATACGTGCTGCAGCTTCAGAAGTATCTAATGTCGCTGCACCAGTCACACCTTTGAGGGAGACGTAATACACAAAGCCACTTGCTTGATCGACCACATGTTGAATACGGTGATCTGTTGAAGTTGGTGCAAGCAAGAAAATTTGATCCATCTCATTTTGTTTTAAGACTTCACCAAATTGCTTTGATTCTTCTGGGGGTAAATCCACCAAAAGAACACCATCTACACCGCAGGCTTTCGCATAGGCAACAAACTTTTCATAACCAATCACTTCAACAGGATTTAAATATCCCATCAAAACGACTGGTGTTGTTTGATCTTGCTCACGAAAGGCTTTCACCATATCCAATGCATCAAGTGTATTGGTTCCACCAGCCAAAGCGCGCTCAGCAGCCAAAGCAATCACAGGACCATCGGCCATAGGATCGGAGAATGGTAGACCAAGCTCAATCACATCAACACCGGCTTCAACCATTTGATGAAGCAATGGAACAGTTACCTGTGGATGCGGATCACCTGCCATAACATAAGAAACAAGCGCTTTACGTTGCTGAGATTTAAGCTGTTCAAAACGAGTGGCAAGACGTGACATAGGATTATGCTTTCCTTGATTTATATTGGGACCTGCTTGACATTTTACAGATGCACTTTGCAGCCCCCTAAGTTGAGGAGTTGTTTGTAGTTAGACAAAAACACTGCATTGTAACGCTATTTTTTGCTCATTGAACAGAGTTTGACGTGATTGCAGTGCTGATTGTCATCACTAACAACAGCCCCTACACATTTATCTATATTTTCGTTATTTTCTCAATGATCAAAGCTTCCTAATTTCAAGCCAATCTTTCTACATTTTAGAAATGAGCCAAGCTCCTTTATACTATGTCCACTTTTTAAATTTTCTTTTGATTTTATGTCTGCCCACACTCAGGAAAAAGTACAAAGCAATGCACTTGCTTTGCTACCGCTATTGGTATTTTTGATCATCTTTCTCGGGAGTGGTATCTATCATTCAATCATCGGGACCGAATTTGCCTTCTATCAAATTAAAGCCCCGATTGCAGCCATACCTGCAATCATCTTAGCTTTACTACTGTATAAACAAAAACTCAATACAGCTATTGAGGAATTTTTACAAGGCGCGAGTCATCCCAATCTGATTCTGATGTTTATGGTATTTATGTTGGCAGGCGCATTTGCCAGTGTCTCAGGGGCAATCGGGAGTGTCGATGCAACGGTTCAACTTGGACTTTCATTGATTTCAGCACAATTTGTGTTGCCTATGCTGTTCATCATCGCTGCCTTTATCGCAACCGCCATGGGAACCTCAATGGGGACCATTGCTGCGTGTGCACCTATTGCCTTTGGCTTTTCCCAAGCAACGGACATTACGCCCCTCTATGCCATTGGTGCAGTGGTTGGTGGTGCCATGTTTGGAGACAACTTATCGATGATCTCCGACACGACCATTGCCGCTACACGCAGTCAAAACGTTGAATTAAGAGATAAGTTTAAGGTCAATGTTTGGATTGCATTACCTGCCGCAATTATAACCTTAATTGTTTATTTTTCTCTCAGTCACCAGTCTGAGGCGATACAGACCAAACCTTATGATATTTGGTTGATATTACCTTACCTCGCAGTTTTCTTTCTGGCCTTTACCCGATTGCATGTACTGGCTGTGCTGATGATTGGCGTGGTGTTGTCAGGCATGATGGGCTTACTCAATAAACCTGACTTCCATTTGCTGCAACTCAATAACTCGATCTATAACGGCTTCGTCGGTATGTTTGAAGTTGCATTGTTATCCATGTTATTGGGAGGCTTATCTGCATTAATGCAAAAAGCTGGGGGATTACATTGGTTGATCCAGCGCATTTATGCCATCACACGTTTATTTAAATTTGGGACCCAACGTGCAGGTGAGTTTGGAATCAGCTTTTTGGTGGTATTTTCAAATTTATTTGTTGCCAATAATACCGTGGCGATTATTTTATCAGGTGATATGGCGCGTGTAGTTGCCAAAGAATATGGGATTGATCCTAAACGTAGTGCTGCCCTGCTCGATATTTTTTCCTGTGTAACTCAAGGGATCATTCCTTACGGTGCACAATTATTATTGGCTTGTTCAATAGCCAAGATCTCGCCAATTGAGCTGATTGGGCATATTTACTACTGTTGGGTATTAGCGATTTTTGCAATTCTCGCAATTGTCTTTCATTATCCACGCTTAAAAACATCGTAAAATTCATATGAGACTCTTTAAGGCTTAACGCTAAAGAGTCTTTAAAAACTGTTTCGGAGTAACACCAGTCCAACGCTTAAATGCTCGTCCAAATGCACTTTGGTCTGCGTAATTTAAACGCTCTGCAATCTCAGAAAATGACTTGCCTTGCTGCAAATAAAGCTTACTTTGCTCCAACCGATATTGATCTAAAATATCTTGAAAATTCAAATGATATGCTTTGAGCTGGCGTTGTAAGGTCCGTTCAGAACAATGCAAATGTTTTGCCACATAACTCGATAAAACTTCTTCTTGTTGTAATAATCCTTGCTCAATAAAGCTTTGTATTTTTTGTCTCAACTGCTGCTGTTGAATCTCGAAAGAGGTGACATGATTTAACGATTGCTGCGCCTGCGTTGATAGCACTTGATTCAATTGCTGATCAGCAGCGATACTTTTCGCTTTCAAAATCTGATTTGAAAAACGTATTGCATATTGCCCTGATTGAACTTGGATTGGACAGCCGTAAAATTTCTCAAAATGAAACAAAGCAGTATGTGGTGTATAGCCAAATTGAATCATCTGTGGCGGATGTAAAGTATCTTGAACAATGGATTGCGCTATCTTAAAAAGCAATGCCAAATTCAGCTCATACATTTCACGATAATCTGGATATGAAGCACTCCAAACAATTTGAATGTAGTCAGAAAACTGCTGAACATTGAGTTGCTCTAAATTGGTCTGCTTAAAAATCAGAGAATAATAGCGCTGTAAAAGTTGTAATGCTTGCTGTAAGTCCAAACTGGTTGATGCTAGATATCCCATTAAGCCCAGATCTTGCAAATTGGCACGCTCTGCTAGAACTAAGGTAATTGGGCGTGAGAAATAGGGTTGAGCCGCCTGTAATAATTGAGCATAACGTTCGACATCAAAATCTTGTTGGTCAGGATTTTCAAGGCACGAATAGAAGTCTTGCCAAAGTTCAGGCACAGCAACTTTGGACAAATCAATATGTTCCTGTTGTAAAACACGATTTAACAATCGCAAATACCCAATGATAATTTTAACTGACATATGTCAATCTCACCCTGATCTGTCGTTATTTGTATAAAACTTGGCTGAAACTGTCAAAACTTTTCGTCGGACTTTTCCCATACTGAATCTATGAAAAAGGCAAGGAATCGTACAAATGAATGCACATGTTTCCTATCAGGTTGATCCAGTCGTTAGAACAAAATTAGATTTCCATCTAGACCAAGCTCCTCGCTTTTGGTTTGGTGGCGATCCATTTCGTACCCGTATGTTTGATGCATTGAGCCTCACTTTTCCAGATGGTGAGCGCTATTTTATTGAATGTGTTCGTCTATTCCGTGACAAGATTACAGATCCAAACTTACAAGAACGTGTTGCTGATTTTATCCGTCAAGAAGCTCAACACGGTATCGCTCATGACAAAATGAATCAGATCATGAAACAACAAGGTATGCCTGTTGATCAGTTCACTGATCGTTTAAAGAAAATTTTTAAGTTTGAATTAAAGTATCGCTCCCCTCAATACAACATCGCCATGACTGCCGCTGCAGAGCATTTAACTGCACTGATGGCAGAAACGTTCTATAGCAAAAAAGAAACTTTGGCAGAGGCGGATCCTTTCGTAAGAGCACTTTTTGCTTGGCATGCGATTGAAGAAATGGAACATCGAGATGTTGCTTTTGATGTCATGCGTGAAGTTGGTGAAGTGCCTGAAGCAACTCGTCGGTTTGCTTTAGTATTTACCACTGTACTCATGTTTGGTTTTACACTCTACCGTACCGATGTAATGTTGAAAAAAGATGGTTTTAATCTAAGGCAACGTATTGATTTAGCGCGTAAAGGTTTGCCATGGTTCTTTGGTCGTAACGGCATTTTAACGGCAAAAAGAGCACAATATAGCGATTGGTTTAAAAAAGACTTCCATCCAAATCAACACCCTGTTATTCGTCAATACGATGTCTGGATTGATACTTTGGCTAAGACCAATGATCCAATTGCTGCGGGTGAAGCTTTTTGGCAAGC
>OBJT01000119.1_pt1 | contig 19644 bp, 9 predicted proteins | sample 1519861 | NCBI WGS metagenome assembly OBJT01 (sample SAMN02401118, study PRJEB22541) | soil metagenome, isolate JX
TATGATAAAGAAACGACGGGCTTTATCGATTGCGTCATTAGCTTTTTCCCTGTGTTTGTCAAAGGGACTGTCGTAGCCGCTCCTGAATTTATTCAAGCCAGGTGTAATAATTAGACGAGGAAGAGGAAGATCCCCTGTATATCGCACCGGGTTCCCTTTACGATGATACCAATCCAAGCTGCCATGCGGTTTGAAAACGTTCACTTTTGGTGTGAACTTGTATCGCACATGCTTACCAACAAGTTTGGCTCCGCGGCAAAATCCCCAATGGCTATCAAGAGGCACTAGCCGAGCAGCAAAATGCCCGCTGAACATAGTATCAACTCCTAATCCAGCTTCTTCACAGGCAAGCTCAACTAAGCGGTCATAGTTAGTTGTAACAATGGGTATGCCTTTATCTGGTTTTAATAAATGAGGAAGTAATATTGTAAGCCGAAGTGTTTTCTCGTTTTTAAACACCTCAGAGATAATAGCTGCTTCGGCTGCGGCTATGTATTCCCCGGTAGATTTGACAATGATTGCTTCAAGGGCTGGTGTCGGGGCTCGTTTGAGCAATGCTGCTTCTAAACCATCAGTTCCGATCGTGGGGTGGATCTCATCCCATAGTTTCAGGTCATCAGGGGAAAGATTCTCTGCGACATGGGCGATCAGATGGTCCCCGAGTTTTCCCATCCCAGGAACTCCTTCTGCGCAAGATAACCCTGAACCAACGATTAGAACTAGGCCATCACCCAGATGCTGTTGAAGCCGTTTTTTTAAATCATTCAGTTCCACTTGCTCTCTCCGTAGATGCAGCACTCAATTCGTGGGGTAGGCAATTTACAAACATAGAAGAATTAAATAAGCCTTATAAGTTTCAGCCAACAAAAACGAATTCCTATTAACTAAGGTTCGGTAATCAGATATAGGGTTCTCATTTTAACCTTTTAAAAAAGAGGGCTCTTATATCTCCATCACAACTTGGATTCGCAGTCCTTGCTTAACTGGAGATAGGTTTTGTAGTCCGGTTTGATCCATTTCGCCAAGAGCCAATCGTGTTGGAGACTCCCATCCTTGGAAAAGAAATCTTTGCCTTGATACAGGGGGAAAGAGAAGGCGTGCTTGTTCTTATCCGGCCCTGTATAAAGGCTAGCCACAATCTCCGCATTCTTCCCGTATTTATTCTCCAAGGCTTCATTCAGGATATCGACAAAACCGACCTCGTAGATTCCAACACCGGCATCAGGTTCGAAGTTATGTAGGCTTTTCAAATCAAGACCATTCATCAGGTCATTCAGTCCCTTCAGAAGTACGGCATTCCCTACCATTATCCATACGGTTTGGCCTGGTCTAACAGTCAGAGGTTCGTTTCGGTTCGCATCAGAGCTGAAGGTACAACGAGACTGCCAGCCTGCTTTGCCCTTGGTAACAAGCTTATTACCGCTACCGTCAACATCAGCAGAGACAATCATCAGAGGTGATGTATCGTAATTCCTGATCTCCATCATCAGGAACACCTCGTCTTGCCCTTCTTTGATATCTGGCTTAATGCGGAAGGGTTGTAATCGTGCCTGAATAACCACCATATTCTCTTCAGATGAGAACCAAGACCAGATCACTTCCTTTGCGTCCTTGAGAGTGATAAGCCCTGCACCAACGGTAACGATAAGGGCTAATGATGGGGTAACGATTTTCCATTTAGTTTTCAGGTATTGAATAATATCCGAAGACATCCTGCGTATGGTCCTAAGATCTCAATGAGAAATATCCAAGATATACAGAATAATCACCGCTCGCAACTTCGCCTTGTCCAAGAAGAGAGCTCATCTCAGGTTAACGCTGTCATTACATCCCTGACCTGCCCCCAGGATTAGATACAACGCTCAGTTAGTAATGTCGGATCCTTGACCCTGACCCCGAATATGATCCAGTCATAATCAGGAATTACCGGCTTCATGTTGGTTGTGTATTCTGGCAACCGGCAGACTTCTCAGCAAATTCTGACGGGGTCATCCAGCCCAGCGCAGAATGGGGACGCCTCTGGTTATAGTGTATGCGCCAGGCCTCGATTTTGCACCGTGCATCCTCCAAAGACATAAACCAATTCTCGTTCAGACATTCCTGCCGTAACCTGCCGTTGAAGGACTCCACCGTCGCATTGTCCGTCGGTGTTCCCGGGCGTGAGAAGTCGATTCTGATGCCTCTTTCGTACACCCATCTGTCCAGCATTTTCCCTGCAAATTCAGAACCATTATCGGTTTTTAGCAACTGAGGTAAAGGACGTCTGAGCGCTATGCTATTCAGCATTTCTGCCACTTCTGTTGAACGCAAATTCTGCCCCACGCAGATCCCCAGGCATTCGCGGGTGTACAGGTCGATAACCGTCAGCAGGCGCAGTCGTCGCCCGTCAAACAACGCATCAGAGACAAAATCCATGCCCCAGACGTGATTCGGATACAGACCCTGAGGCTGCGGTTGTCGGCGCTGGGCCGATTTATTGCGGCGTGGCCGTTTGAGGCGCAGCGACAGACCCTGCTCACAGTAGAGGCGGTAGATTCTTTTGTGATTATCGGGCCAGCCTTCCCGCCTGAGCATCACGTGTACCCGGCGGTACCCGTAATGAACCCGGGTTTCGGTTATCTCACGGATACGTAGCCGTAGTGCGCTGTCGTCGGCGGCCACAGAACGATATCGAAACGAGCTGCGGCTGACCCGCAGCGCAAAACAGACCTGTCTATCACTGGCACCGTAGCGGGTTTGCAAATCCCTGACCCATTCGCGCAGGCGTGCCAGCGTCAGCTCTTTTTTGCCAGCACGTCCTGCAGCATCGCCTTGTCGAGGCTCAGATCGGCAACCAGCCTCTTCAGCCGCAGATTTTCCTCTTCCAGTTGCCGCATATGCTTCAGCTCCGAAGGAGAAATGCCGCCGTATTTTTTACGCCACGTATAGAAAGTGGCATCCGAAATGCCCAGCTTACGACAGACGTCCGACACTGACGTACCCAGTTCAGCCTGCTTCAGGGCAAAAACAATCTGCTCTTCGGTGAATCGTGACTTTTTCATCGGCACATCCTCCGTTCAGGGGAGTCATTATCATGCCGGAATTCTGTTTCTGAATGGAGCAGGATTTTGGGTCAGGGTCAGGTTTACTGTATCGGCTGAAAGTCTATGGTAAATTTGGAGTAAAACCTGCCATACAGATTTGGTAGAACAAAAATAGATACTCAGGAACCTATAGAATGCTAAACAGGCAAGTCAGGCAAATCTATCCTCAACAGGATAAAGGTACCCAAACGGTGGTATTTAGTGATTATTCTGACTTTCCAAACATTGTTCTGCTTGGTGATCCCGGTGCTGGAAAAACGCACCTCTTCAAACAGTTTGCGGCATCTCAAGAGGCAAAATATCTGACAGTACGTCACTTCTTAAGTGGCGTACCTATTGATAATCAGAAAACGTTATTCATCGATGCATTAGATGAGAAGAGGAGTGCCAGTAACAGTAGTGACGTTGTAGATGACATCGTCCGTAGGCTTTTTTCCCAAACGCCACAAAATGTCAGAATTTCTTGTCGCTCTCAGGATTGGTTAGGCGAATCAGACTTGTCAGCATTTTTACCCTATTTTGAGCAGACGGGAGGCTATGTTGTTTTACATTTGCAGTCGCTCTCAAAAGAAGAGCAGACTGCGATTCTACAAGCTAATGGTGTAGAACACCCCGAAGCGTTTCTGGCTGAAGCAGAAAAACATGCCGCCAGCGAATTTCTTTACAACCCACAAAATCTGATAATGCTGGCTGAAGCCGTTAAAGAAGGAAACTGGCCCCGTACAAGGTCTGAACTTTTCCACTCTGCGACACAGTTCCTTTTAACTGAACATAGCCAAGAGCATACGCGGCTAACTTCAGGAATTTATACCTGTGAGGAGCTAGAGTATCCTGCTGGATCAATTTGCGCGTTGCGCATATTGAGTGATGTTTCCGGGGTTTCTCTGCTTCCGAACGATATTCGACTAGAATACCCCAGTTACAGAACCATCACGTTCTTCTCACATGAAATAATTAGAGCGGCGTTATCGAGGCGGGTTTTTTCTGCCGGCGATGAGCTTGAGACTGTTGAGTACAGTCACAGGACAATTGCTGAGTATTTAGCGGCAAAATGGTTAGCCGGGATCGTTGACAAAGGGCTACCCATGGGACGGTTGAGAAGTATGCTGGGATTTGAGGGGTATCCGTCTTCAGAATTGAGAGGTTTACACGCATGGCTAGCGGTTTTTTTACCGCAATACGCCCAGGTATTCATTGAAGCCGATCCTTACGGCGTTCTGACCTATGGCGATGCAGCTTCATTACCGATAGCACAAAAACAAAATCTACTGGTGGCGCTATCAAAACTTTCAGAACGTGATCCCTGGTTTAGAAATCACGGTCTCAATTCATATCTGAATGGCTTCGCGACAGTAGAAATGGAAACTCTGTTGCGACAGATAGTCCGCGATCCTCATTCGTCTTTTTCTCTGCGCATGATCGTTTTGGAATCCTTATCGGTAACTACACCGATAGTCACACTGAGCGATGACTTAATTAATATTGCCAAATCGGAGGATTCCTCGTATGCGGAAAAAGCGGAAGCAATAACGGCATTAATCCATTTTGGAGTGTCTGGCCAGGAATTTTCGGTACGTTTCTTTGCGGAATTAAAAGACAAAAATCATGACAGCATCCGGTTGCGCAACCATATTATTCAGTTGCTCTATCAAGATTACTTTGTACCGCAGGATATAGCACAATTGCTGGTTGATACATTAAATATAACCAATGAGCGATTACCGATAGGTGCATTATGGCAGCTGAAAAATATTGTACCGGCAGCTGATCTGCTCGCTATCTTTGAGCATCTCGATCGGTACCACACCGCTCATAGTAAAGACTGGTATTCTTCAGCTAAAAATCATTATGAGATTGTGCATTTTCTGGAAGCTGGATTATTGCAGATACTCAGCGAGAAGAATGGTTACAGCGCATCTCAGATATGGTTGTGCCTAAAAACGTTCTATAGCTACTCCCATAATCACTACTATCGCGGTTATGACGATGTACAGAAATCTATCGTTCAGGAGATAAAAAATCGTAGCTGGCAATATGAAGATATTATAGACGCCGCCATTCTTTCATTTACACGCTATGATACTCTTTACTTGTTCTTACATGATTTTGCTGGAAGCACCTTCTATCTTATTCCTGATGAGATTTTGCTGGCACGATTTATCCACTATTTATCCCATGCCGAAGCTAGTTCAGATAAAACTGAATGTATTTATCGAATGACATTTGCGGTCCTTTACAGATGTACCAAGCCATCCCAAGAGACGTTTGAATTTCTTTCCGCGTACTGTCATTTAAATGTAAAGTTGACTACTGTGTTTGAGACTTCCATTGTCTGCGAGATTGACGATTGGCGAGTGAAACATAATCTTAGTCAAATAGAGTCTGAAAAAGAACGAAATGCGGCTCGTTATGAAGATAGGCAGAGTTTTGAGTTATGTCGGCAGGAAATTGTATCGGGCCAACATTTGAATTGGCTCAAACATATTTCCTATATTTACTATTCGAAATACAGCGATGTTGATGACAAATTGACGCCAGTGCAGCGCTGTGCAGACATATTAGGTGCTGAAAACGTCACTGATGCGATATCCGGTCTTTTAGCGATTTTAAATCGTTCAGATCTGCCCACAATTGACGAGTTGAATTGTGCTTTGCTGAAGGGGGAGTATTACGGATGGTGGTATGCGGTACTTGCAGGAAGCGATGAATTATTTAAAAAACATCCTGATGTTATACAATGGAACGAAGATTTATTAACCACTCTATTGGCTCTGGATGTAGTATTAGCACTTTTCACCAAAGAAAATAATGTTGTAAGTGATTATTCATTACCGTGGAAAAAGGATGTGATACTTAACAAAACAGCATTTTTCATCAAAACCTATTACCACATTATCAATTTCTGCATTAATAATCAGTTACAAGATATCCGTGCACTTAACTATCTGTTAAATGATACCTGCATTCCAATCGACTATGCCGTTCCTTTAATCATGACACTAGCTAAAGAGCACCCTGATGATGTTGTCCATTTACAAAACCTGGTAGGGTGGTTGTTAGCGAATCCTGAGAGTCATGCAGAGTTGTTGCAGTTATCTGAGTTGATGATAGCGCAACCCTCAAAACTTAAAAAGCCAAGTTATCAAATTTGGCTGGTATGTACTTATTTATTCGCTCCAGACCAGCGTCAGGATCTATTTTTATCTGAATCAAAATCCGCGCCGGAAATGATAGCGCTTATTCGTCAACTATCAGGTAAGGCGAAAAGAGGTCGTGGGAGTAGTGAGCAGCGTTTATCACTAACACAATTGGAAGCGATCATCACTGTCTCTGCTACTCATTTTCCTAATGCAGATCGCGTTGCAAGTAACGACTCTAACTCAGCAAACAATTGGGAGTATGCTGATTTTATCAAAAGATTGATTGATGACGTTTCTTCTTTTTCCTCATATGATGCCGGTGAAATATTTGACCGTTTATTATTACTGCCAGAATGTACAAGTTACCGGGATTATCTCTTGCACGCCCAAAGTAACCAGAAGGTACGGTATCGGGAATCACAGTTTCAACACACTAACTGGAAGCAAGCGTTGAATACGCTGAAAAATCAGACCCCAGCTAATGTAATGGATCTTTATGCATTATTGTTAGATCATTTGCGGGATATCGCTAACCGAATTACTTATGAAAATACCGATATTTATAAACAGTTCTGGAATGAGAATGGCAATGGTCAAATTTTAGTGCCTAAGCCTGAAGAGAGCTGTCGGAATTTTTTTCTGGAGCTGCTTAGAGCACGACTCCATCCGTTACAAATAATTTGTGAGCCAGAAGGCCACATGGTTTCGGGTAAAAGGGCTGATATCATCATTTCACTTCCAGGAATAAAGATCCCCATTGAGATAAAGCGTGATTATCACCGGGACGTTTGGAGCGCGCTTAACGAGCAACTGGACCAACTTTATACTACCAATCCAGATGCCGCAGGCTACGGTATCTATCTAGTCTTCTGGTTTGGTGCTTCTCGACCAAACGCCATCCCTCGCCCGCCAAAAGACACGCCCCCCCCAGTAAACGCCGCGATAATGGAGGACATTCTTAATAAATCTGTGCCAATGGTTAAGCGAGGCCGCCTGTCCGCGATAGTAATTGACGTCTCAGGTGAGGCTAATTCGACTGTTGAAACGCAAAAATCATCTAAGTAAGGAAAGTGAATCATGATTACAAAAGAACTTATAGATGAAAGTCTCAATATTCACCGACTGGTTGATTGTGGTGATTTTGATCTGGCATATCAGCAATCCGTTGTATTTCTGGAAAAACTGGAAAAGATAAAGCTCAAAGGTGATAATTATTTTATAGTGCTGGGGAATGTGGCTGGTGGTCTTGTTGATATAGGGCAAATGAGCAAGCATACAAATGCAGCAGAGCTTGGTTTTAAGCTGATGGATAATAATAAGGAAGCATTAGCGCATGTACAAGGAGAGAGCCATTTTTATTATAATTATGGTAATGCCTTGTCTAATAAGATAAGTGTCGATAATCCTCACGACCACACATTTCAGTCAATAGAAGAACTTGTTTCGTTAAAAAACATCTACTGGCGAGCCTTTAGATTCTCTTCACAAGAGAGCGAAGAGTTTCAGGCGGAACTGTCCGTTAATCTGGCCAATTCACTAAGAAGTCAATTTAGGATGAGTGAAGCACTGAGATATTATGATCTTACTAATCACAAGGGATTAGATATACCACAGTCTTGGGTTAATCGTTCCGTCGCGCTCATTGAGCTAAACCTTGTTTCATCTTCATACTCCATTAAGCAATTAAAGGAGATACGAAAAGGGTATATTAAAGCATCTGTTTCCAAAAAAATTCCTCCACAATGGGAATCATTTTATCTTGAGCGTATAGCACAAACGAACGATAAAATAGAAAAATGTGTATCAGCAGACGGGGAAACGGACGAGCATGATGACATGCTCACGCAACAGGAATTTGACGCATTAAGTACATACAGGCAATTCTGCCTGATAAATCATCTGACGCTTTCCGAGCACGGTCTTTATTGCCCCTGTGTGGGGAGTGCCACCGATAATCTTGTCATCTCTTCTTCGGGTGTAACCGGTGATTTTATTATTCCAATGGAGATGGCATTAAACCGCTTTAAATCGGAGTTTTCACTTGCCCGCCATCTCTATTTTGAATACCTTTATCCTCAGGATACGGATGAAATTAAAGAAGAATGCCATTTTTTGGAGTTACATAATGACGAGATCTTAGGCATCGATATTGAGAAGATCAGAACGGCATTTCGTCTCTGTTTTGGTATTCTCGATAAGATTGCGGTATGTATCTGCGAACTTCACAAAGTTTACCCACCTGCAAAGAAGGGGGGATTACAGAAGAATATCTATTTTCAAAGCTTTTGGCAGTTAGACGTTGATAGTAGAAGACAACGATTTGAAGACATAAAGTCGCCTGGACTTTTAGCATTGTATAGCATAGCCACTGACCTGAATAAAAATAAAGGTGGAGAATTAGCTTTTTATAAAGAATGGCGCAATGATTTAGAGCATAAATTTTTGGTGGTACACAAGAGTGATAAAGCAGAAGATCTTTACCAGTCTTATAAATTGATTGAAGATATTCTTTTTATCAAAGAGGATGAGTTTATTCACCATTTCGGTCAGTTGATTCAGATAACCCGTTCAGCAATATTTTCATTTGCTTTTATGGTTAGACATGAAGGTAAGAAACAAAAAAAAGAGAATATTCCTTATATTACCAATGAACTGCATATGAAAAAGTATTCGTCAGAACCTAAGTAAAAGGCAGCAAGCGAAGCACTATGTAAACCCCGCTGCAAAACTTCCCATCCACCATTAGAGAGTCTTTGGCACTCCAGCTTCCTCTATTGGCACGGAACGGACACGTTAACTGGGCTTAAAGTCCACTGTGAGCGAAAAGCGGAAGTTAAGCTAATTGACTTCATGGTGAATTTCAAATCAATTTTAACTATTTCTCAACAGAATGTGGCAAGTAACGCCTATAACAGTTATTACCATCGGAGATTTTTTGTACGCCTCTGGCACCGATGCTGGGAATGGCACTGACCGCATCATTTAAGAAGTATCTTTAAGCTGGACGGCAGCGTGCAAAGCTCGACTTTGTGAGCTGTCGCCAGAAGTCAAGCCGCAGTTGCGGCGCGACAGAAGTTTACATATGATGTGTTCATAGTGAAGAATTCAAGGGATAGAGATATGTCGTACATTAAAACCATAAATTTTTCCGCACATGCAATATTCAATAATTCAGAAGTAAGACTCAAAAACAAGAGAAGAACTGAGGGAAGTAATTTCATTACTTTACTCATTGGAGAAAATGGAACAGGGAAAAGCGAATTTCTAAAGGAAATTGTTGAATATTTTAGACTTCGAGAGCAGTCAAAAGGTAAAGCCATTAGTAAGTTTGTTAGAATAGACACACCCATTGATAAAAACACCAAATGGCCCGAAAAATTAATAGCCTCATCATTTAGTTTGAATGATAAGTTCCCATTTTTAAATAAAGATGCAGAAGAAAAAAATAAAGGTTTTTACCGATATCTTGGGATTAGAACTGCAAGCAATAATGCTTTTACAGGTAAGATGAGAGATGAATTATTTCATTGCATGGTGAAGATTTGTGCAAATCCATCTAGGTTGAGAATTTTTAAAGAAATAATTAATGACCTTGGCCTTCCATTAAATTATAAATTCGACTTTTCACAATCCAGAGGTGTTGAGGAACTTTTTGAAAATTCTCGTCAAAAATCAGTTTTAACTTTAAGTACAATAGTCAAAGACATGGTTGATAGTTTCAAAATATCAAATAGGTTTGCACCATCAACTTTAATTAAAATGCAAAATGACGTAATACTTAAGAATGATGTCTTGAGAAAAATAAATAAAACATTCAAAGATACTGAAAAAAATATCAGCATTAATTTTGACCTCGATGAAATGCTCAAAGTTGGCCTTCCGAAAAATGCACATGAAGTAGATTACGTTCTTAAATCGAGACTGATAACCTTAACTGATTTCTCTCCCGGTGGAAATATAAAGTTTCAACATTTGAGTTCAGGGCAGTTTCATTTATTAAAGAGCATCATTACATTAATGGCAGAGCTTGAAAACAGCTCTTTAATTTTAATTGATGAGCCAGAAATTAGTTTACATCCGAGTTGGCAAATAAATTACATGTCAGTATTAAATAAAATGATATCTCAATTTAATAACTGCCATGTTGTTGTAGCTACGCACTCACACTTAATTGTTACGACGTTACCCTTGAAAAACTCTGATGTCATTGTTGCTAGAAAAAATAAAATTAATGGGCAGATATTTTTCAGTTCACTCGATGGATCACCATCTGGATGGTCCGCAGACATGATTCTATATAGTGTTTTTGGCGTTTTGAATAAAAACAATCAATCATTCGATTATGATGTAAAATTTGTAGCTTCATCCATGAGCAACTGGACGCAAACATCAGAAAACATAAATAAATTACGTGAGGCAGTATTACGGCTATCTCAATACAAGCTTCCCGATGCGGATCCATTAAGTAAGTTTATTGTTCAATCCGAGATTTTTTTATCGAAGGTTGAAAATGAGACTTTATAAATTCGTTAAACCATCACAGGCGTTTATCTTGACTGGAAGTGAAGTCGCACTTGCAAATAAGTGTAATCTATTAGGTGCTAAGTCATGGAAATCTACTGCCTCTGAGTTAAACACTTTTATTCGCGGTGATATAAAAGCAAGGGAAGCACTTAAGAAAAAAATCAAAACTGCTTTGAAGGGATATCAAGAAAATCACTGTTTTTACTGTGGGATTCATTTTTCACATTTAAAAAATGAAAATTCAAATGTTCATATAGACCACTTTTATCCTAAAGGAGCTGAACATGGGAATTATGAGAAGTTCGTATTCGAAATGAATAACCTTGTTTTATCTTGCTGTCTATGTAATGGATTAGGTGTTAAAGGAGAAAATGATTACGGAATAAACAATGGCGAGTCTATTCTTAGAATTGGTAGCACTATCATACACCCATACTTTGATAATATTGATGAGCACTTCTTTCTAAATGAAAATACCGGTGTAATTGAGTTCATTAACATTGATAAATCCAAAGCAATTAAAACCGAAGAGGTTTTTAGATTAAATTCCCCCGCGCAAATAAGGGCTAGGCTTGGAGATATTCTAGTTGAATTTCTTACGGGAAATAACTCGGGAAGATCTTTGAGCGAAAGGATAACGGATTCTATTGGGCTTTCTGGTAGGGTGGCTTCAAATTGATTATTTAATTTTTCATTTAATACTCGAGAAAACGCACTCTCCTTAATACGATTCCCAATGAATTTATTAAGGGGGTGCATGATGAACTATGTTTTTTATCCATTACGAAGTTTTTTGTTATTGGTCATTATTAGTTTTACTAAACCAGAGTGTACTGGCTTCTGAACTTGACGAGCTCGCCCCCCCTCAACGCCTAATTGACCAAGTCCAGCTATCCCTCAACTGCGCTCGCACCGTCGCTGCGCAGTCCGATCCCAATAGTCGCCGCCGTTGACCCGCTGCTGCATGCTTCGATCAGCGCATACTGAGAGCGGTCAGACTTCCTCACTTGCTAAGCCAAAAGTTGATGGCATTGCCGTTGAGCTTTTGCCAGCTTCAACTTCCGTTTTTGGCACAAAGCCGCCTGTTATGCAGTAACAGTGCACCAGACATCGACAGGCAGCTTTGAGTTTGCTTGAGCACTTTGTTAGCATTCATTGCTATCACTCAACTCGACGCTGCTTTAATATTTTGCTTATTTCGTTCACTGCCGCCTGCTCTTCTTTTTGGAACGTATTTGGTTCAATGGTCGCAATCAAAGATTGATAACCTAAAAATGCGGAAACAGCTCCCATCAATATCGTAATAAGATCAGTCTTTCCGTTGTACATAGCCCAAATAGCCGCAGCGAAAGTTAACAAAACGGTAAGAGCATAGAACGGCTTCAAGCGCTGAATTTTCTTTCGTTGTTCAATTTTTATGTTTTCAGCTCTAAAGGGACGGTCAGCCAGTAATTCTTCGTTTGTGCAATGAATATAGAGTTTAAACTCACTTTTAGAATTATCATTTACGTTAAAATCCCCGTTAACGTTTATGTCACCGCCATTGTTAAAGTCTCTCAATTTTAACTCCATACTCTAACATTCCACGATTGAATGCTAATAATTTAATAGATGGTGCCTCACCCGTAAGTGGTGCACTCCCCACCTTCTTTTTTTGATCATTACTCATACAAAATTAACGTCGAGATACATCTTTGGCAACATGTTTCCTGAAATATATAATATGTCTTCCGATAAGATTTATACACAGAGTTTAAGTATCCAGCTTAGCGGACGCGTCAGAATCAAGCGGTATTTTTGAAATTTCTTCGTATTCTCATTTGATTTTATCGAGGCAGCTCATTAACACCGTCATTTACCTAAACGGGTGTAAGCAAATTCTCCTAACCCGGCATTTCCTGTTTGCAGGGTTAGAAGGTGTTCAGATTTTTTCAGTCAACCAGCCACGCCTCACGACAAAGAGTGTATTACTCAACTATTACTCCCTTTTAGATGCCTTCTTGGCATACCAAATGCGGGGGGAAACACCACCTCGCTTCAAGATTACATATCGTTCTCGGATGCCAGATGAGTCGCTTGATTTATATTTTGAGAAACTGAGCGTGAAGATGAGGCCTCGTTTGCTGGATTTGAGCACTTCATCGAGCCACTCACGTTCTGCCCACAGGATAGCCCCCTCATCCCGATATTTACTACGAGCATCTGGTTCTTGCCTCCACTCACCCCAGACTCCGCTCTTCAATACCAGTCTATTCATATGGTCATGCCACAGCCGTTCATCATCATCGGAGACCAGTCCAAGCAACTTGTTGAGAGACAGCCCTAGTTTTGGACGGGCTTTAGCTCCCCGAGCGGCCCACTCTTCACCCTCGTCAATACCAATGGGATATTTCTCCGGTTCCCAAATCAATGGGTTGAACGGATTATTAGCAGTGTAGCGATCAACACGTCCATCTGAACCAAAACGTGGCAACCAAAGATCGTAATCAGGGGACCTTGAAAACTTTGTACATTGCCCGACCGCACCACGCCCCTTAATCAGCGCGGAATCTATACGGACATGTACGCCATCCGGTGAAGTCCAGTAACCGTAAAGCGGTAGGAACTGATCATCCGAGTCTTGGGAAAAACCGACCTTTGCAAACAGCGACTCTTTGCCAAGAAGCGTTTCTTGATTTTCTTTGCGTTCCCCGAGTAGATATGCCCGAGCCTCTTCTGGAACACAGTCTTTATGATCTGATAACCATGAGCCATCATCAAACGAAACATCTTCGTCTTGTAGGAATTCTTGCCAAGGGTTCAGGCCATCCAAATAATAGCATTGTCGTGCCACGGGTAAGGTCTTCACGAGTGTGGTTGCTGCAAAAAGGCGAGCATGCCGTTGAATGTGTTCAGCATAGGTCTCGAACTGTTCGTCGGGACGGTAGCGAGTCGTTTCGGGAAAATCGGAAATGCTTTTTGCACTTGGCCAACGTTTGATCACTTCATCGGTTATGTAATCACTGGCTTCATTTTTCGATATATCAAAAAGTCTTGCCAAGCTTGGAATATCGGTTTTATCAAATTCATATCCAAAATCAAAATCAGTTCGTCGGTCTTTATTGACCGGCCAGCCATCGCGTTCAACGATACCTTTTAGAGGCATTTGAACATCTACCCACAGTTTCTCCAGTTCGGAACTCATGAATTTATCGCCTTCAATATGTCTGAGGCATCGGGCAAGATGAAGTTTGTTGAGCACGTGCAAATCGGTTCGCTTAGCTAGCGCTGCAATTTTTGAACTCAGAGGTTTGAGCTTTTCTCCATTGTGCAGAGCCGCGCGCGCCAATCCCATCAACAGCCATTGCTGTGCATTCAGAAAAGCAAAATGATGCTCATCTGAGGCCAGAGATGAGTTGTCAACCGAATCAAAACGATCAAGCAAGCACCCTATATCTTCTGTCAATCCGACATCAAGCATGCCCTTCAGACTTCGTGCGGCACTCCATCTGACAAAGGCATCACTATCACCAAGCAGATGCCAGATGATATCAGCGAGGACGTCACTTTCGTCACTCTTACCTGCGAACGCAGCGCGATACTCACCTTCGCCAATTTCATCACCAACCTTTGCAACTGAACTGGAAAGCAAGTCCTCAAAGGCATCTAAAGCCGTCGAAGGGTCAGTGTGGCGAGATAGACTGGTCGCCAGTTGAAGCCATTCGTCTCCTCCGAGCTCAAGGCGCTCCTTCGCTACCGTTTCTAAAACGGTTTGCAACACGAATTTTGGATCGCCGCAAAGTTTGGATAGACGAAGGATGTGTCTGGAGATGCCCGAATATTGGAGCTCGAAAAGCTCGGATCCCTTGAATGCAAAAAGCTTCTTGATCAGATCAGGTGCGCTCTTCCTTGCATGCACCGAACTATTGCCCCAAACCTCCACGCATTCGATTATAAGGTCGAGTGCGCGATCAAATTCAAGCTCGGTAGACTCACAAAGTGCCTCAAGAAACTTGACCCTTTTGGCATACGGGCAAGCAGTCCGGAGTTCCTCTAGCAGGCGACCTCTGCTAACGAATAGCAGCCCATCACTGGACTTAATTTTTTGAATTGCCTCATCCACCGATGATGCAGATGTAAAGTCACATTTGGCAACAATCGTCGCGACGGCTTTGTTTCGAGCCTGTTCATCCTGCTTCTTGCTACGCTCCTGTACTCCGTATTCAGCGCTCGCCCCACCATAATTTCTTTTGGTATTTTCGATAACGCGCCTACGCCGCGCAGCTTCCCGCTGACCTTGGAGATGATCACGTAAACTCACGTCATTGATCTCTTCAATGGCATCCACACAGCCCAGCAGGCTCTCCCAGAGCCCTTCCCACCCACCAAAACTGTGCTCTTGATCGAGCTTCGTTGCCACAAGAGAGAAGATTGCAGCCTTTTCCTTGGGATTGGCAACCGAAAGCAGATCGTGCAAACCCTTACCGACCTGCCACTCATGCCAGCCATGATCTTCACATATTGTGAGAAGCACCGCCGCACGGCGCGCATCAAGATGTCCCGCTTTCGCGAGGTAGCAGGCAAGCTGTGGAAGTCCGTAGGAATAATCCACAACATCCTGATCATCCCAGCGTATCAGCTTATATATCGCCGGAAAGCCGATGGATGAAGCGGCGGCACGTCCGAACAGTGTCCATCCGAACTTTGATGGCTCATGCTGGAAGATCGTCTGACAAAGGTTCATGAGCCGGTGCGAGACCTCCGGCTTCACAAACCCTCCAGGCTGTTCTGCGGCGTAGTGCAAGGCGGAGTAAATCAAGTCGAAGTCATTACCACCCATCTGATCAAGTTCAACCAAACCTTGTGCGTAGTACTCCTGTGCTTCGCCAATGCTCATCGGTAGCAACGATGCAGCCAAATCCTGGTAGGACTCGCCGCGTTGTTCGATGTAGTCATCCTTTACTATGTCGCTGGAAATCATCGCGGAGTACGCTCCTGCGACATCGGACAGATTGGGGCACCTAGCGATAAGAGCGAGTACGCTTAGCTTGTCACCCAGCGAAAACCGGTTCAAGCCAATGATTTCAATGAGCTCTTCAGCCTCTTTCTTTTCGACCGTTTCGCAATGGCGAAGCAGCAGTCTGACAAGTCCAATGCCGACGTGTCGCGCAACATTGTCTCTTCCGGTTTCAGCTCTCCAGTGGACATCGGGTCTCAACGAAGATTTCCAGACAGTCAAGAACTCGGCCAGAACGTCATTTGAAAGCGTAACCTTCGACAGAAGGGCTGACTCAATAGGTTTGACTAGCTGCAGGACGCAGGCCACGCCCTTCACAATATCTTCTCGTTCATGCCCGGAAAACTGCTTGCGTTTCTCTGGCTTCCGACCCTTTCGCCCCCTGTTGTGGTCTCTTGTGATGATGAGGTTATCAAGGAACGCGCTGAAGTCAGCTTCGGTGGCTATAGATTTTGCCTTTCGCCCTGTTTTCACTTCCTCCGGCAAAAGATGATGAAAAGACAGCTCTTTGCCTGACGACCAGGACGTGATGCAAGCCGATTGAACAGACATCCAAACACCGTTAATGCCATGACGTTCGCCATAGTCGTAGCATGATGGCCTACGGTATCGACATAACTTGAGCAACCGCTTCGCGGCCTGCCTTGAATTCACGATTAAGGAGTCCATCGCCGCACCAGCAATAGCCCCCTGCAGCTCCATTTTATAGTCGGAGTTATCTTGCGGAACTTTGTTCTGGTAACTCTGTGAAAGCAAACTCGTCGCTAGCGAAACAGCCTTGAGTTGGCTTTTCGAAAGGCCATACTCCTTAGACAGGAGACCGATTTGCAAGGTAAGAGACAGGCACCTTTTCGATGCTGCGAATTTGGCGAGGGCCTGCAAAGCATCACTTCCATTCGAGACTTCGTGTTGTGCGCAAAGAGTGATCAGTTCTTCAATTACGGAAAGTGCAAACTTGAAACTCCATATCTGGATATTCCGGTTAAACGACGAGTACTCGTTCTTCAGTACACTCAAGAACATAATCGCCGCGACGTCAGATGCCTCCGGCCCCGAGCGGTCAAACCGTTTGGTCTCATCATCTTTATTAAGATGCCAATTTATCCACCCAATGGCCCTGTTTTGATGAATGCGCGCTTCGTCCAGTTCATCGGTAAAACTGTAAGCGACGATCAGACGTGCATCACGCCCACCGCGCCAGCCAGATCGATCATTGAACAGGCGGCGAGAGGCATCAGAATCTCCAAGGATCGTCGCCAGTGCCGGAGAACGCCGGATAAACTGATCACCCCTCGCATTTGCCGAAGCTACCTGTGAGAGTTGCATGGTCAAGCTCAGAACTCTGTCTAGGTTGTCGCCTCGTATGGCAAGCGAGAATGCCGCATAAAGGCGCGCAAGTTTCAATTTTCGCCGTCCATATTCAGTCTCGATCATAGAAGGAAACTCATCGGAGCCAGCAAGCTGATAAGCTCTGTCGCTGTCGCCAATTACCACAAGGAAATGCGGAAGCGCTTCTGCAGCGTACATTGAATCTTTCTGGCGCGTTAGAAGCCTATGTGCAATGGACTGCTGGGCTGCTGCCTCTCTTGCATAGTGATCCTTGATATAGGTTTCAGTGGGTTCGTCGCGAAAAATCACACCATGTTTGACCAGCTCAAGCATCGGCGCAAGATCAGATGCCGCGCTTTTGACTTGCGTTTCTGACCAGCCCAGAGCCTCAGCAAGTTCAGTTAACGGAATGGGTGGTGGAAGAAGCGATAAAGCGGCGAAGAATTCGCGAATCTCGCTCTCAAGCCAGCCTGCCATATGTAGATCCCGGAATATCTTCACGCATTTTTGTGCGATCAATTCTTCGACGGATATTTCGCTCTGCGGCGCATTGCCGGACACATGCGAGTCCCAACTTTCGACGAGGTACTCAAGGACGCGGGCATTTCCTTGCGATCGCGCAAAAACTGCGGAAAATTCCACATCGGTGATATTTTTACGCCTTGTTTCAAGAAAGCTCCAAGTTTCCTCCTTCGTGAATGGTTCGAGCGCGAGACGCTTCGTCTGGCTCTTTCCGATTACACTTTCCATCCGGTGAGGACGCGCAGTAAGCAGAAGCTTCACACCTTCGATAGGTTCTGCGCTCAGCGATGCAAGGAGAAGTCTAGGGAAGGCGATTTCATTTCGCGCCTCAGCTTCCAACTGCGCATTGTCTGCTGCGTCCAAAACAACCAGTATACCTTGCAGTGAAGACTGACTTTTGACAGTCTCGCTCGCCTGCTTGAAACGCTTGCGGGCAATTTCGATCAACCCATATTGATCGCTGTCGGTTGGAAAAAGTGGATCGCAGAGTCCGCGGGTCGCCAGTTCATTGACGATTTGCAGAAGGCCAACCCGAGGAAGGTGACGTGCCTGGGCTTCAGAGCGATACGACCCGCCACCGAAACAGTCGAACACCACGATTTCGAAAGTATCTGTCAGATATGTGGTCAGGCTCTGGATGAAGACGGTTTTTCCAACACCGCCGTCAGCATGGAGGAATACGGGAAGATTGCTGGCTTCGATCTCGTCTTTGACATCTTGCGAGGCGCTGCGCTCAACGACATCACCAACATCAACAAACCGCGTATCCGCTGGAAATAACTGATCCTCATCACATTCAAGAGCATCGAGGATATCTTCACGCCTGATAGAATTCTTGCCCTGCCCCTCGATTTGCGACTTCTCTCGGACAAGCTCTACGAGTGCAAACAGCCTCCTTGCAGCCAGTCCGCTTGAGTCAGCCGACCAATCACTGATTGTTCGTCGCAAGAATCGGTTCTGCGCAGGTAAATCATTTGTTGCAGCACGAAACTCGATGAGCAGGAAAATATCCTTCGCTTCGACCTTCTCTTCCTTGCACCAGGTTTTGAGGTACTCAAGTTGCTTCTTGGCGCTACTGGACCCCGGTGCACGACCCGATTTCAAGCACGCGATAGCATCCCAAAGCTCACAAGAAAATTCCGCATTCGTCACGAACCCGAATGACAATTTCTTCGCTATATCTTCATCCGAAATGCTGGCCTTAAAGTTTCGCAGTGTTGCAGCGAATTTCTTGATCGTTTTTTTCAGATAGGATGATGTGACGGGCTCGGAAGCTTCCTTGTATTTGAACTGCAAAATCTGCTGGGCTATGCAGGTCTCGAAAGTATCTCCATTGCCATAATAAAGAACAAGGTCAGCTATATCCTCTGCCTCTTTTCCAAGCTTTAGATCTTCGTTAGGGGATAGGCCTTCGATCACTATCGCGAAAAGATCATCCTTCGGGAACACAAGCTGAAGAGCTCGCCGCGCTGCCCACCGTTCATGAAAAGTGTGTCCCGCACGTGATACTCTGACTTTGTCTACGCTCCTTACTGCTATATTCATAGAAATCTTGACCCTTAAAAATTATTTTATTTCACCATATCCACGTTTAGAGACCTAAGCCAGAACATACTATTGTAACTACTTGAATACCTTTAATATCCGCTATTGGCGCAGACTGTGTGAAAACCCTTGCCATAAACTTAGGGCGCGCGTCTACGCAAAATATGAAATTGCTCAATTGGATAGTTAGGGCCAATTTTACACACGAGCACGGTTTTAAGCTCTATTTTCGGCCGTCTCTCTTTGACCAAACACCTTTTCACACAACATATGCACAGAACAGGCTCCCAGGGCATTTTCACGGGTACAATTCCACTACGAGGACAGAAACAACACTACCCTCGTAGATAAAACCATAGTAACGATTACCAAATGAACGTAGACCGCTCAAATCAATTTATGTAACCCGGCCTATTGGGTGGTCATTATGGTGGTCTTGACAGAAAGGGAATTCAGGTTTAGCTTATTTATTAGCCAGTTACTGGCAAAGGCGATCCCAGTCAGA
>OBJT01000120.1_pt1 | contig 19586 bp, 14 predicted proteins | sample 1519861 | NCBI WGS metagenome assembly OBJT01 (sample SAMN02401118, study PRJEB22541) | soil metagenome, isolate JX
ACGCCACCGTTTCTGAGTCCACCACCGCACGAGTAAGTTTTACTTTAGAAATAATTTTCTTCGGATCAATATCAATCACAGGACACCACGTTTGGAACACGGCATTTTTACCCACTAGAGTTGGTTCAATCGCGTTGATCCACACCGTAAACTGTTGACGAGTAAATTTACGATCCATCATATAACTCAATACCGCCCAGTCTTTACGGCGTGGTGGCATCACGACAGGATCGGTATGAATGACCAAATCCCCTTGTTCAAATCTGAATTTCTTTAACAAGGCAATATCTTCAGCAAATTGTGGCTGTTTCAAGAAATTCTCCATCGCAGGAGTAGGTGTTGCGATGACCACACGATCAAACAACTGGCTTTGACCGAGTGCATTTTCTACCAAAATCTTGTCGCCTTGCTCTTCGACTTTCTCAACCGCAGCGCCACTATGGATCTCAATCCCCTCAATCAGACGACTGACCAAAGCAGGTGTTCCGCCTTTCATTCGCAGTAACGCTTCACCTTCGGTCAACTGACGAATAAATTCTAATAAAGGTTTCGCTGGCCATTCTCCAATGGTTTTTGGATGGCAGGTACAAATGGTATAGAGAACTGGCATGACCGTTCCATGCCAAAACACTTCTTCAATATGGTACTGATTCATAAACTCAGCAAGCGTGATGTCTTGATTCTCAGATTTAAAGAACTGATTCACTGCTGTTTTAAGCTGCAACATTCCTTTGACCAAGCGCCAACCGTATTGCTGAATACCTTTGCGGTTATTAATAATCGGAAAATTACCGATACGACTACGAGAGGTTGTCAACCATGTGTCTGTTCTATCTTCAAATAACCAACTGCATGCCATAAAGGTACGGACAGGAAAAGTTTCTATGCCTAGATAACTGGCTAAACTTAACGTGTTCTTCCAAAGCTTTGGATTCATCACACGCAATGGAGCATCAATGATACCGCCATCAAAATCTATACTATGGCTATCCATACCCCGACCTGCGAGTGCTTCGAAGATCGTTACTTTATGTCCTGCATCATGTAGGATTCTGGCTGCAGCAAGCCCTGCCATTCCACTGCCGATAATTGCAATATCCAAAATTATGTCCCATCAGTTGATGATTTTTATTGATTATGACCGATCATTAACCTAAACACCTTATTAAAAAATACCAGATTCAGCATTTCAGGCAGACTTTTCTCTAAATATCGTATTCACACCTCGTTACATTTTACCAAGATGCATTTTTTACCATAAGCATATGAAAATATTAATTAAAATTTAAACACACCACAAAAATATACAGATCCTTCTACATTTTTCCATATTTTAGCTTCGAAAGGCTTTGCAAAGTGCAAAATTCAGGCTATTCTGTTTGTACAACAATGAGAACTGAGTCACATAATAAACTGTATAATTATAAGTGACCTAACATTAAAAAAATCAATAGAGAACGTTATAGCCGAAGCCCATAACTCTAGCGGAGTTATGGGCTTTCTTATATAAACAATTGATACCTAAAACAATATAGATTACATCACGCCAAATTTCCCACGATTGAAATCATGTATCGCTTCGGCAATCTCAGTTTTACTGTTCATGACGAATGGTCCATAACCTTCAATCGGTTCATTGAGTGGCTGACCCGTTAAAATCAAGAATTTACTGTCCTGCTCAGCTTTGATTGAAAAATCAATTTCTTCTCGGCTAAGCACCACTAAACTTGGCGATTGTATCTGTTGTACTTCATTTAAAGTCACCTCACCTGCAAGTAACACCAACAACGTTGTATGGCCTTCAGTCACATAAAAATGATGTTGCTGACCTTCAACAATTGTCCCATCCCAAACATTGACTGGACTGAATGTCGTTGCAGCGCCTTGGGTGTCTTGATATTGCCCAGCAATCACACGTAACTCACTGCCCACATCATCAAGTGCAATATGTTGAATCTGTGCAGCATCAATTGCTTGATACTTGGCAGGGGTCATTTTGGAATGAGCAGGTAAATTTACCCAAAGCTGTACCATTTCAAATAGACCACCTTGCTCAGCAAAGGCTGGTGAATGAAATTCTTGATGCAAAATCCCACCACCTGCGGTCATCCATTGCACATCACCTGCTTTGATGGTACCACCACCGCCAGCAGAATCTTTATGCGTCACCTCACCTTGATAAGCAATCGTTACCGTTTCGAAGCCACGATGTGGATGAGTACCCACGCCATGCTGAGCTGTGGTTGGTTCAAAGCAATACGGTGCAGCATAATCTAATAGCAAAAATGGGCTAATGCTTTGTCCTAAACGATCATAGGAAAATAGGTTATAGACAGGAAAACCGTCACCTACCCAGTGCATATGTTTATTTTGATAAATACCAACAATCTTTTTCATCTATATACTCCTATAGTGTAGAAGTTCTGATCTTGGTCTTTATTTTACGCCCCTCTATCCAAGGCTTATAGCATCAGTTTGACAACACATTATTCTATATACGGGACAATTCAAGTAATTATCACCAATAAAACTGATACAAATCTTAATCATCCCATTTTTGATATTGTTTATCCTATTTTTTAGACTTCATTCAATTCAATAATTTCACTAGCATGATTCAAAGCAATACAAACAGAGCAAATTAGGCTCATTTTTATTTTACAACAACATGAGGAAACAACGATGGCTCAAGACTATATTCGCCTAGACAAAGATAATGCAGCAGTGCTTTTAGTGGACCACCAAACTGGTTTACTTTGATTGGTTCGTGATATTGATCCAGATAAATTTAAAAACAATGTATTGGCACTTGCAGATGCCGCAAAATACTTCAATTTACCAACCATCTTAACCACAAGCTTTGAAAATGGTCCAAATGGTCCACTGGTTCCTGAACTCAAAGAAATGTTCCCAGATGCACCTTATATTGCTCGTCCTGGTCAAATCAATGCATGGGACAATGAAGACTTTGTAAAGGCGGTTAAAGCAACTGGCAAAAAACAACTGATTATTGCAGGTGTTGTGACTGAAGTTTGTGTGGCATTCCCAACACTTTCAGCACTTGCAGAAGAGTTTGAAGTCTTTGTCATCACCGATGCTTCGGGTACCTTTAACGAATTGACGCGTGATGCAGCTTGGGATCGTATGTCTAAAGCTGGCGCTCAGTTGATGACATGGTTTGGTATGGCGTGTGAACTACATCGTGACTGGCGCAATGATATCGAAGGTTTAGGTGCATTATTCTCCAATCATATCCCTGATTATCGCAACCTGATCAATAGCTATAATCAAAATACATCACAAAAATAAAATACACACTGAAGATTAGAGTCCTGCATGCGACTCTAATCTTCTCTCGATATAGGACTACATCGACCTTGATTAATTCATTTGATGATTTCCATTATTTCTATCTCGTGGTGAAACACGGTGGCTTTAGTGCTGCCAGTGAGGCAGAACATATTAGTAAGTCAAAGCTCAGTCGTCGAATTATTGAGTTGGAAAACAAATTTAATGTCAGCCTCATCCAACGAACCACACGGCATTTTAAGGTGACTGAACTCGGTCAAGAGTTTTATGAAGAGTGCTGCAAAGTGATTGCACAAGTTGAATGTGCTGAAAATGTGTTACTCAAACAAAAAAGTGAACCTCAAGGTTTGGTCAAAATCAGTTGCCCACCACTGATGATGCATTTCCAAATCCGCAAGTTATTAAATGAATTTCTAAAAGCCTATCCCAAAGTCGAAATTGCCTTAGAACTGACCAGCCGTCGTGTCGATCTGATGCATGATGATATTGATATCGCCATACGAACCAGCTTTGAACCTAACGAAGACTCAAGTCTCATTGTCCGTGATGTGATTCAGACTGAACATTGTTTGGTTGCTGCACCAGAGCTTTTGCAGGGGCAACACATCCAACATTATTCAGAGTTATCACACTACCCAAGCGTGGCTTTAGGGATCCAAAAAAACCAATATTTCTGGCATCTGTGTCATGTGAAAGACGATAAAAGCGTGGATGTCCCCTATACGCCTCGCGTTAGAAGCAATGATCTTGCGGGAGTATATTATGCTGTCAGTGATGGTCTAGGCATCGCAGATTTGCCCTATTTAACCGTACAAGCTGATATCGAAAAAGGCAAATTGATTCATATCCTACCCGAATGGAAGTCTAATCGAGGTACGGTGCAACTGGTTTATGCATCACGCAAAGGACAACGTTTAGTGGTTGAAAAACTGATTGATACTTTAATCGAAAATTTAAGACGTCTGCCTGAAAGCCAACACCAGCATGGCTATCTTTCGACTTAAAAAACGGTCATGAATGGGCATGACCGCTCTTTAACAAGTTTGGATCTTCAGATATCCAAGATCTACTCAGATAGATCCACACAGAAATACTTCATCTCGAGATATTCTTCAATACCAAATTTTGAACCTTCGCGGCCTAGACCTGATTGTTTGACTCCACCAAATGGTGCAACTTCATTTGAAATCGCGCCCGTGTTGATTCCAACCATGCCATATTCAAGCGCTTCGCCAACACGCCATTGACGAGCTGTGCTTTGAGTAAACACATAGGCCGCCAAACCAAATTCAGTATCATTTGCCATCGCTACGGCTTCGTCTTCAGTTTTGAAACGGAATAACGGCGCAAGTGGACCAAAGGTTTCCTCTTTCGACACTTTCATGTCTTGGGTGACGTTGGTGAGTACCGTCGGCTCAAAGAAAGTGCCACCGAGTGCTGAACGCTGACCACCAATACGTATTGTCGCGCCTTTTGCAGTGGCATCCGCAATATGTGACTGAACTTTGGCAATTGCATCTTCATCAATCAATGGACCTTGGGTGGAAGCTTCCTCACGACCATCGCCGACTTGTAGCTTGGATACTGCTTCGACTAAACGGTCTGCCAAGGCATCGTAAATACCCTCTTGCACATAAATTCGATTCGCACAGACGCACGTCTGACCACTATTGCGATATTTGCTCGCCATAATGCCCTGAACGGCTTGATCGAGATTGGCGTCATCAAACACCAACACAGGTGCATTACCACCTAATTCAAGCGATAGCTTCTTAATGGTTGGCGCACATTGCTGCATTAAAATGCGACCCACTTGAGTTGAACCTGTGAAGCTCAGCTTGCGCACAATATCGCTCTCACACAGCGTTTTACCGACCTCAATCGCGTCACCGCTGATATTTAACAAGATATCAGCAGGCAGACCTGCTTTTAGAGCCAGCACTTCCAGTGCATATGCGGTCAAAGGTGTTTGTTCAGCAGGTTTGACCAACATCGAACATCCCGCAGCAATTGCTGGTGCAGCTTTGCGTGTGATCATCGCCGCAGGGAAATTCCACGGCGTAATCGCAGCTGTTACCCCAATTGCTTGTTTAATCACAAGCAAACGTTGATTTGGCAATGTCGGTGTTAAAACCTCACCATCGATACGACGAGCTTGCTCTGCAAACCAACGGATGAATGAAGCCGCGTAACCAATTTCACCTCGTGCTTCAGCCAACGGTTTGCCTTGCTCGGCAGTTAAAATCTGAGCAAGATTTTCTTTATGCTCAAGCATCAACTGATACCACGCCAACAGCACATCAGCGCGAACTAAAGCAGTTTGCTTTTTCCATACGGCTTGGGCTTGGGCTGAACGCTGAATCGCGGCTTCAACACCTGCACGGTCATAGCTTTTCACCCATGCCAGTGTTTCGCTGGTCGCAGCATCTTTCACTTCGATATCATTATGAGCTGCTGGCGCAGCGAATGAAATATCGGGGTGCTGTAATAAATACTGCAAATTGTTTTGAATCATGCAGATTGCTCCACTGTTTGTGCACTGTCTGCTGTTAATGCTGCAAAACCTTGTTTTAAAATATCGAGACCTTGACGGAATTGCTCAGCAGGAATGGTTAACGGATATAGGAAACGAATGACATTACCGTATTTACCACAAGTAAGAATCAATAAACCATGTTCCATAGCATAAGTTTGTACTGCTTTTGCTTGCTCCGCTGTTTCTAGCTCGGCAGCAACCATTGAACCCAAAGCACGAATTTGAGTAACAACTTCGCCTGAAGACTGTTGAATTTCTTTTAAAACGGTAACCAACGCTGCACCCAGCTGATTGGCACGCTCACATAAGTTTTCTTCTTCGATTGCATCAATCACCGCATGCGCAGCAGCAACCGCGATTGGGCTACCTGCATACGTGCCCCCTAAACCGCCTGGGTTTGGTGCATCCATCACTTCAGCACGCCCCACTACACCTGAGATAGGGAAACCGCCCCCCAAACTTTTCGCCATCGTGATCAAATCGGCTTTGGTTTCATAATGATTCATGGCAAATAATTTGCCTGTGCGCGCAAAACCAGATTGCACTTCATCAGCGACCAATAAAATACCGTGCTTATCACACAAAGCACGTAAGCGCTTTAAGAATTCAGCAGGTACTACATTAAAACCGCCTTCACCTTGTACAGGTTCAAGCACAATTGCCGCGACATCATGCGGGGCAATATCTTCGCTAAAAATATCTTCAACACTTTCAATCGCTGCTGCAACTGAAATACCTTTTTCTGGCACAGGATAACGCGCATGGAATACACCTGCTGGCATCACACCAAAGTCACGTTTATACGGTGCTGTTTTACCGGTCATTGCCATCGTCATAAACGAGCGACCATGGAAACCATTACCAAACGTAATGATGCCGTGACGACCAGTATATGAACGTGCAATCTTCACCGCATTTTCAACTGCTTCTGCACCTGTAGTGAAAAATGCTGTTTTCGCTGCACCTGCGATCGGCGCACGCTGATTAATGCGTTCAGCCAAAGCTACATAACTTTCATAAGGTGTGACTTGATAAGCGGTATGGGTAAATTTAGTCAGTTGCTCTGTGACAGCCGCGATCACTTTCGGATGACGATGGCCTGTATTGAGTACTGCAATACCACCTGCAAAATCGATATATGGTTTACCTTCCTTGTCCCAAATGGTTGCATTTTCAGCTTTTTCTGCATACCACTGACACATCACACCGACGCCACGTGGCGTTGCTTGCTGTTTGCGTGTATTCAGTGCAGAATGTTGAGTATCCATTTTATTCCCTCATATCTCATCATCAGTTACAGCTTTGGTCGTACATCCTAGGGGTCGATTTTTAGGATGCGATACAATGGCTGCCTATAGCTGTAATTTCGCTCGTCTAATGGCAAGTGACGAGAGCCATTTTTAAACTGTAGGAGAGAGCCAATTGCGTAGCTTACTTGGAGATCATTTACTGCAAAGACTCCAACAAGACACTGAAGGGAAACTACATCAACGTCTTTTCCGTTGTCTGCGTGCTGCAATTATGGATGGTGTGATCCAACCGATGACGCGTCTACCTGCGTCACGTGATTTAGCCAGTGAAATTCATGTCTCTCGAAACACTGTGCTGAGTGCTTATGAGCAGTTACAAGCAGAAGGTTATTTAGAAGCACGCACGGGACATGGCACTTGGGTCGCTGAAAAACTGCCTGAAACTTTTTTAAACAGCAGAAATAAAAATAAGAAAGCTGAGATAGCTCATATTGAAAGCTCTTATGCCTTATCACAGCGTGGCTCAAACTTATTGGGTTATGCGGCAGCTTCACCCCATCAATGGGGAGCGTTTGTGCCGGGCGCACCCGATGTGACTGAGTTTCCCCACCATATCTTTAGTCGCATTCAAGCACGTTTGAGTCGTGAACCTGATGTCAATCGACTGATTTATAGCAATGCAGGGGGATGTATTGAGCTCAGGAGCGCATTGGCAGATTATTTAAAAGTCGCACGCTCTGTGCAATGCGATGCGGATCAGATCATAATCACCGAAGGTATTCACCAAGCCATTGATTTAGTATCTCGTGCACTCAGCGATATCGGGGATCGTGTTTGGATCGAAGATCCTGCCTATTGGGGGATGCGCAACACGCTCAGGATCAACGGTCTGGATATTCAACCGATGCCTGTCGATGCAGAAGGCATTATTCCTGAAAATAACTCAACCCAGCCGCCAAAACTGATCTTTGTTACACCCTCACACCAATATCCATTGGGTTCCCATCTCAGTTTGGATCGACGTCGACAGTTGATTCAGATTGCACGCCAGCACAACAGTTGGATCGTGGAAGATGATTATGACAGTGAATTTCGATTTTCTGAGCAACCTTATCCGGCCCTGCAAGGTTTAGAACATAACGCCCCCGTGTTATATATGGGCACCTTTAGTAAAACCATTTATCCCTCATTGCGGATCGGTTATTTGGTAGTGCCTAAACCACTATTTTCACCCTTACGTATCGTTGCCGCAGAACTCTATCGTGGCGGACATTTACTGGAACAAAAAGCTTTAGCCGAATTTATTCGTGAAGGTCATTATGAAGCGCATATTCGACGTATGCGCCTATTGTATGGCAAACGTCGGGATTATTTGGTGAGCTTGATTCAACGTTATCTAGGTGCTGAGTTTTTACATGAATACGATGAGGCTGCGGGCTTACATCTGGTTTTAAAACTCCCCGATTATTGTGATGATGTTGCCATCGCAGCAACTGCGTTGGAACGTGGGGTCAAAGTCCGCCCTCTCTCCCAATACTATATGCAATCCCATGCTCATGCACAACGCGGTTTGCTCATGGGCTTTGCCTGTGTCAATGAAAAAGACATGGTGATGGCGTTTGGAGTCTTACTGCAATGTCTACGTGAAGCAAAAGTACCGACACTTTCCGCATAAATCCAATAAAAAAAGAACCTCAACATGAGGTTCTTTAATTCGCTTCAACGTTTCGGATTAAAGCGATGGCTTTTCTTGAATCATTTCACCCTGTGCGCTCTTTCCCCAGTTGAATTTCTGAACCAGAAAACCTACTGCCACAATGAATAAGGCCAATAATGAAGTGTAGGTCACTTCTTTAAAATATGTACCTTCAATCAACATGGTAATGATCGAACCAATGATCGCAAAAATCACCAGATAAGTCAGCCAAGGAAATAGCCACATTTTAAAATCAATTTTGGCCCCTTCAGCTTCAAGTTTTTTACGCATCCGTAGCTGTGAAAACGCAATGGTCAAATACACATACAACGCTGCCGTACCCGTTGCCAGCATGAAAATATCATACACATTCATACTCTCTGTGGCGGTCAAAAAAGTTGCGAACAAGGCAAATAAACATGATGCAATTACACCAATGCCTGGACTGCCTTTTTTATTTAAATAACCAAAACTTTTGGGTGCATCACCGCGTTTAGATAATGAAAATAGCATCCGTGAACAGGTATACAAGGCGGAGTTAAAGCAGCTACACACCGAAGTCAGTACCACGAAACTCACAATATGACGTGCTTCAGGAACGCCCAAAGCACTCAAAGTTACACTATAGGTTCCCCATGTCGGGTCTTTTAACAACGGGTTGTTATAGGGAATCAAACACACGGTAATCAACATCGAACCCACATAGAACAGCATAATTCGCCATACAATCGAGTTGGATGCTTTGCGGATTTCCTTAGATGGATTTTTCGACTCTGCTGCAGCAACGGTGACGATTTCAGCTCCGATATAGGCAAACATCACCCCAAGTAAAGCGGTAATCACAGAGGAAAAACCATTGGGCATAAAGCCTTGTGCGGTGAGATTACCTACACCTGCGGCAGATCCCTCTCCCCAAGGCCAGAGGTGCATAATGGCTAAACTACCGATCACTAAAAAGATCACAATCGCAATGACTTTAATCAATGCAAACCAAAATTCAAACTCACCATAATTCTTAACGTTTTGTAAGTTGATCCAAACCAGTGACCCAATCACCAACAGCATATAGCCCCAAATTGGGATAAAGGGAAACCAGTTGTTCAAGATTTTGCCTGCAACATAGGCCTCCCATCCCATGAGTAATGCCCATGAACACCAATATAACCAACCAATGGTAAATCCCGCCCAACGACCAATGGCACGGTCAGCATAAGTAGAAAAGGAGCCACTGTCAGGGTTTTGAACCGCCATTTCCCCTAACATACGCATAATAAATAAAACCAGTAACCCACCTAGGGCATAAGCCAAAACAGCCGCAGGTCCAGCGGAGTAAATCACATTGCCCGAACCGATAAATAATGATCCACCAATCACGCCTGCAATAGAGATCATGGTCAAATGTCGTGATTGCAATCCATGTTTTAAATTTTGGGAGAGATTGGCTTCAGAACCGTGTTGATGTGCTGCCATATCATTTTCCTTAACCTATTGGGGATATTTGCAACCTGAGAATTGTTCATCTCAATGCCCCATATATCCCTAAAAATGGTGTTGTTCAAACCTGCTCTCCTCAAATAAAAGAAAGGACGAATGAACAACGCTTCCGTATGCATACTTGCTATGGCTTTAATTTGTCGTTTTGACTCTGAAGAAACGAGAGCCATTTTTAGAATAAAAGAGAGAGCCAATTGTAAAAATTATGCACAATTTTGGCGAGTTTGATGATCAACTCGGTCTGAGTCTCGATCAGTGAATGATCTTTTTAGGAGAATTTATATAAGGAATAAAGTTGTTGTCGTGACATAACAAAAGCCCCTTTCCAATCGCTGCAAAGGGGTTTTCTGAGAAACTTGTTCGGTGGATCTACAAGTTAGAATGGCAAATCATCATCTAAATCAGCAGGTGCTGTCGCAGCAGGTTGTGGTGCAGACTTTGGTGTATTAAAGCCATTTCCAGCTTGTGGATTGCCTGCATAATTGCCTTGATTACCACCATTAAAACCACCACCTTGACCATAACCATTTTGATTGTTGTTATGACCTGTGTTTTGGTAACCACCGCCTTGATTATTGTTAAACCGTGGTTGATTGAAATCACCACCGCTTTGTTCACTTTGCTGACGTGAATCAAGCATTTGCATTTGATCACCGCGAATTTCAGTGCTGTAGCGCTCTTGACCATTTTGGTCAGTCCATTGACGGGTACGTAGTGAACCTTCGATATAGACTTTAGAACCTTTGCGAAGATATTGCTGTGCAATTTCACCTAAACGGTTATGCAATACAATACGATGCCACTCTGTTTGCTCTTTACGTTCGCCTGTATTTTTATCTGTCCACGATTCACTTGTTGCAATCGAGAACTGTGTTAGCGAGCCACCATTCGGAAAAGTCTTTGTTTCTGGATCTTTACCCAAAGTACCGACTAAAATAACTTTATTCACACCACGCATTAGCTGTCTTCATCCTATCTATTTCTATGTTTTACTTTATAAGAGTTATGCTTAAATGGCTACCTCTTTGCCAATCAAGTGCGTTAAATCTTGTCGCCCAGCATCATCTAAACACTGTTTATCGACCTTAATATAAGCAACTTGTTGTTCGGGCATCACCACCACTTCTTCAATACCACGAATTGCCAAAAGTTTTGAAGTCCACTCGTCCGTTTCTTGCATTTCAGGCAGTGCAAGCACTACTGAAGTTAAATAACGCGGCTGAGCAAGACGAAAACTAATCAGCAACCATAGTATAGCAATGACCGTGAGCACACTCCAACCCAGTGCAGTATTCTGTAACATGATCAATTGACCACCTAAAACCCCGCCACAGAATGCCCCTAAAAATTGGGCACTGGCATTGATCCCCATGGCGGTGGCTTTAGATTGTAAGGGTGCAGATTTAGACAACCATGAAGGCAATAAAGCCTCCATCACATTAAACGCAATAAAGAAAATCCCCAAACCTGCAAGTAATACATATTTTGATTCATAACCAAAAATCAAAATAAATAAACCAACGATAATCCCTGCAATAGCGGAGAGAAAAATGCCACGCATTTTACGATACTTCTCTGCCACGATAATGCTTGGAAATGCAAAGAACAGACTGATCAACAATAATGGTAAATAAACCCAACCATGTTGTGATAATGGAATTTGAGCATACTCAATCAACTGCGAAGGCACATAGATAAACATAGCCGTTAACAACAAATGTAGAGCAAAAACTGAAATATGCAGTCGATTCAGGTCGGCCATCTGAATCACTTGTTTAAGCTGTGGCAAATAACCTTGCTGGAAGTTACGATGATGGCGTGTAACTTTTGGAACCAGTAAGAGCATGACAATTGCAATCAAGCCCATTAACGTGGTCACCCAAAATAAGCCTGAAATCCCAACCAAACTGGTTAACCAAGGCCCTAAACTAAAGGCAACCACAAAGGATAAACCAATACTCATTCCCATAATCGCCATGGCTTTGGTTCGCTGTTCTTCACGTGTGACATCTGCCAACAGTGCCATCACCACAGCTGAAACAGCCCCAGCCCCTGCGATCGCACGGCCAATAATCACGCCATAAATCGTTTCAGACATCGCCGCAATCGCGCCACCCAAGGCAAAGAGTAATAAACCAAGTACCACCAATGGTTTACGGCTAAAGCGATCGGCAAGCAAGCTGAATGGAATCTGTAACAGTGCCTGAGTCAGCCCATATACCCCGACAGCCAAACCAATCAATGCAGGCGTTGCATATTGATAGGACTGTCCTGCAACTGCAAATACAGGGATAATCATGAACAAGCCCAACATGCGTAAGGCAAAAATGCTACTTAAGGCAAAGGTTGAACGGCGTTCTAAAGCATTCATCATTTTAAGACACTAAAACTGGCTGAACGGATTATAAGCCATCCGCTCGCAAAGCGTTGAAAAAAACATAACCAAAAAACAAAAAGGGACGTTACCGTCCCTCATCATCTTAGTCGTTTGAACTGAATCCAAACTTAAGAGAGTTGCTGCTGTCGCTTACTATACTGTATCGAGGCAATCACCGCCCAAACAATAAAGGCAACACCAATCAAACCTGTCACAACTTCTGGCACATGTAAACCTGTACCACTTGCAATCATGATAAATGCTAAAGCACCAATCGCATAATGCGCACCATGCTCCAAGAAGATATAGGCATCCAACGTGCCTTTTTCGACTAAATAAATGGTCATGGAACGGACAAAGATTGCACCAATTGCAAGACCCAACATAATGATCACGACATCACTGGTAATCGCAAATGCTCCGATCACGCCATCAAAACTAAATGATGCATCGAGCACTTCTAAATACAAGAAACCACCAATCCCTGCTTTTACCACACCCTTCGACGCACCATCTGCACCTTGCGTCACAGCATTGCCATTGTCGTCCACCTCAGGCTCACCACCCAATAAGTGGCTTAGAACTTTCACACCGATGTATACCACGATGCCCCAGATGCCCGCCATGGTCACCACCAGACGCTTTGCTTCGTCCACATGTGCCGCCATGATCAACATCGCCACCAATGCAATAAAAACTGACATCGCAGGCACACTGGCTAAATGTGCCAGTTTGGATTCAATCCAACGGAACCAATGGGTTTCTTTCTCATCATCAAAAAAGAAGTTTAAGAACACCATGAGTAAGAATGTCCCACCAAAGGCTGCGATCTCAGGATGATGCTCCATTAAACGTTCAGAGTAGGACTTCGGATCATTGAGCGCCAATTTCACCACTTCCATCATGCCCATATCAGCAGTGACAGCAACGATCAAAATCGGGAAAATTAAACGCATGCCGAATACAGCAACGAGAATACCAACGGTGAGGAACAACATCTTCCAGAAGTGATCCCAATTGCGCAGGACGGATGCGTTGACCACAGCATTATCAAAAGATAAAGAAACTTCCATAATCGCCAAAATGACGGTAATGGTGAGTGCCTTTAACATGGTTGAAATGCCAGCTTCTGGGCCATGGGTATAACCCCAATACGCAGACAGTGCTAAACACACAATGGTGAAGAAAATGGAAAAACGGAAATGCTTCATGAGCTGCCTTTTAGACAAAATTATTGGGTCATAAAAATGGCTCTATTGTAGGCGAGTTTTAACCGAAAGATAGAAAAGATTGTTGGACTTATTTGCAGATTCAAGCAGCATAAAACAGACTTCTGTTATAGTTTGGACAAAATTCATTTTTATCATTCTGCAGGTTCATTTCATGGCATTTTCACAAGCGCTTTGGCAGCAAAACCACGATTTATACCAAAAAATATTAGCCCTTCCTTTCAATCAAGAACTAGCAGCGGGCACATTAGATCCAAAAGCATTTTGCCACTATGTGATTCAGGACGCGCATTATTTATTGGCGTATGGTCGTGCACTCGCGATCGCTGCAGCCAAAGCCTATGATGCCGATGATGTGATTCAATTTTCTGAAGCGGCAAAGATTGCCATCATTGTTGAACGTAGTTTGCACAATGATTTTATGCAAGAATTCCACATTAGCAAAACTGAGTTTGAAAACACACCTTTAACTTTGGCTTGCCATCACTACACCTCTTTCTTGACCGCCACAGCATGGTCAGAAAGTTATCCCGTGGTTTTGGCAGCATTACTGCCTTGTTTCTGGATCTATGCCGAAGTCGGTAAGGATATTGTCAATCAATCTGTCGCCAACAATCGCTACCAAGCATGGATTGATACCTATGCAGGTGAAGAGTTTAATACTGCCGTAGCAAATGTGATTGCGACTGTAGATAAAGTTGCCGCGCGTTGCGACCCAGATACTTTAGCGAAAATGCATGCAGCCTATACCATGGGCGCAAAACTCGAATGGTTGTTTTGGGACAGCGCCTATCAGCAACGTCAATGGTTAGGTCTCGACCAAACCTAAGCCGTTCAGTTATTTTTTAGTTTTTAATCGACATAAAAAAGCCCCAATTAAGGGGCTTAGTCGTATATCGTATCGTCCGATATACTGTATGAGGCTCATCTCAAACTGAGGGCATTAAAACACAAAGCTCAAACGCTGCATAGCACCCGCATTAAAATAAATTGACGACAATTAAAGCGACCAAGGCAGGCAGTGCTTGGATATAGATAATCTTCTTACTGGCAGTCAACCCACCAAAAATTCCGGCCACCAACACACAACCTAAAAAGAAATTCGCTAAAGGCAGTGCATAGTTTTCAGGTGCACACAATGACCAAAATAAACCTGCGGCAAGGAAACCATTATAAAGTCCCTGATTTTGTGCCAGTACCTTGGTGAGCTGTGCCTTTTCAGGCGAATTTCCAAATGCTTTCAAACCTGCTGGTTTATCCCACAAGAACATTTCCAACACTAAGATATAAACATGTAATAGACCAATCAATGCAATTAAAATATTTGCTAGCATGTTTTTCGATTCCTTATTCTGCTCATCCTATGATTGAAATGAATGTAGCACTGATCTAGCGATTTTGCTCGATCGGCAATTGGATTTGTGTGACTTTCCAGCTCAAACCCGTTCTTTGCAAGATAATTTTGGTCGGAAAACGATTGTGTGGATGCTGAATTTGCACGGCGAATTGATTGAAAGACTGGTAACGACCTTTATAGCTCACTTTTTCAGCACCAGATAAAGATGCGGATTCGGATGAATGTGTGGTTTGAAAATCTGACTGCGTTTGCATAGGCAAACTGTCCTTGAGTTGTTTGCCTTGCATCAGCATCGTGATTCCCTGCGGTGACACCATAACATCCACCACCTTATCCAGCATCGATGACGCCAAAATTGCCCCAAGTGCAGCGAGTCCACGCTCCGAAGAAGGCGCTTGAGGCATGTCTTGCAACATTTGTGCGTTCACCTGATCTTTTAAACTCTGGCGTACACTTGGAAAATCAATATGACTGGCCAATGCTGCACTATCCTCTTGTTCAATTGCTTGACGGATTTGATAAATCGTTAAATAGGGTGAAGCAAATAAATAGCCGAAGACCAACAACACCAGCACAATGCTGGTCATCTTTAATTTTTGTGACATCTTATCCTCAGCAATGAACAATTTTTTTTACTAAATGGTCTGTGAAACTCACAGATAAACACTTGGGCAATATAAAAATTTCATGTTAAAACATGAGCCACATCATTTATCCGACACAAACTGACGCTTAAAATCGTTTTGTTACAGCTTGAACAATTTTAAATCGCTATTATATAGAGGGTTTGAGGAAACTTCACAATTCCTTGTAGGGAAACAGATTACACTCCCTATTTCAATTTTCACATTACTGAGATGTATTTATGAGTCAAAGTCATATCCGTATTCGAGGCGCACGTACCCATAATTTAAAAAATGTGTCACTCGATATTCCACGTGACAAGTTTGTGGTGATTACGGGACTTTCAGGCTCAGGAAAGTCATCCTTAGCATTTGATACCTTATATGCTGAAGGTCAGCGTCGCTATGTTGAATCACTTTCGGCCTATGCACGCCAATTCCTTTCGCAAATGGAAAAACCTGAAGTTGATTCAATCGAAGGTTTATCGCCTGCAATTGCGATTGAACAGAAGTCGACAAGTCATAACCCGCGTTCAACCGTTGGAACGATTACCGAAATTTATGACTATTTGCGCTTACTCTATGCGCGTGTGGGGACACCCTACTGTCCTGAACATGACTTACCGATGGTCGCACAAACCGTTTCGGAAATGGTCGATGCAGTAAAATCGCTTGAAGAAGGTACGGCACTGATGTTGCTCGCACCTGTGGTTCGTGAGCGAAAAGGTGAATACAGTAACTTATTTGAACAATTACAAAGCCAAGGCTTTGTGCGTGCGCGTGTCGATGGCGAAATTATTGATATTGATACCCCACCTGAATTAGATAAAAAGAAAAAACATACCATCGAGGTCGTGGTTGACCGTTTCAAAGTACGCGATGATCTTGGTAATCGAATTGCTGAATCCTTTGAAACGGCTTTACGTTTAGGTGGCGATATTGCAATTTTATCGTGGATGAATGGCGAACACCCTGAACGTGTCTTTTCAGCGAAACACTCTTGCCCTGAATGTGACCGTGCAGTTGCTGAACTCGAGCCTCGTTTGTTCTCGTTTAACAATCCATTCGGTGCTTGCCCTGTTTGCGATGGTTTAGGGACGCGTAGTCATTTCAGCGCCGACAAACTTATTCCAAACCCAGAAGTATCGATCAGCCAAGGTGCAATTCGTGGTTGGGACAGACAGCGTCCGTATTACTATACGATGCTTCAAAAAGTCGCAGATCATTTTGATATTCCACTCGATACCCCGTGGAATCAACTGGATAAAGAGACACAAAAGAAATTCTTACAAGGTACAGGCAAAGAAAAAATCGACCTCAGTTATATTGATGAACGTGGTCGTAAACATAATCGTGTGCAACCTTTTGAAGGAATCTTGCCACATTTGGAACGTCGCTATCGTGAAACGGAATCGAATTATGTCCGTGATGACTTAGCTCAATACTTATCTAATGCCGCTTGTGATGCGTGTGGTGGTTCTCGTCTCAATGAAATCTCGCGTCATGTTCGCGTCAAAGACAAAACCATTGCTGAAATTACCAAGATGTCGATTGGAGATGCCGAAAGTTATTATCAAGATCTCAATCTTGAGGGGGCTAAAGGCGAAATCGCCGATAAAATCTTTAAAGAAATTCGTGAGCGTTTACACTTTTTGGTGAGTGTGGGACTCAATTATTTAAGTTTGGCGCGTTCAGCTGAAACCCTTTCAGGCGGTGAAGCACAACGTATTCGTCTCGCTTCGCAAATCGGTGCAGGCTTGATGGGCGTGATGTATGTGCTTGATGAACCATCGATTGGTCTACATCAACGTGATAATGATCGCCTATTACAAACGCTGATTCGTTTACGTGATTTGGGCAACACCGTGCTAGTCGTTGAGCATGATGAAGATGCGATTCGTGCTGCGGACCATATTATTGATATCGGACCAGGTGCAGGGATTCACGGTGGTGCGATCATCGCCGAAGGAACCTATGATGAATTGGCGAGCCATGCCGATTCGCTTACAGGTCAATATCTTTCAGGCAAATTAAAAATTGCAGTACCAAAACAACGCACTCAATCACCACGTCCTGATGAAGTGATTAAACTTTCGGGCGCAAGCGGACATAATCTTAGAAATGTCGATTTAACCATTCCTTTAGGCATTATGACCTGTGTTACCGGTGTTTCAGGTTCAGGAAAATCAACCTTAATTAACCGTACTTTATTGCCTTTAGCAGCCACTCAACTCAATGGTGCAACCACTCTTACCGCAGAAAAGTTTGATTCGATTGATGGTTTGCAACACTTGGATAAAGTGGTCGATATTGACCAAAGTCCAATTGGTCGTACGCCACGTTCGAATCCTGCAACTTATACAGGGTTATTTACCCCAATTCGCGAGTTATTTGCGCAAACCCCTGAAGCCAAAGCACGTGGTTATAGCGCAGGTCGTTTCTCGTTTAACGTAAAAGGTGGACGCTGTGAAGCCTGTGAAGGCGATGGCATGATCAAGGTCGCGATGCATTTCCTGCCTGATATGTATGTGCCTTGTGATGCCTGCCACGGCAAGCGTTATAATCGTGAAACACTGGAAGTAGGCTATAAAGGTAAGAATATCTCTGATGTGTTGGAAATGACCGTAGAAGATGCAGCAGAATTCTTTAGTGCAATTCCTGTGATTCATCGTCGTCTAGAAACCCTGACTCAAGTGGGTCTTGGTTATATCCGTTTGGGTCAAGCCGCAACAACCCTTTCAGGTGGTGAAGCGCAACGCGTGAAATTAGCGCGTGAGTTAGCAAAACGTGATACAGGGAAAACTTTATATATCTTGGATGAACCAACTACAGGTCTGCATTTCCATGATATTGCCAAATTACTCGACATCTTGCATGAACTACGCAATAAGGGTAATACCATTGTAGTGATTGAGCATAATTTAGATGTGATCAAAACTGCCGATTGGGTGATTGATCTTGGACCAGAAGGTGGTTCTGGTGGTGGTCAAATTATTGCAGAAGGTACACCTGAGCAAGTGGCTAAGGTTGAGATTTCACATACTGGTAAGTTCTTAAAACCGATGTTGAAATAAATTTAATTGATTCTCCAAAACTGGCGTAAATTTTGGCTGTACTTGTCTCTCTAGCTTGAATTTACGCCAACTTCCTAAATGCGGAACAGATGCATATTCAATATTATCAAACAAAGAATACTGTGTTTTCTGTAATTTCTCAGCACGCTTTATGCATTCCCTCAACCATGAGTAAGACATTTTCATATAGTCAGCGATATTCAGATATGTATATTTGAGTAATTTAGGTTTTAGACTTTCAAATAATTGAACATATGCCAAAGCCATCGAGAAACTATTTTCTTGAATCTGTTTTACTTGTTTCTTTTGGAGGAAAAGTTGTTCTTCATCATCAATCATTCCCTGTAATGGCTCAGTTGATGCTGGAGATGATATGCTCAAAAGAATCGGATTAATCGCTTCATCTGGATCATTTCTAGAACTTTGATCAAAACTCAATGCATATTTAATTATACGATCCGTACCATGAACAAATAAATTCCACATTTTGTGTTTTAATTCAACCCAGTGTTCGGGATTGTATGAGTCAAATTCACCAACCCACTTTTCTACAATAAATAAAAAGGCATCTTGAGCAATATCTTCCGCTTCACATTGTTTAGAAGAAAGAGCTATCTTCTGCCAATCTTTGTAATGTTCAA
>OBJT01000121.1_pt1 | contig 19513 bp, 15 predicted proteins | sample 1519861 | NCBI WGS metagenome assembly OBJT01 (sample SAMN02401118, study PRJEB22541) | soil metagenome, isolate JX
TGATTCGACCATAATTTTCACCTATAAATGATAAGATTATTAATAATGATTATCATTTTTATTATGGCCCTGTAACCTACGTCGATCAGACAAAAGTGTCAATCCATTCGCGGGATTTACCGCATGTTTAGGCGTAATCGGAGAGTGACGATACGCCGCGTATTAAGCTAAAAGGTGGACCAAAACTTATGAATAAATGCGGTTTGTGGGGCTTAGCGGTCCTGTTGTTCATTTTCCAGACTTTTACAGGTCTTGCGCAGGCTGAGCAGGGTTGGCCGCGCACCGTTCAGGGGGCTAACGGTCCTCTGACCCTCAATAAAGCGCCGCAGCGCATTGTCTCCACCAGCGTTACCCTAACAGGCTCGCTGCTGGCCATAGATGCGCCTGTCATTGCATCGGGCGCGACAGCACCTAACAGCCGTTTGGCCGACGATCAAGGCTTCTTCCGCCAATGGGGCGAGGTGGCGAAACAGCGTCACCTCAAACGCCTTTATATTGGTGAACCAAGTGCGGAGGCCGTCGCTGCCGAAGCGCCCGATCTGATTCTGGTCAGTGCCACCGGCAATGATTCAGCGATCAAGCTAGCCAGCCAGCTCTCGGCCATCGCACCCACGCTGGTGGTCAATTACGATGACAAAAGCTGGCAGGACGTGGTCACGCTGCTCGGCCAGGCTACCGGCCATGAAACTCAGGCCGCCCAGCGCGTGAAAGCTTTTGACGATCGTGAAGCGGCGTTGAAGAAAGCCATCACGTTGCCACCGCAGCCGGTTTCCGCCATGGTATGGAATGGGGATGGTCGCGCGGTCAATGTGTGGACCGCGGAGTCAGCGCAGGGCAAGCTACTGCAACAGCTCGGTTTCACCCTTGCTGAACCTCCTGCCACTATTCAGCAGGGACACAGCATGGGGCAGCGTAAAGATATTATTCAACTGTCGGGTGAGAACGTTGGCAGTGGTCTGACGGGGAAAACCTTCCTGCTGTTCGCCGGTGACGATAAAACTGCGCAGTCGGTGCTCAGTAATCCGTTCCTCGCGCAAAACGTGGCGGTGAAACAGAAGCAGGTCTTCCCGCTGGGCGTCGAGTCGTTCCGTCTGGATTACTACAGCGCCAGCAACCTGCTGGCGCGTCTGGAAAAACTGTTCGTTAAATCATGATGCCTGCTCCGCCAGCTCTGGTGCTGGCGGATGGTATCGACGTAGACGTCCCATCACCACCCACATCAATACGCCCAGCAGTGCTGCCGCAAAGCCAAAGACGGCGGCAGCCTGTGGTGGCAGCAACCACGAACCCATGGCACCAATCATCGCCGCGCCGATCGCATCGCCAGTGACGTTTTGCGCTGTCCATAAGCCGTTGATGCGTCCCAATAAATGGTCAGGCGTTAACAGCTGGATCATGGCGTACTGCACCAGACTGTTGATGGCACTGAAGTAACCAAAGGCCACCAGGCACAGTAGCGCCAGCGGTAAGTTGGGCATCAAACTGAACAAACCCAGTGCCACAAAAGCCGCAACCGCACTGCCCAGCACGAGCTGCCCTGGCCGTGCGGCGTGCTTCAGTTTGCCGCTGGTAAAGGCGCCAATGGCGGCACCCAGCGGGACTGCCGCATACAGCATACCAAGCTGATTGGCCGTGACTGACCAGTGTGGTGCCAGGGCGGGGTAAAGTACCCGCACCGCGCTGGCCAGTGTGACCAGTGCTCCAATCAGCGCCACCATGCCGACAATCGGGCTGGTAAACAGGAACTGCACCCCGGCAGCGAGTGATTTCAGTGGATGTTCGCGCGGCTGCGGTGGTGGAGGAAGTTGTGGCAGTTTAAGCAGGGTCAGCACCGTTAACAGCGTACCGAATGCGGTCAGGCCGTAGTTCCACACGACGCCGCCGTGTGCAATCACCAGGCCCGCAATCGCCGGTGAGAGAATTGAGCCGAAGCGTACCGTGAGCATGGTGATGGCACCGGCCTGCATAATATTTTCGCGTCCAACCAGCGCGGGAGTGGCCGCCAGCAGGGCCGTCACGCCAATCGCGCCAAAGAAACCGTCCCAGAAACCCAACAGATAAACGGCAATCAATGACGGTTCAGGGAGTGCGGCGTTAATTGCCAAGGCAACAAAGCCCAATCCGCAGGTCGAACGGGCAATCAGAATCAGCTTTTTACGTTCGTAGCGATCCGCCAGTACGCCACCGGTTAATAACCCAATAAACATGCCTGAGGCAGCGAGCGTCACCGCTAACCCCACCAGCAGCGGAGAGTGTGTCATTTGCTGAATTTGTACTGGCACCGCGACGGCGAGCATGCCTAACGCGACGATGGAGATAAAACGCGCGATAAACACGGCGCGAAATGCCGCGTGAGTTTTCAGCAGGGAGAGATCAATAAAGTGGGAGGATTTGTTCATTCGTTCGCCTTTTTGCACCAATTTTCCTCATCGTCCGCGAGGCCAGTCATGGTAACATAGGCAAACGCGAGTAATAACGATAACCATTATCAAATTGCGTTGCGCATGCGACGACGTTAAACAGTGAAGGTTTTGAACGATGCGCCAAATTCGTGCATTAGCAGGCTCAGGGATTCTGCTCGTGCTCCTCATCGCGCTCAGCTTAATGCTGGGGGCAAAATCAATACCCCTTTCCGATGTTTACCATTCTCTGACCTCCAGCTGCAGTAGCGCGGAGTGTGTGATCGTGCGCGATGCACGCCTGCCTCGCACGCTGGCGGGATTACTCGCAGGCGTTGCGCTGGGGTTAGCCGGGGCTTTGATGCAAAGCCTGACGCGCAACCCGTTGGCCGATCCCGGCATTCTTGGCGTCAATGCCGGTGCTGGATTTGCGGTGGTGATTGGCATTGCGCTGTTTGGTGCCGACTCTCCCCTCGACTGGCTCGGCTTTGCTTTTGTGGGGGCGCTCTTGGCATCACTGCTGGTGGCCATGACCGGTGCAATTGGCGGCGGACGCGTCAATCCGGTACGCCTGACTTTAGCGGGTGTAGCGCTCGGCGCGGTGCTGGATGGCCTGACATCGGGCTTATCACTGCTCAACCCGGATATTTATGACCATCTGCGTTTCTGGCACAGCGGCTCGCTGGATATCCGCAACTTTACTGTCTTACGCACCCTGTTCCCGGCGGTGCTGGTGGGCAGCGTGGTGGCGATTTGCTTGTCGCAGGCGCTAAACAGTTTAAGCATGGGCGGCGATATGGCGACGGCGCTGGGTACGCGTGTGGCGCGGACCCAGCTGTTAGGATTGCTTGCCATCGCGCTGCTGTGCGGTGCAGCCACCGCTGCGGTGGGGCCGATTGCTTTTATCGGCTTGATGACGCCGCATTTTGCGCGCTGGCTGGTGGGCAACGATCATCGCTGGATGCTGCCCGCGACCGCATTGATTACGCCTGTTTTGCTGCTGGCGGCGGATATTCTTGGCCGCCTTCTGGTCGCAGGGGAATTGCGCGTTTCCATCGTGACGGCGATGTTGGGTGCGCCGGTGCTGATTATCTTGGTACGTCGTAAACTCGGACGAGGTGCGCTATGACGCGCCGAGTGCTGTTACACACCACCTGGCTGCTGCTGAGCTGCTTACTGCTGGCGTATCTGGCGATGACGCGCGGTGCTTTGCCCATCGGAGCAGAGCAATTCTGGCAGATGCTAAGGGGCGAAGGTGCCGGTAACGTCAAGTTGATCGTGCTGGAGTGGCGGCTCCCTCGCGTATTGATGGCGCTGCTGATTGGCGCGGCCCTCGGCATTAGTGGCGCGATTTTCCAGTCCCTGCTGCGCAATCCGCTGGGTAGCCCGGATATTCTTGGTTTTAACACGGGCGCCTACAGCGGTGTGCTGGTGGCGTTGGTGCTGTTCAATCAAGGCATCGCCGCCATGACCGGTGCTGCGCTGGTAGGCGGCATCGCCACTGCGGCGCTGGTGTACCTGTTCGCCTGGCGCAACGGCGTCGAAACTTTCCGTCTGATTATTGTCGGCATTAGCGTGCGTGCATTGCTGATGGCGTTGAATGCCTGGCTCATTATCAGCGCCTCGCTGGAGTCGGCACTGAGCGCTGGTTTATGGAGTGCCGGCTCGCTAAACGGCATCACTTGGGAAAAAACGCCGCCGGTGATGGCGGTGTTGCTGTTGTCGCTGCTGTTGATGGCGTTGCTAACGCGACGGATGCGCCTGCTGGAGATGGGCGATGATACCGCCAGCGCGCTCGGCGTCCCGGTTGAACGCAGCCGCATGTGGCTGATGCTGATTGGCGTGGTGCTGACTGCCGCGTCCACCGCGCTGGTGGGGCCGATCTCTTTTGTGGCGCTCTTGGCCCCGCAAATTGCCCGTCGGCTCGGTGGCGGGGAGAGAGGCGCATTGTTGTTGGCATCACTGTGTGGCGCATTGCTACTGATCGCCGCTGATTTTGCTGCACAGCATCTGTTCCTGCCTTATCAATTGCCGGTTGGCGTGATTACCGTCAGCCTGGGTGGACTCTATCTGATTGCATTACTGGTGCGGGAGGCGCGACGCCAATGATCGATATTCCTTCACGTCTGTATGGCGAAAGCCTGACGCTTGGCTATGACAAAAAAATCGTGGCGGAGAATCTGTCAGTGTCGATCCCGGAAGGGGAGCTGACGGTGATTATCGGCCCGAACGCCTGTGGTAAATCCACCTTATTACGGACATTAAGCCGCCTCAACACACCGCTAAAAGGTGATGTGTATTTAGATGGCGAGGCCATTGCGCGCTATCCCACTAAAGAAGTGGCGCGGCGACTTGGGCTGCTGCCCCAAAGTTCGAATGCGCCTGCTGGCATTAGCGTGTCGGAGCTGGTGGCGCGCGGGCGCTATCCTCACCAGGCGCTGTTTGGTCGCTGGCGCGAGGAGGATGAAGAGGCGGTGCAGCAGGCGATGCGCGCGACGGGCGTGGCTGATTTGGCACAACAACTGGTCGATACCTTATCCGGTGGGCAGCGACAGCGCGTGTGGATAGCCATGGTGCTGGCACAGCAAACGCCGCTTTTGTTGCTGGATGAACCGACAACCTGGCTGGACATCACTCACCAGATTGAGTTGCTGGAACTGATGCAGGAATTGAACCAGCAGCATGGCCGCACGCTGGTGGTGGTGTTGCATGACCTCAATCATGCCTGTCGTTATGCCACGCATTTGATTGCCATGCGCCACGGCAAGATTATCGCGGAAGGCAAGCCAGCCGAGATTGTAACGCCCGCGTTGATTGAGCAGGTGTATGGTTTACGCTGTGTGATTGTCGAAGATCCGGTGGCCCATACGCCGATGATTGTGCCGCTGGGGCGGGGAAGATGATACCCAAGGCGGCATAGATGCCAGGGCGGCATAAATGCCGCCCCTACGGGTCAGGTGCGCATTGATGCGCACCTGATCTTTATTAGCCTAAGATTCGCTGCAACAGCGGCCCAATCTGTTCAAACATCTGCGGTGAAATGATCTCCACGTGAGCACAATCCATCGGCCACACCTCTAACTCACCGACGTAGGGTGCCCAGGCACGGCGCGCGTCTTGGCCGGGCTGTTGCGTTTTCTCAGCCAGGAACAGGGTGGCGCGCCCCTTAAAGCGAGCGCTGCGTGCCGTCGCCAGCAGGCGCACTGAACTGGCGTAGTTAGCTTCGATGGTATCGAACATCGCGCGCATCTCTTCACCCGCCTGATGGCGTTGCGCGGCGATAAACTGCTCGCGCTCGCGATTCACTTCTTCCAGTACCGCCGGGTCCAACACATTCTCACCGCGCTTTTCATCCCAGTTCTGCGTTTCCGGTGGCCAGGTATCGAGCAAGCCGAGGAAGGCAACCTCTTCACCTGCCGCTTCCAGCCGCGCCGCAATGCCTTGCGCCAGTGTGCCGCCGAGCGAGTAGCCGAGGAAGAAGTAAGGTCCGTGCGGCTGCGCCTCGCGCAGTGTGCGCAGGTGCGCCTCGCACACCTCATCGAGATGCGCACTCTGGTTGAGTGGGCTATCGGTGTCCGGGGACTGGATACCGACCAGCGACCAGCGCGGCGCGAGGTAGCGTTGCAGAATGCTGAACTGCCACGCAAAGCCCGATGCCGGATGGAAACAGAACAGCGTTGGCCCCGCGCCTTGACGCAGTGGCAGCACCGCTTCAAAACCGGCTTGCTGATGCGATTGTGCATCACTGAGCAACCGTGCCAGTTTTTCCACCGTTGAGGCCACCATAATTTGCCCCACCGAAACCGGTTGTTGCAGTTCACGTCGCAACTGCGCCGCTAAACGCATCGCCAGCAACGAGTGTCCACCCAGGGCGAAGAAATCATCTTGTGCGCTAATGTACTCACGATCCAGCAGTTGGCAGAAAGCTCGTGCTAACTGGGTTTCCAGTCCGGGGTGCGGTTCACGGCCCACGCTGTCAGCGGCGTTTTGCGGCAGCGGCAGGGCTTTACGATCCAACTTACCGTTACTGCTCAGCGGGAAAGAATCCAGTTGTACAATCGCCACCGGCACCATATGTGCAGGCAGGCGCTGTGCCAGGGATTCACGCAATGCTTCGCCATCCACCGGATGCTCTGCAATCACATAACCCACCAGTTGCCGCGCATCCCCGCCTTGTGTCGCGGCACTGCCCAGCACCACAGCATGAGTGACAGCCTGCTCAATGCCCGGCTGAGCACTTAATACATGATCGATTTCATTAAGCTCGATGCGCTGACCACGGATTTTTAGCTGATCGTCACTGCGGCCGAGATATTCCACCGCACCGTTATCCAGCCAGCGTGCGACATCGCCGGTCAGATACATACGCTCGCCGGGGACAAAAGGATCGGCAATAAAGCGGCTGGCGGTCAGTTCTGGACGGCCAAGATAGCCATGCGCCAACTGTACGCCCGTGAGATAAAGGTCGCCCGCCACGCCGGGTGGCACAGGCTGCATGCGTGCATCAAGAATACGCAATCCCGTGTTCCACACTGGGAAACCAATCGGCACGCTCGCCCCTTCAACGGCTGCCAGTGCCTCACCAAAGGCAGGATACCAGCTGACATCTACAGCGGCTTCGGTCGGGCCGTACAGGTTATGCAGAGGGACGTGCGTCAGTGTTTCCCATTCACGCGACAGGTCGGTGGGAAGGGCTTCACCGCTGCAAAACACGTTGCGCAGGCTGGTGCAGCAAGCGATGGCTTGCGGGTTATCAAGGGCCGCGACAAAGGCCGCCAGCATCGAGGGTACGAAATGCGTGGTGGTGACTTTGTAGCGGGCAAACAGTTGTTGCAGCGCTTCAGGATCGCGGTGTGCCTCCGGCGGTGCCATCACTAATTGTGCGCCAACCAACAGCGGCCAGAAGAATTCCCACACTGACACATCGAAACTGCTCGGGGTTTTCTGCAAAACCACATCATCGGCTTGCAGCGGGTAGCGATCTTGCATCCACAGCAGGCGGTTCACAATCGCCTCATGGCCCACCAACACGCCTTTCGGCCGTCCTGTTGAGCCAGAGGTGTAGATGATGTAAGCCGCATCCTGCGGCGTCGGTGCGCTAGCCGGTGCGGGCGCATCCCTTCGCGTGTAAAGCGCATCAAAATGCAGTTGCTTAACCTGGGCGATAGCGCTGAAGCGGGCACACAGAGCTGACGAGGTAATCAGTGTTTTCGGCGCGGCATCTTCCAGCATCAGCTGTAAACGTTCATCGGGATAACTGGTATCCAACGGTAGGTAAGCCGCACCGAGTGAAACGATCGCCTGTAACGCGAGCGAAAGCTGAACCGAACGCGGTAAAGCTACCGCCACAATATCGCCGCGCTTTACGCCTGCTGCCGTGAGTTCGGCCGCCAGCGCGAAGACTTGCTGCTGCATGTCGCGATAGCTGAGTTGACGCGTGGCATCGGCCAGAGCAGGCGCATTCGGCGTACTTTCAACCTGCTTAGCCAGCAGTGAGGCCAGCGTTTCTACCGGAACGGGATGTGCCGTCTGATTGATACGGGCGATCTGTTCGTGTTCATCCGTGGTCAGCAGATCGAGTTCACCTAGTGGGCGCAGGGGTTGTGCCGCGAGCTGATTGAGCAGCAAAGCAAAACGGCTGGCGTGGCGCAGCAAGGTCGATTCACTATAGCGCTCCGCATTGGCCAGCAGCTCCAGCGTCACTTCACCTTGTTCGCTCAGGTAGATCGCAATTTCCAGATCGCGCACCGGTCCCGAAGCCAACTGATGGGTAATACCCTCCACACCGGCAAAATCGAGCTGATAATCAAACATCTTCAGGTTGATCACCGGACCATACAGCGGGTCACCATCGCCGAGACGGCCCAAATCGCGCTGTACCTGTTCTGCATCATAACGCTGGTGGCGGCGCATTTTCTTCACTTCACCCGCCAGTTGCGCGGCGAGCGCGGCGATCGGCTGGGTAGGATCGTAATGCACGGCCATCGGCAGCACATTGATCACCGGACCGGTGGCGCACAGCGCCGCGGAACCGATGCGGCGCATAAAGATAAATCCAGCGGCGAAGTCATTCTGTCCACTGAGACGAGCCAGCCACAATGCCACCAAGGCAAAAGCCAAATCGGCCGCGCTCGATTGCGGATGCTGGTGGGTTAACGCCTGGAACGTGCTGTGATCGAGCGTCACGCTATGGCGCAGCAGATCGGTGCTGGCGCTCTGTCCGGCAAGAGGCAGTGGTGACAAGGAAGCTGGCGAGGGCAGTGCCGCGCCTTTTTCGCGCCAGAATTCACGATCGCGCGTAAACGAAGCGGATTCCTGATAGCGCTGATACTCTTCCACCACCTCGCTAAACGGGATAAACGGCGTGGGTTCAGCGTCCTGTTGCTGCACTGCCGCCGTGTAGAGATTGGCGATACGGCGGGTAATAGCGGTAAAGCTAAAGCCATCGACCACCAAATGGTGATAACGCTGATACCAGAACCAGTGTTGATCGCCAATGCGATACAGCGTGTGATGCCATAATTTAGCACCGCTCAACACGCGCAGATCGCCGTTCATGTCTGCACGCATCAACGCACGCGCCTTGGCGGCGGCATCCACTTCATCGCGCAGGTCGACAATTTGGGGAGCGCTAAAGGTTTGTGGCTGCGCCCACTGCAGGGCTTCTCCCTCGACTTCGCCAAACGCCATGTTTAAGGTATCGGCTTCCTGCATTCCCGCCACAATCGCTTGTGCCAGCAACGCACTGTTAATCGCGCCACGCAGCTCCACAAAGTGGGCCACGGCATAGGCATTGTGGTGTTGGGTCAGTTGGTCGGCAATCCAGATGCCGGGCTGTGCCGCCACCAGCGGCAAGGTGTGTTGGTCGGTCATAGTGTTGTTCATCAGAGATTCAGACATCGTTGCTCCGGTTTGCGTCCTGCGTGATGAAGTTAAGTCGGATTGCGCCACAGGGCTTGCAGACCGTCGAGCAGACCGCCGCGCCAGCACAGCGCGTCATGGCCGCCCTCAACCGGTTGGTAGTTAACCTGATAACCGGCCGCGGTAAGTTGTTGTTGTAATTGTTGGTTAGCTTGCAGAATCAAGCCTTCGCGTTTTCCGGCCTCCAGCCAAAAACGCAGCGGCTGTTTAGGGGCTAAGCCGCTATCCAGCGCCTGCAACAGCCAACCGTGCGGATTACCGCGCTCTGGCCACCAGAAGGATCCCGAGAGACTCAGTGCGTTGCCGAAAGATTCCGGGAAATGCAGCGCAGCAAATACGGAAGCCAGACCACCAAAGCTTTGCCCGGCCACCAATGTGCTGCTGGACTGCTGGCGATACGGAGCCCACTCCGCCACTTGCGGCAGTAATTCCTGCTGAATCGCCTGCCAAAACTGTGGGTTACAGGGCAGTTCCCGGCTACGGTGCTCACGGTCAATGATGTCGATAAACAGATAGACCGCAGCGGGCAGCTTCTTCGCGTCAGTGAGATGCTGCAATGGCCCGGCAATCGGCATTTGATTGGCCCAGAATTGCCCGTCCAGCAGGATGGCGAGCGGGCGTTGCGCCGCATCAGACTCGCCCGTGGTGTAAATCCATACTTTGCGACTATTGCCTAATAGTGCGCTATCCCACTGATATTGTTGCAAAGCGATGGCGGGCGCAGTGCCATCGTCAACGGCTTGCCAGATTTGCTGATTCGGGGCCTGTGGCAGATGCAGCGGCGATACGCCCATGCCGCGTCCGCCCGCCCAGCCGCGCAGTTTATTGAGCGGGTCGGCCTTGGCCGTAGGAAATTTTTCACGCCACCACTGACGTAACGCGTACATGTCGGCTTCACCCGAGAAATCGGTGGCTTGCTCATCGGGCATCAGACAGTAGCTCCCGCGCCAGTTGGCAGGAAGCGTCGTTTGCCAGTACCACACATCGGTGCCTGTTACGCGCACCAGGGATTGCGGTGGACGCTTCTGGTGATGATCGGTCACGCCGGTAATGTTGATCCACACCCGTTGCGTGTTAGAGGTGCTTTCACTGCCTTGGGGATCGCGCCAGAAGAAGGTGACCAGACAGGTGCCATCCGGTTGGAGATCTACGCGAGGAATACCTTGAGATTGTTGCTCCTGCCACCAGGCTTCGTTACCGGTCACATCATTTCGCCAGGTCATAGGGGCTGCCAGTCACTGTGTAGGGAAAGATTTACATAAGATTAATGTTTAATACTATTGATAACTATTTGCATTTGCAATAGGGTGTTTCCGCTCAAAAAGAGCGCGCGCGTTCCGCCTGACTCTTTCCTTTTGGGAAAGTTATGCAACGGATGGCACTGCCAGGTCTGGGACTCAGCGTACAAGGACAGGGATATTCTCACCGGCTCGCCAGTCAAGAATCCAACGGCATTTTTCGCTGGCCATCCAGGAATGAAAACAATGACGCGTTATTCACGATTATCATTAGCTATTTTGATTGAACTGGGGCTTAGCGCCTCACTGCTCTCCGGCAGCGCCTGGGCAGCAGACACTTCCAGCAAGACGACCAGCAGCCAATCTTCACCCGACGCCGAATCCATGAACGGCAGCACGTTAATGGTGACTGCCCAGCAGCAAAACCTGCAGGCACCCGGTGTTTCAACCATCACTGCCGATGAAATTAAAAAGCATCCGCCTGCACGTGATGTCTCGGAAATTATTCGCACCATGCCGGGCGTTAACCTGACCGGCAACTCAACCAGTGGTCAGCGCGGCAACAATCGCCAGATCGATATTCGCGGCATGGGCCCGGAAAACACCTTGATTATGGTGGATGGTATGCCGATCACCAGCCGCAACTCTGTTCGTCTGGGCTGGCGTGGCGAGCGTGATACGCGCGGTGACACCAACTGGGTGCCGCCAGAAATGATTGACCATATCGACGTCATTCGTGGTCCGGCTGCGGTGCGCTATGGCAATGGTGCAGCGGGCGGCGTGGTGAATATTATCACCAAAAAATATACCGACCAGCAGTGGCACGGCTCTTGGAATACCTACTTCAATGCACCGGAACACAAAGCCGAAGGTGCAACCAAACGCACCAACTTCAGCCTTGAAGGGCCACTGGGTGACGACTTCAACTTCCGTTTGTACGGTGGCTTAGCCAAAACCCAGGCTGACGCTTACGACATCAATGAAGGCCATGCAGCGGCACGTACCGGTACTTATGCGGGCAGTTATCCTTCAGGCCGTGAAGGTTCGGTCAATAAAGATATCAATGCGTTGCTGAGCTGGGCGTTTGCTCCGATGCAAACTCTGGAGCTGCAAGCAGGCTACAGCCGTCAAGGCAACCTGTACGCAGGCGACACGCAGAACACCAACACCAGCGCGTTAGTAAAAAGCCTGTATGGTGATGAAACTAACCGCCTGTATCGCCAGAACATCTCGTTGAAATGGACCGGTGCCTGGGAAAACGGTGTTAGCACCAATACCTACGCGCGTTATGAGAAAACCCGTAACAGCCGTATCAACGAAGGTCTGGCGGGCGGCACCGAAGGTATCTTCTCTAACGATGGTTTCAACACCATTCAGTTAGACGATATTTTGCTGCACAGTGAAGTCAGCATTCCTTTCGAGTGGTTGATTAATCAGACCGCCACGCTGGGTACCGAATGGAACCAGCAGAGCATGAAGGATCCGTCTTCAACCACCCAGGCTGCTAACTACGGTGATGTGCCTGGCGTGTCGAATACCGGCCGCAGCCCTTACTCTAAAGCGGAAATTTTCTCACTGTTCGCTGAAGACAACATGGAGCTGACCGACAGCACCATGCTGACGCCGAGCCTGCGTTTTGATCATCACTCGATTGTGGGCAACAACTGGAGCCCGTCTCTGAACCTGTCGCAAGGTTTGGGTGATGACTTCACGCTGAAGATGGGCGCGGGACTGGCTTATAAAGCGCCAAGCCTGTACCAGACCAACCCGAACTACCTGCTGTACAGCAACGGTCAGGGTTGTGCTGCCAGTACCGGTGCTTGTTATCTGCAGGGTAACCCGGATCTGAAAGCCGAAAACAGTTTCAACAAAGAGATTGGGCTGGAGTGGAAACACGAAGGCTATCAGGCGGGTCTGACCTGGTTCCGTAACGATTACCGCAACAAGATTGAAGCAGGTTATGCGCCAGTCAGTAAAGCGTCTAACGGCACCACGGACATCTACAAGTGGGAAAACGTACCAAAAGCCGTGGTGGAAGGGCTGGAAGGTACGGTTAACGTGCCGTTCTCTGATAGCGTAATGTGGAACAACAACTTCACCTATATGCTGCAGAGTAAGAACAAGGAAACCGGCGATCGTTTGTCGATCATCCCGGAATACACCTTGAACTCAACGCTCAGCTGGCAGGCAACGCAGGATCTGTCGCTGCAAACCACGCTGACCTGGTACGGCACGCAGACGCCGAAGAAGTATGACTACAAAGGTCAGCCGGTGACGGGCAGTGCGACGGAAAAAGTGAGCCCTTACTCGATTATCGGGTTAAGCGGCACTTACGATGTTAACAAGTACGCCAGCGTCACCTTGGGTATCGACAACCTGTTTGATAAGCGCCACTTCCGTGAAGGTAATGCGCAAACCACCGGTAACGCCACCACTGGGGCGTATCTGTACGGTGCGGGTGCCAATACCTACAACGAATCAGGCCGTACTTACTACATGAGCCTCAACACCCACTTCTAAAGCAGCTGTTGTGGTAAAGAGCAGCGGGCAATCAGCCCGCTGCTATCCGAACGGTTTATCAGCTCCAGCCTGCCACGATGCATCTGCACGATGCGCAACACGATGTTCAGGCCCAATCCACTGCCACCATAACGCTGATCGCGTCGACGGAACGCTTGGGTTAACTCTTCCGCTGCATCGGCATCAATGCCCGGGCCCTGATCCCAGACTTCGATAATCACCTGCTGTTTGTCTTGCTGCATATTCACGCTCACTTCACTCCCCTCTGGGCTATAACGTGAAGCGTTCTCCAGCAAATTGCGCAGCATCAGGCGTAGCAACACGGCTTCGCCCTGCTGCGGTATGTCTTGGTTATGCGGCCAGCGCAGCGTTTGCTGGCGCTGTTCGTAAAGTTCGGTCATTTCCGGCTTTAGTGGCTGCATGATGTCTTTCTGCCACAGCAGTTGTTGGTAGTGACCGCCCGCCAGCGCCTGGCCAGCACGTGACAGCATCAGCAATTGCTCAACGGTGTGCATCAATTGATCGATGCGCTCAATCAGCATCTCGCTCTGCGGCACGTTTTGCTGCTGCAAAAGCTCCAGATGCAAGCGCAGTCCTGCTAACGGTGTACGCAACTCGTGCGCCGCGTCGGCCGTGAATAAACGTTCCTGCTGAAGCGTATGGTCAAGCCGGGAGAAAAGCTGATTGATCGAGGAGGTGACGGCGACGATCTCATCCATCTCGGAATAGACCGGCAGCGGGGTGAGATTGTCGGCGGAGCGGTGTGCCAGGCTATCTTGCAGCGAACGCAGTGGGCGAATAATCCAGTTGATTGCCCAGAAGGAGAGCAGCAGCGTCAGGGCTATCATCACTAACGAGGGCAGCAACAGTGACGCAATCGCTTCGCGAATCTCATTTTCGACGCGGTCATTACGCGCCTGGGCCGAAAGGGTTTCATTGACCAGGAAACTGATCTGTTCGCGGCTCTCATGCCACAGCCAGATGGCGCTCATCACCTGACAGGTGAGGAGAATCAGCGCCAGCATAATCAGTAACCGCTGACGCATGCTGTTCATTCGCGCAGTTCCAGACGGTAGCCCACGCCGCGCACGGTTTTGATACGATCTTTCCCGAGCTTGCGACGCAGATTGTGGATGTGAACTTCCAGGGTGTTGGATCCGGGATCGTCATTCCAGCTATAGAGATCCTGCTGCAACGTTTCACGATGGACGTTCTGACCGACGCGCATTAACAGGCGCGTCAGCAGTGCAAACTCTTTCGGCGTGATTTCCAGCGGACGCTCTTCAAGCAGTACCTGTTGCGAACTCAGATTCAGCGTGAGATCGCCCTGCTGTAGCAAGTTGTCACTGTGTCCCTGAAAACGACGGATCAGGGCACGTACACGCGCCTGCAGTTCCACCAGCGCAAAAGGCTTCACCAGATAATCATCGGCACCGGCATCCAGGCCATCGACGCGATCCTCTAAGGCATCACGTGCCGTTAGGATCAGCACCGGCACATTGATACCATCACGCCGCCACTGACGCAGCAGCGTCGCGCCATCACGATCCGGCAGGCCGAGATCCAACACGATCAGGCTGTATTGGCCGCTCCGCAAAAATGCGTTGCTCCCTGCGGCCGTGCTGGCGCAATCGATGGCATAACCTTGTGCACTGAGGGCCTGAGCCAGGCCCGACTGTAACAGCGCATCATCTTCAACAATCAGCAGTTTCATTAGTTGTTTTTGTTGATATCCGAGTAGAGGCGGCTCTCAAAGCGTACCAGAGGGATACGCCGTGTTTTTTGATCTTCAGGCGGTACGGCATAGCCAGAAAGATATTGCACAAAGGCCACGCGTGCACCGCTGGAGGTGGTGATGAATCCTGCCAGATTATAGACGCCCTGCAGTGAACCGGTTTTGGCCGAGACTTTGCCATCCAGCCCCGCCTCGTGCAGACCACCACGATATTGCAGCGTGCCATCATAGCCAGCCAGCGGCAGCATCGAAATATAGTCCAACGTCGAATCATTTTTAGCAATGTATTGAAGCACCTGCATCATGGTATCTGGCGCGATCAAATCATGGCGCGACAAGCCTGAACCATCGACTTGAATGCTGTTGCCCAGATCAACGCCGGCTTTTTCTCGCAGAATACGGCGTACCGCATCGGAACCGGCGCGGAACGTGCCTGGTACGTTGAAATAGTGATGGCCGATGGTGCGGAACACCGTATCTGCAATCATGTTGTCCGATTTCTTCAGCATGGTGTGCAGCAGATTGTGCAGCGGCGCGGATTGCGTCGACGCTAGCACGGTCCCCGGCGAGGTAACCTGCGTCTGGCGCACTAAATGGCCGCTGTAATCGATATCTGCGGCACGTAACTCTGCCTTGAGGATTTCGCCCGCCCAGGCGGCGCCATCCTGCACAGCAAACGCCAGCGGTAAAGGTTCGGCGCGTTGACGCATACAGCCGGTCAGCGTATAGCGGTTTAACTCGCCCGGTACCACATCCAACTCGCAGTACTGCCCATCTCCACTGTTACGACCAATAGTGCGCACTTGGCTAAACATATGCGCTGGATAATACGAGGCGATACGCACAAACGCATTTTCGCCCGGCGTGTTAGCGCTGTAGAGCGAAACGGAGAAGCAGTTTTTATCGACGATAGCCGCGCCAGGCGGGGCGCTGAAGCACTGTGTCATATCGTTCCACGGCCAACCTGGCGCAGCGTCGTGGCTGGCAAACACGGAGGTATCGATCACCAGATTGCCTTTGATATGGCTGATGCCCTGTTTTTTCAGCGCCGCTACCATGTTACGCAGATCCTGACGGCTGAGTGTAGGATCGCCACCAAAACGCGCGACTAAATCGCCGTTTAAGGTGCCATCACTCACTGCGCCTTTGGTTTCCATGGTGGTCTGAAAACGGAAGTCCGGTCCCAGTTCCAGCAGGGCAGCCAATGCGGTGATCACTTTCATGGTACTGGCGGGCAGCGCCATCTGTTTGCCGTGATAGTCGATTATCGGGGTTGATGCGCCCACTTTTTGTACCATCAGCGCCAGGTTTGCGCCGTCTGGCAAATACTGCATGTATTCTTCAACGGGGGCTGCTTGTGCCTGCAGCATAAACGCACAGGTTAATCCGGTAACAAGTCGTGAAAATCGCATAATCTCGCGGTAACTGACGGGTGAAGGCGTCAATACTACGTCCCGAGGCGGTGCAAAGTAAACGATGACCCACAGGGAACTCTGGGGTAAAATACGTATCAAAATGCAAAACCGAACCTGACCCGGAAAGCTTTCCGGGTCAGGCTTCTTTTGCTTGTGAAAAGAGGTAACGCGCCGCAGAAGCTGTTTTCTGCTGTCACCGGTCAGGATGACGCCGTTAACCAGGATAGATGACGAGGAGCCAAAATGAATCAGATTCCGATGACGTTGAAAGGCGCTGAGAGCCTGCGTGAAGAGCTGAACGAACTGAAAACCGTGAAGCGTCCGCGCATCATCGCCTCTATCGCCGAAGCCCGTGAGCACGGCGATCTGAAAGAAAATGCCGAATACCATGCTGCTCGTGAAGAGCAGGGTTTTTGTGAAGGCCGTATTCAGGAGATTGAAGCCAAACTCTCCAACGCGCAGGTGATTGATATCACGACAATGCCAAAAACCGGACGCGTTATTTTTGGTGCTACCGTGACCATTTTGAATGTGGATACGGATGAAGAATTCACCTACCGCATCGTGGGTGATGACGAAGCCGACTTTAAGCAGAATCTGATTTCTGTGAACTCGCCAATGGCGCGTGGTTTGATTGGAAAAGAAGCAGATGACGTCGCGATTGTGAAAACACCGGGCGGCGATGTGGAATATGAAGTGTTAAAGGTGGAATACCTTTAAGATATTGCTACGCTTTGAAATGTGTAGCCGCATATTGTAAAGAAAGGAAAAAGGCCGCATTGCGGCCTTTTATCCCATGCAGGAGCATGGCACTTTCTCTGCCCGTTATCGTTGCCTAAACAGCGTTGATTAACGTGGTAGAGTAATTTTGCGCTCTTTTGCAGGGCGATACAGCACCAGCGTGTTGCCGATGACCTGTACGTTGCTTGCTTTAGTTTCGCGTACAATAGCGTCAACGATCAGCAGCTTGGTCTCACGATCTTCCGAGGCAATTTTTACCTTGATCAATTCGTGATGTTCGAGCGCGAGTTCGATCTCGGCTAGCACGCCTTCAGTCAGGCCATTGCCGCCCAACATAACCACTGGTTTCAGTGGATGGGCAAGGCCTTTGAGGTGCTGTTTTTGTTTGGTACTCAGATTCATCGTATTTTTTTGCTTACTCAGGGATTGAAAACGGTTCATTCTACCGCCATCTCGGGTATATCGCCAAATCAACGCAACCATTGCGTGCTGATTTATCGCTACGATGACGATTTAACTGGAAAAATTATGACGGGTAAAAAGCGTTCGGCCAGTTCCAGTCGCTGGCTTCAGGAACACTTTAGCGATAAATATGTGCTGCAGGCACAGAAAAAAGGGTTGCGTTCGCGCGCCTGGTTTAAACTTGATGAAATTCAGCAGGGTGACAAGCTTTTCAAACCCGGCATGACAGTGGTAGATCTGGGTGCTGCACCCGGTGGTTGGTCGCAATATGCGGTACAACAAATTGGATCGAATGGGCGTATTATTGCCTGTGACCTCCTGCCGATGGACCCTATTGTCGGTGTTGATTTTTTGCAGGGCGATTTTCGTGATGAGGCGGTATTGAGCGCCTTATTGGAACGCGTGGGTGACCAAAAGGTACAGGTCGTCATGTCTGACATGGCACCGAACATGAGTGGTACACCTGCGGTTGATATCCCGCGATCGATGTATTTGGTAGAGTTGGCGCTGGAGATGTGTCGTGATGTTCTGGCACCTGGCGGCAGTTTTGTAGTGAAAGTGTTTCAGGGAGATGGCTTCGATGAATACCTGCGGGAAATTCGCTCCCTGTTTACGAAAGTGAAAATTCGTAAGCCGGACGCTTCGCGATTACGTTCGCGCGAAGTGTACATTGTGGCGACAGGGCGCAAACTATAGCCCTCGGCACCAGAATCAAAGCAAGGCGAACTGCGTTTACTCTGATGTGTAATTCTGAGTTTCAGTGGAAAGCAGTAAAATCATCAGCGCCGCGATTCCAGGTCCGAAGGATATATAGTACCCTACGCTGTCTGTTAACACCGTTGTAATATGAGGTTAATCCCTTGAGTGACATGGCGAAAAACCTGATTCTCTGGTTAGTCATCGCGGTCGTGCTGATGTCTGTCTTCCAGAGCTTTGGGCCCAGCGAGTCGAATGGCCGTAGGGTTGATTATTCAACCTTCCTGTCAGAAGTGAACCAGGATCAGGTCCGCGAGGCACGTATTAACGGGCGTGAGATTAACGTTGTCAAAAAAGACAGTAATAAATATACGACTTACATTCCTGTCAACGACCCTAAGCTGCTTGATAACCTCTTGACCAAAAACGTCAAAGTGATTGGCGAACCACCAGAGGAGCCAAGCCTGCTGGCTTCCATCTTCATCTCATGGTTCCCAATGCTGTTGTTGATTGGCGTATGGATCTTCTTCATGCGGCAGATGCAGGGCGGCGGCGGTAAGGGCGCGATGTCCTTCGGCAAGAGCAAAGCCCGCATGCTGACCGAAGACCAGATTAAGACCACCTTCGCTGATGTCGCTGGCTGTGATGAAGCGAAAGAAGAAGTGGGTGAGCTGGTTGAGTATCTGCGCGAGCCAAGCCGCTTCCAGAAACTGGGCGGTAAGATCCCGAAAGGCGTCCTGATGGTCGGCCCTCCGGGTACCGGTAAAACGCTGCTGGCGAAAGCGATCGCTGGCGAAGCAAAAGTGCCGTTCTTTACTATTTCCGGTTCTGACTTCGTAGAAATGTTCGTCGGTGTTGGTGCATCTCGTGTGCGTGACATGTTCGAACAGGCTAAGAAAGCAGCGCCTTGCATCATCTTCATCGATGAAATCGACGCCGTCGGCCGCCAGCGTGGCGCCGGTCTTGGCGGTGGTCACGATGAACGTGAGCAGACCCTGAACCAGATGCTGGTTGAGATGGACGGCTTCGAAGGTAACGAAGGTATCATCGTTATCGCGGCGACTAACCGTCCGGACGTTCTTGACCCCGCGCTGTTGCGTCCGGGCCGTTTTGACCGCCAGGTGGTGGTTGGCCTGCCGGATGTTCGCGGTCGTGAGCAGATCCTGAAAGTGCATATGCGTCGCGTTCCGCTGGCGCCGGATATCGATGCGGCAATCATTGCGCGCGGTACCCCGGGCTTCTCCGGTGCGGATCTGGCCAACCTGGTCAACGAAGCGGCGCTGTTTGCTGCCCGCGGCAACAAACGCGTTGTGTCGATGGTTGAGTTCGAGAAAGCGAAAGACAAAATCATGATGGGTGCGGAACGTCGCTCCATGGTGATGACGG